>OLPR01000270.1_pt1 | contig 49989 bp, 42 predicted proteins | sample 1672761 | NCBI WGS metagenome assembly OLPR01 (sample SAMEA3136721, study PRJEB25190) | human gut metagenome | biome: human gut; feature: human-associated habitat; material: faeces | place: Austria | collected 2013 | reverse complement strand
CGAAGGCGGTACGTATGAACATCCAGATATTCGGCACGAAGAAAAGCTTCGATACCAAGAAGGCGCAGCGCTATTTCAAGGAGCGTCGCGTGAAGTTCCAGTTCATCGACTTGAAAGAAAAGGGGATGAGCAAAGGCGAGCTCGAAAGCGTGGCACGTGCTGTCGGCGGGATCGACGCTGTGATCGACCCGAAGGCGAAAGATGCCGACACGGTTGCGCTCGTACAGTACCTCGCTGCCGACCAGAAGTTCGAAAAGGTGCTCGATAACCAGCAGATACTTCGCGAGCCCATCGTCCGCAACGGCCGCCAGGCAACCGTCGGCTACGAGCCCGACGTGTGGAAGGGCTGGGAATAAAGCGGCTGGGAATAAAGTGAAACGCCCGTGCCCGTGGTTTTATCCATGGACGCGGGCGCTTGCGTAAGACGTCTCTTGTCGTTTGGGCGGAGCGCCCCGGCGGCGCTGGACAACGCGCCCCGGCGACGTGGCTGGGACGGCGGGGCGCTCGGTGTGGGTCGTTTACTTCTCAGACTGCGCGAGCCTCTTCTTGTCCTTATAGGGAACGAGCAGCACAAGCCCCACGATCGCGCAGGCGGCAACGAAAAGCGACATGCCCTTGAATCCGCTATTCATCGTTTGCTGGTAGGCCTCCTGAATCTCCGCGGCGTCGTTGTCGACCTCGGTCAGGTAATTCTCCTTCGCCTCGTCGAGCATGGCGGGCACGGCATCTCGAGCTTCCTCCATCTGCGACACGACGGTCTGCAGTTCGTCGCGCTGGGCGGCCATGGCCGCTGCAGCAGGCGCCGGCACACGGCTCATCTGGGCATTCATGCTGTCCAGGCCCTCCTGCATCGAGGTTATGCCCTTATCGAACCCACCTTGGATGTTGCCCTCGATTGTCGGCTTCATGGCGTCGAACATCTCGCTCGAAAGCGCCTTGCATGCGGAAACCACTGTGGTGACGTCGGAATTCTTCAGCTGCTCGAGCGTCTCGTCGCTCATCTCGAAGCTTCCGTCTCCGCTCGCGCTGTCCATGCCCACGTCGATGGTGCGATAGTCCTCGAGTGACGGGATGTCGACACCCTCGAGCATTTTCGCGCCGTTCTCGGTCTCGCGAAGGCTCGCAAGCTCGCTGTCGAGCTTGGCGGCGTGGGGCAGCTCGGAGACGCTCACCTCGCTTGGCATCGCGTCCATGAGGTTGCCCTGCAGATAGGCGCTCGCGTGCACGACGAATGCGACCATGATAGCGGGTGCGATTGCGGTGCCGATGGAGCGGACGAGGGAAAGCGCGGCCAGCGCCGAGTTCGATTCCTTCTCGTCGGTGTTCTCTAGCATCATGTAGTTGAGCGGTGTGCCCATGGTGAAGCCGAGGCCGAGGCCGGTAATGATCATGGTGGCGCACACGGTGAGGAGGCTTGGCCAGGTGCAGGCCACAAACGCCATGAAAATCGAGCCGATTGCCACGCCGATGAAGCCCATCGCGAGCACCGGTTTTACGCCGTGTTTGTCGATGAGCTTGCCCGACATCATAGCGCCAACGCCGCTGCCCACGCCGAGCAGCGCGATGAAGTAGCCGCCCGATCCCGATTTCATCATCATGGCGTTCTCGCAGAACTGCGGGAAGAAGATAGTGCCCATCATGGCAATGCCTGAAATCACCGCGCACAGAAACGCGATGACGATGTTCGCGTTGGTGAAGTATTTCAGGTTGAGAATCGGGTCAACGGCGCGGTGCTCGCGCAGCACGAACAGCGGGAGGAGCACCACGAACGCCACGAGGAACGGCCAGACGTCAGTTGACGCGATCGACGTTGCGAAATCGAAGAAGTCGATGTTCTTAAGCCCGTACATAAGGCTGAGCGTCATGAGCGTGAGGATGAGAATGCCCAGGCCATCGAGGGGCCCCGTCTTTTCGGCTTGTGCATTCGGGAGACGCTTGACGCCGAGAATCAGCACGATGATGCAGATGGGGATGTTCACGTAGAAGATGAACTGCCACTGCGTTGCCCCGAACACCTCGAGGATCGCGCTGCCCACCGTCGGCCCCAGGATGGAGGCGAGGCCGTACACCATGCCGACGATGCCGAGCGCCATGCCGCGCTTTTCCTCGGGGAACGCGGTGCCGAATTCCGCCGTTGCAACCGGCATGATGCCGCCACCGCCGAGAGCCTGGATGACGCGCGCGCCGATGAGAATCCAGAAGTTGCCCAGATCCTGCGCGACGCCGCATAACGCCGAGCCGATGCCAAAGAGCAAGATGCACAGGAGGTAGACCCCCTTGCGGCCATGGCGGTCGGCAAGCTTGCCCATGATAGGAATCGACACGGCGTAGGCGAGCGTGTAGATGGTGATGATCCATACGCCGAGGCTATCGTCAACGCTGAGCGTGTTCTGGATAACAGTACGCGCGGGGTTGACGATGCCCATGTCGAGCGCGCCCATGCACAGTCCGAGCAAATAGACTACGGCGACAAGTGCGTAGCCCTTCCCCTGGCTGCGGGCGGTAGGCGCTGCTTTGGCGGGGGAATTGCCCGCCGGGGCTTGCGGTTCGATGTTCGAGCCATCCTTAGATTGAGCGGGCTCGATGTCCTGCTCCTCTGTCTTCTTGCGGGTCATGGGACTAAAGACTCTCCTTTCCGGTGGTTGCCGCGTCGGCGGGGGAGGCGCTTGCGGCGGCAGGTGCGTCGCCCGCGGTTGCCGCGCTCACGGGTGCGGCAACCACTTCCTGCAGGTTGGCCGCCATGCGCGCTATGAGGTCGCAGGCGCTCGCTTTCTCCTCGGGGGTGAAGCCGCTAAAGAGCGTGTTGTCCAGCTCGACGAACGACGCGCGCATCTCGTCGAAGACGCTTGCTGCCTCAGGTGTTGCGCACACGATCTTCTCGCGCTTGTTCTTGCTGTTGATCTTGCGCGTCACCAGGCCTTTTTCCTCGAGCTTCGCGAGTGTCTTCGTGATGGCACCGCGATCGATGCCGTGCTCGGCTGCAATCGACTCCTGATTCGACTCGCCGTTCGCGAGAAGGCTCATCAGTACGAGCTGCTCGGGGAAACCGATTCCCCTGTGGGCCATGTTCCGCTCGGCGAAGGTGCGCATCTTCCGTACGATGATGGAAATGTCCGACATGTACAACGGTTACCCTCTTTCAATTTGCTTATTGTTGCCACGACAATAGTTGCAACGGCAACAATAATGAACCTGACGAATCGTGTCAAGAGGCCGCCCCTAAGCACCGCATCGCGGCCTTTCGCGGGTTGGAAACCCTTATTTCTCACTGCCGAAATAATCTCGAAAAGTACTTCCCCTAACTTTTACCGTGCAATGTAAGCGAAAAACGCATGCGCTTGCGAGGCGATTTGGTTACTTGGGTCCGGAATCCGACTCGAATCCCGCCCGGTCTCAGCTTTCTCGGCCTCCCTGGCACATGCGCTTTTCCCTGTAGAAAGGAGGAGCTATGGAGGACTTCCTGACATCGTTCTTCGTCGCTCCGTTCACCGGGCTGGCAACGGGAATTGCGAGCGCGACAAGCCCCCTTGACGTCATCGACGCCGTCGACGGCTTCGTGTGGGGCCCAATCATGATCTTGTTGCTGCTGTTCACGCACATCTTCATGACCGTCCGCACGGGCTTCATTCAGAGAAAGCTCGGCACGGGCATCAAGATGTCGGTCACCAAGGACGACCCTTCCGATGCAAGCGGCGACATTACCCAGTTCGGCGCGTTGACCACGGCTCTTGCCGCCACGATCGGCACCGGCAACATCGTCGGCGTGGGCACGGGCCTTCTGTTCGGCGGCCCGGGCGCCATCTTCTGGATGTGGATTACGGGCATCTTGGGCATTGCCACCAAGTACTCCGAGGTCTTCATCGGCGTGAAGTACCGCGTGAAGGACCACTCTGGCAAGATGCTCGGCGGCGCGATGTATGCGCTTGAGCGCGGCTTCAAGAACAAGAAGCTCGGTCGCATTCTCGCTATCCTGTTCGCCCTGTTCGCGTCGCTGGCAGCTTTCGGCATCGGCGCTTCTACGCAGTCGAACTCGCTTGCCGACGCCCTCTACAACACCTCGCTCGTCGACGGTAAGGCCATCCCGCAGTGGCTTGTGGGCGCAGTCGTCGTGGTGCTCGTCGCCATCGTCATCTTAGGCGGCATCAAGTCCATCTCGAAGGTGTGCGAGAAGCTTGTCCCCGTCATGGCGCTCTTCTATGTGGTGTGCTGCCTGATCATCATCGGCATCAACGGTCAGTACCTCGGCGAGGCGGTTCGCCAGATCATCGAAGGCGCGTTCACCCCCGCTGGTGCTGCCGGCGGCGCTGTCGGCTCGACGGTGACGCTCGCTTTGCAGTTCGGCTTCAAGCGCGGCATCTTCTCCAATGAGTCCGGCATGGGCTCTGCGCCGCTCGTTGCCGCTTCCGCCACCACGAAAAACCCCGCACGTCAGGCTCTCGTTTCCATGACCGGCACCTTTTGGGACACCGTCGTCGTGTGTCTCATCACCGGCCTCATGTTGATGACCACCCTGATTGCGAACCCGGAGCTTTCCACCGCCGTCGCCAACGGCACCATCTCTTCCGGCGCGGGCCTTGCGACCGCCGCCTTCGAGAAAATCCCCGTATTCGGACCGCTGGTACTGCTGGTGGGCCTGCTCACCTTCACCTATTCCACCATCCTCGGGTGGAGCCAGTACGGCAACCGCGCGATCAGCTATCTGCTCGGGAAGAAGGCGGTGCTTCCGTACTACATCGTGTTCCTGCTGTTCGTGTTCTGGGGCTGCATGATGGTCGGCGATGCGTCGAACAGCGCCGCGGTTTCCAATTTGAGCTCTACGGTGTGGGATTTCGCTGACGTGATGAACGCGCTCATGGCCATTCCGAACTGCATTGCGGTCCTCGGCCTGTCTGCCGTCATCGCGCGCGAGACCAAGCACTATGTCTACGATGGCAATTTGGAGGAAGTCGACGACACCGAGATTCCGCAATACGACGAGAAATAGCGTTGCCTCAATTCGCTATGAGAGCCGCGAGAAAGCGGATCTATCTGGGCGAACGGCGTAAGGGCGGCTTTTAGCTCGCGGAAGCCGCCCGCGCTCAATACCCTTAGCGGTGGGCTTTGCCCGTCCAGACGCACATGACCATGCATGCGATCGCGGCATATGCCCAAAACGTGTGCTTCTTCATAGGGAAGGCTCCTTTCGTTGTGCCAGCGTGAAATGATGCTCTTGAAAAGAGTAGAAGTCAACAGTGGCTGACATTTCATACGAGAAAGCCCTCGGCGGCTTGCATTTCTGCAGGCCGGCCGAGGGCTTTCTGCGGTTGAGCGGCGCAAGACCTACGCCGTTGAGCCGCCTCAACTCGACCCCGATCCTGCGCAACAGGCATAGCAGTGATTCCCGAAGTGGATTTCGCGCGCAAGGGGAATCGACGGGTCTGCTGCCATGTCGGCGATGGTGAGGTCGTTTTTGCATGGCATGCCGACCGCCTGGTTGAAGTCGCAGTCGTATAAGGTGCCGTCCCACGACACCGAAAGCTGCGTGCGGCACATCATCGCCGGGACGGTTTCCTCGTTGAATGCCCCGATCAGCGTGTTCATGTAGCGGTCCATGTTGTTCGTCTTGAGCAGTCGCTCGCCGAAACGCCCGCCGGGCGCGTTGGTGATGGCGAAGAGGTTTTCGAAATCGATGTCGAAATCAGCTTTCAGCTTCGCTTTGTACTCGGCCTCGAGCGCCCCCTGCTCGGGTGGAAGAAACGCGCCGAGCGGGTTGAACACCAGGTCGAGCTCGAGCCTTTTGCCGCCAAGCCCGGCGCCTTCGCCTTTCCCGTATCCGAGCGCGCACAGGTGCTGGAGCATCTCGATCGTCGGGTCGAAGGTGCCCACGCCGCGCTGTTTCTCGGATGTTTTCTTCACGTAGTGGGGAAGCGACGCGATGACGGTGATGCCCAGCTCTGCCCACAGCTCGGGAATGCCCTCGTAGCCTGGCTCCTTGCAGATGCTCAAGTTCGAGCGCGTCACCACGCTTGCGCCCGCGCCGACAGCTTCGCGCAGGAACCACTCGTAGTTCGGGTTCATCTCGGGAGCTCCGCCCGTGATGTCGATTGTCTTGAAACCGCGGTCGCAGAAGACGGCAAGGCACTGCTCGAGCGTCTCGCGCGACATCTCCTCGGTGCGCGCGGGGCTCGATTCCACGTGGCAGTGTTTGCACGCCAGGTTGCACTTGAGTCCGATGTTGATCTGAAGCGTGTCGAGCGCGTTCTCGGTGAAGCGATATTCCCCCACGCGCTGCCAGAAGGGTGGGAAGGTGGCGAGCGCCTCGTTCACCTCTTCGATGTATCCCATGACCGTCCTCTCGTCTTTCTCGCAAAGCGAGGGCCCGGCGCGCCAAACAGCCGGGCCCTCGAAGGATAAGCGATGAGACTACATCTCCAGGTTCTCTACGATTTTCTTCATCTGCACGCCATGTGCGAGCGCCGCGCCGCCGCGGATCGCGTTCGCTACGTGGAATGCCTCGGTCATCTGCTCTTCGGTGACACCTTTCTGCAGGCAGGAGTTGGTGTAGGCGTCGATGCAGTACGGACACTGCACGGCGGCTGCCACGGCGAGCGCGATGATGGACTTCTCGCGGGCGGTCAGCGCGCCCTCTTCGAACACCTTGCCGTAGTACGCCATGAAGAGGTCCCACAACTCAGGGGCGCCTTCGCCAATGCCGTCGGCGGAGAACTTTGCGAGATCTGCCGGGTCGTAATACGTTTCCATGGGGAGCTCCTTTCGTTGGTCCACCCGTCGCGCGTTGTGCACCTTAGAGATAGACAGATGCCATTAATAGAATGATGCCATTATAGCGACGAAATGCTCCTTTTCACGATTTCACGAGGCCTCTTCTTTTTCGTTGCTGTTTTGCGATGTTGTTGGAGGGCATGCGCGCAGCTTTGAGGTGCGGTATCATGGCGAAAGCTTGGACCCTCCGAGAAAAGAGTGATTATGGCAAACAAATCTCTGGCGAAGTCGCCCACCGAGCTTACGATCTTGGTCACTGGCGGCGCTGGATTCATCGGCTCGCACACCTGCGTCGAGCTGCTTGCGAAAGGCTTCAACGTCGTCATCGTCGACGATTTGAGCAACTCGAGCGAAGTCGCCGTCGAACGCGTGCGCAAGATTGCCGGAGTCGGCGCCGATCGATGCGCGTTCCACGAGGCGAACGTGCTCGACCGCGACGCGATGGAAGCCATCTTCTCCGAGCACGATGTTGATGCGATCATTCACTTCGCCGGCTTCAAGGCGGTGGGCGAGAGCGTGCGCAAGCCGCTCGAGTACTACTGGAACAATATCGCAGGCACGCTCGTCCTGTGCGACGTCGCGCGAAATCACGGCGTGAAGAACATCGTGTTCTCATCGAGCGCCACGGTCTATGGCGAGCCCGAGTTCGTGCCCATCACCGAGGATTGTCCGAAGCATTCCGCCACGAACCCCTATGGGCAGACGAAAACTATGCTCGAGCAGGTGCTTACCGACCTTTACGTGGGCGACAACGAGTGGAATGTCGTGCTGCTGCGCTACTTCAACCCCATCGGCGCGCACGAGAGCGGCCTTATTGGTGAGGACCCGAAGGGCATCCCCAACAACCTGGTGCCCTATGTGGCGCAGGTCGCCGTCGGCAAGCTCGCTGCGGTCGGCGTGTTCGGCGATGACTATCCCACGCCGGACGGCACGGGCGTGCGCGACTATATCCACGTGGTCGACTTGGCGCGCGGGCATGTTGCCGCGCTCGACTGGATGGGCGGCAAGGTCGGTACGGGCGAGCCTTCCGGGCTCGGCTCGATTCAGGGCGAGGCTCAGGCTGACGGCTCGCGTCGAGGTGTGGGCATCTTCAACCTGGGAACCGGCAAGGGCTCGAGCGTTCTCGACGTGATCCATGCGTTCGAGCGTGCTTGCGGCAAGACGATTCCCTACGAGATCAAGCCTCGCCGCGCGGGTGACATCGCGACCAATTACGCTGCTTGCGACAAGGCGCAGCGAGAGCTGGGCTGGGTTGCGCAGTACGACCTCGACCGCATGTGCTCCGACAGCTGGCGCTGGCAGTCGATGAACCCCGACGGCTACGCGACGAAGGCGTAGACTTTCTAGAAAATATGGGGGGCGGGCATTGAGGCCCCCCCGCATTGCTTATGCAAAACAAAGGGAGGCAGTCCACATGGGGGAGCTGCCTCCCTTTGGTTTTGCCCTTGTTGTCTCGGGACTCTAGGATTCCGGCGCGTACTTCAAAAGGTCGGAGAAGCTTTCGAGCATGATGTCCGATCCTGCGTCGCGCATCTCCTGCGCAGTGTGGTACCCCCACGAAACACCAATGCCGCAGGCGCCGGCGCGATGAGCGACCAAGATGTCGTTCGGTGAGTCGCCCAGATAGGCGGTGCGCTCCGGCGTGCTGCCCAGCTCCTCGATGGTACGCAGCAGGCCCGCCGGGTTCGGCTTTCGGGGAATTTCCTCGCATTCGCCGTGCTCCACGTCGAAGAGGCCGGGGAGACATTGGGCGATAATCTTGTGCACGCCTCCGTCGAACTTGTTGGAGAGAACGCCCAGCTTGCAACCGCGTCGGCGCAGCTCGGCGAGCGTTTCAGGGACGTGCGGGTAGGGCGCGGTCAGGTGGTTGTCGTATTCCAGATTGAAGCGCTTCCAGCATGCAACCGCCTGGTCGGCTATGTCTTTCGGGGTGTTCTCGGGCACCGCTTGGTACATGAGCGCGACGAGCCCGTTGCCCACGAAGCTCAAAACCTCGTCGTGCGTTCGCTCGGGAAATCCCTGCTCGCGAAGGGCCTCGTTGGTGACAACAACCAAATCGGGCAGCGTGTCCAAGATGGTGCCGTCGAGGTCGAAGATGAAGGTGTCGAATGATTTCTTGTCGCTCATGAGTGAAGCCGCTCCTTCTCTTCCTTATAAGAGAGACCTGCTGCAATAGAAAAACCCGCCGCAGCGGGTTTGTTTGAAAGGCAATGCGCGTGTTCCATTGCCGCTGGTTTTCAATGGAGCGGGTGACGGGACTCGAACCCGCGAATACGAGCTTGGGAAGCTCGGGCCTTACCACTTGGCGACACCCGCATCAGGTTTCGGATTATACCCTAAGCATCCGAAAAGGGGTAGAACGTTTTCCGGAAGGCTCCATATTCTACGTGTTTCCCGCGCTGAAGAGGCGGGCCGCACTTTACTTTTTGTCCTTGGGGCGCCCTCTCCCCTTCCCTTGTGCTTCTTGCGACTTCGTGGCTTTCTCCTCTCGTTTCCCTGCGTTTCCGGGCCGCTTGTCGATGCTGCGACAACGAAATACTTGCATAGCGCAACGAGCGCTATCATCGAACAAAAGACGAGTCCCATTCGTGAGTTCCATCAGAAGGCAAGCCATGAAAATCACCCCGAACGACGAGCCGTTGCGCTTCGACGGCGATAATAGTTACCCCGATTGCACTTGCTGCGGACAGTGCTGTGGGCTGAACGTGCTGGCCATCACGCCCGAAGAGCTCGACGCCATGCACGAGTGCATCGAACGCAAACACGTGCACCCGATCGACCGCAAAGGCGAGCGCTGCCCGCTGCAGTCCCCTGAAGGCGGCTGCATGATCTGGGAGGCGCGCCCGCAGGTATGTCGCCTGTTCAACTGCCATGTTCCGCGTATAGAAATCCTCAAGCAGAACCCTTCGATCGTCGTTCCCGAGGACATTCCCCTGCTTGATTTGACGGAGGAGTTCGTGCGCGGGCGCTCCGGCTACGAGGCCATAGCCCGCTTGATGCGCACGGCCGCGAGCTAGCTTTGCGCAGACTCCGCGTTATCGTCCTCTCCTTCGCGATCGATTGCGCGCCGCGCGTATACTGAAAAGGCAAATTAGCGGACGCGTGAAAGGTCTTGACATGGCAGACGAAAAGCCCGTTGTGGGCATTATCATGGGCAGCAAATCCGACATGCCGGCGATGGAGCCGTGCATGCAGCAGCTCGATGAATTCGGCATCTCCTATGAGGTGAAAGTGGCGAGCGCCCATCGAAAGCCGCTTGAAGTGCATGAATGGGCGTCCACGGCACACGAGCGCGGCATCAAGGTGATCATCGCGGCAGCGGGTAAGGCAGCGCACCTCGGTGGCGTCGTTGCAGCCTACACGCCCGACCCCGTCATCGCCGTGCCTATGAAGACGAGCGATCTGGGCGGTCTTGATTCCCTTCTTTCCATGGTGCAGATGCCCTCCGGCGTGCCGGTTGCCTGCGTCGCCATCAACGGCGCAAAGAACGCCGCCATCCTCGCCGTGCAGATGCTCGGCACCAATTGCGGTGGCTGCCGCCAGAAAATCATCGACTTCAAGGCGGCCATGGCCGAGGCGTAGCTCTTCACGTCACGTGTTGCGTTCTGTGAAACATAAGTGGGCAAATTGTGCGACCTCATGTTTCCAAATATTCCTATGCGAAAATACTTCGCGGCATTACATCTCGTGCGGAACCGACGTCTCATGTGCGGCTTTGCGTCGCCGCTGCCGCACGTTTTCATGTAAAGGGAAGGGTTTCATGAAAGCTTCTACAATCGCTAAAACCGTTTGCGCGGTGAGCCTGTCCGCTTTGTGCGTGGTCGGCATTACGGCGTGCTCGTCAACGTCGGGATCGAAGGGTGTCGGAGGCGTGGCGGCGACCGTCAACGGTGCCGAAATCCAAGAGGAAGAGGTTACGGCCTCCGTCGAAAGCATTCGCTCCCAGATGTCTTTGACCGACGAGGACGCGTGGGGCGAGTGGATGGTCAAATACGACTACACCCCCGAAAAGGTGCGCGAGGAAGTCATCGATTCCCTCGTGACCAAGCAGTTGATTATCCAGGGCGCCGAGGAGAAGGGCGTCACGGTGAGCGATGACGAGGTGCAGTCCTACGTCGACCAGATGAAGCAGAATTACGCGAGCGACGACAAGTGGAACGAGGCGCTCCAGGCGGTCGGCATGACCGAGGACGAGTACAAGAGCAACATCAAGACCTCCCTTCTGCAGCAGGGCCTCATGAAGTCCTTCGAGGGCGACGATCCTTCCGATGAGGACGTTCTCTCTTATGCCCAGACTTACATTTCCAGCTTCGATGGCGCGAAGCGTTCTTCCCATATCCTCTTCGACGCCGACGACACGGAAACGGCGCAGAGCGTGCTCGACCAGATCAATGCTGGAACGCTCGATTTCGCCGAGGCTGCAAAGACCTACTCCAAGGACAGCTCTGCCCAAAACGGCGGCGATGTGGGTTGGGATAAGCTCAACTCCTTCGTGAGCGAATACACCGCAGGCCTCGCTGATCTCTCGAAGGGCCAGGTAAGCGGCCTTGTTACGAGCAGCTATGGCATCCATATCATCAAGTGTACCGACGAGTTCCACGCTCCTGATGAGCTGACGAGTCTCGATCAGCTGCCCTCCGAGTTCGTCGAGCAGTTCAGAAGCTCGCTCAAGTCCTCGAACCAGTCGAAGGCCTACCAGCAGTGGCTCTCTGATGCGAAGGACAACGCCGACATCGAGATCAAGGACATGCCGAGCGGGCTGCCCTACGACCTCGATATGTCGAAGTACCAGAGCGATGACTCCTCCGACAGCTCCTCCACCGATGGGGACGGCAGCTCCGCCGACAACGAAGTAAGCGCAACCGACGCTTCTTCCACTTCGAGCGATACTGTTTCGGACAGCGGTGATTCCGAGACCAAGAAGGCAGCATAAACCACATGGCTGACAGTCAGTTCGAGGGAGGGCGCGAAGCGGATTCGCGCCCTCCCTTTCTCTGCTTGAACAATGCGATCGTGAAACGGTCGGGTAAAACCATCTTGCACGTCGGCTCCTTCGAGCTTGCCGAGGGGGAGAGCATGGCGCTGCTCGGCCCGAACGGTGCTGGCAAGTCGACCTTTATCAAGCTGATCACGCGTGAGATTCTTCCTCTTTATCAGGACGAGCCGCCAGTGCTTTTCCGCGGGAACGCGCGTGCGACGCTCGAGGACGTGAAGAAGAGCCTCGGGATTGTGTCATCGACGATGCAGGATCAGATCACGGTGCACATGCCCGCTATCGAGGTGGTCGCGGGCGGTCTGTACGGTTCGCTCGGCGTGCCGAAACGGGTGAACGCGAGTGAGGACGATTACGCGCGCTGTCGAAAAACGATGGCGACGCTCGGCGTCGAGTCGATCGCGGACCGCGACGTGATGACGCTGTCCACAGGGCAGGCGAGGCGCGTGTTGTTTGCGCGCGCTCTCGTTCACGACCCCGACGTCGTTGTGCTCGATGAGCCGTGCACGGGTCTTGATCCTCAGGGGATGCACTACGTGCGCCGCTCCATGCGCACGATCGCGCAATCTGGGCGCGCGATCCTGCTGGTCACCCACTATGCCGAGGATATCATTCCCGAAATCGAGCGGCTGCTTTTGATCAAGGATGGATCGGTGCACGCGGACGGGTCGAAAGAGGAGCTTCTGTGCGACGAGGCCATGTCGTCACTGTTCGATGTTCCGATGAGCGTTGCCGAGGTGACACCTGGCCATTACTCGCTGACAAGCGAGTACTAAACGCGAACGCCCTGGTAGAGTGCGCGTTTTCGATTGGAGTCGCCGCAACGGGCGGGTTTGCGAGTTTTTGAAAAATATCCTTGTGGACAGACAGGGTCTTATGTATAATACTTAGCTGCTGCAATTGGCAAAACGGAGAGATGTCCGAGCTGGCCGAAGGAGCACGATTGGAAATCGTGTATGCCCCAAAAGGGTATCTGGGGTTCGAATCCCCATCTCTCCGCCAGAAAAAGTAACGCGCTTCGGCGCGTTTCACATATCAGGGGCACAAGCCCCACACCCCATGCGGAGGGGTGGCAGAGTGGTTGAATGCGGCGGTCTCGAAAACCGTTTTGCCCGCAACCCGGGTAACGAGGGTTCGAATCCCTCCTCCTCCGCCACGAAGTGACAAGCCCTCGCAATCGCGGGGGCTTTTTCTGTGCTCCTCTCCCCAAAGCGAATACGGTGGACTACACTGTGACAATCGATTATCGAAAGCAAAGGAGCGACCTTATGGCCGATCGCACTGTTGAAAACTCATCTGAGGAAGTCCCCGAGATTCCGGAGATGCTCGAAAATGTGCTCCTGTTCGCGCTCGACGAGGCGAAGGAGAAGATGGAGGAGGGCGCTGAGCTCGTTCCGTTTACGACGCTCGTCGTTAAGGAGAACCTGTTCATCGAGTCGCATCCGGGCGATTCCTCCGAGGAATGCTACAACCTCGCGCAACATACGGTGGAAGGCGCACGCGGCGCGGACGCGTATGCGTTCTGCTATGACGGCTACGTCGAGACCGACGATGGCACGAAAGACGTTATCATCGCGGAGGGCGGCGTGCCGGGCGCGGAGGACGGCTATGCGGTTGGCTACCTTTATACCGTCGATGATGAGGGCGGCTACACCTTCGAGGAAGAGGCTGCCTACATCGGCGAAGCTCCGAACTTTATGGCGAAGCTCAAGAGCGGGGTCGACTACGGTGAGGACGAGATCGACGAGAAGTATCTGACGGAAGTCGACGAGGATCCTTCGACGGGAATCGACGCCGACGGAGAATAAATCCTCCTCTTAGATTGAATTTCTGCGAGAGCCTCGTGCAAATGCACGGGGCTCTCGTTTTCGTTTTGGGAGAACTCGCATCGAAATTCGGGAAGGAATCGGGAAGGATTCTGCCAGGTTTACATGCTAGGATGCCCCCAAAACGAGCTCGGCGGCTCGAGAAGATGTGTGGTTCAGGTGATGGGAGACAGCTCTGGTCTACCCGAAGCGGGAAGCCTACGTTAATATAGTTAGGCTATATCCTGCTCTGGGTGAATGCCTTCACCAGACCCAGAGCCGTAAAGTCCAAAGGAGGTGAGCTGATGAAGGCTTACGAACTGCTGTTTTTTGTCGCCCCGACCATTTCCGACGAAGATCGCGTTGCCGTCATGAAGCGAATCGAGACCACGATCGCTGAGGGCGCAGGCAAGGTTGACAACGTCGACGAGTGGGGCAAGCGCAAACTTGCTTATGAGATCAATGGTCTGACCGACGGTGATTACACTCTCGTCAATTTCCACGCTGATCCTCAGAACGTTGCCGAGCTCGATCGCGTTCTGCGCATCAACGATGCTGTGGTCCGCCACATGATCGTGAAGCGCGAAGACCGCGACTAACTGGAGCTTAATGGGCGCTTTTGGCGTCCGGCACATGGGAAGAGGCAAGAATTATGAGCATCAACAGAGTTATCATCAGCGGTAATTTGACTCGCGACCCTGAGCTTCGCAGCACTGCGGGCGGCACTTCCGTTCTCGGCTTCGGCGTGGCGGTCAACGACCGTCGCAAGAACCAGCAGACCGGCGAATGGGAGGACTACCCCAACTTCATCGATTGCACCATGTTCGGCGCTCGCGCTGATGCCTTGAACAAGTACTTGTCCAAGGGCACAAAGGTCACGATCGAAGGCAAGCTGCGCTGGAGCCAGTGGGAACGCGACGGGCAGAAGCGCTCCAAGATCGAAGTGATCGTGGATGAGCTTGAGTTTATGTCGAGCCGCAACAGCGATGCACAGTATTCTTCCGGTCAAAGCTATGGGCAGCAAGGCGGCTATCAGCCTGCACCTCAGGCGAGCTACCAGCCCCAGCCGGCACCGACGATCGATGCCTCTTCTTCCGTCTACGATGAAGACATCCCGTTCTAAGGAAGAGTAAGTTGAAGAAAACGTCAGATTACGCGAAGCAGCCGCGTCGCAAGTTCTGCCAGTTCTGCAAGGACGATGTTGAGTACATCGACTACAAGGACACGCAGATGCTGCGCAAATATGTGACCGACCGCGGAAAGATCAAGCCGCGCCGCGTGACGGGTGCCTGCACCCAGCATCAGCGCGACATCGCGAACGCCGTGAAGCGCGCCCGCGAAATGGCTTTGATGCCCTACGCGGTTCCCGCCGTGAGCGGCCGTGGCGACCGCCGCAACCGCTAGGCGAAGGAGGTACCATGAAAGTCATTCTGCTTAAAGAACTGAAAGGCAGGGGCGGCGAAGGCGACGTTATCGAAGTTGCCAATGGTTACGCCAACAACTACCTGCTGACCCAGGGCTACGCCATCAAGGCGACCAAGGGCAACCTCAAGCAGCTCGAGCAGCGCAAGCACAACATCGCCAAGCGCGAGGAGACTCGCCTTGCCGACGCTGAGGCCATGCGCGCCAAGCTCGATGGTGCAACTGTCAAGGTTCTTGCCAACGTGGGCGAAGAGGGCCAGCTGTTTGGCTCCGTCACCTCTTCGATCGTCGCCGACGCAATCAAGGAGAACCTTGGCGTCGAGGTCGACCGTCGTCGTGTCGAGCTTGGCAACCCGATCAAGGTTGCCGGTGAGCATGCCGTCGCTATTTCCATCTATCGCGACATCAAGGCCACCGTTACCGTGAACGTCGTGAGCGACAAGGCTGTCGAGGCTCCGGAAGAGGAAGAGGCTGTCGAGGCTCCCGCCGAGGAAGCAGCTGCTCCCGCTGAAGAGACCGAGGCTGCAGCCGAATAGCGCATCGCACATCGCGAACACGCTTATCACGAGACCCCTTGCCCGTTTGGGCGAGGGGTTTCTTGGTGTTTGGGGTACCTCTCGCTAAGAGCGCTCGCAGTGGGGTAAGATACAACGGTTAAACGAATTCTCGAAGACGCTCACCAACGCACCCAGAAGGAAGCCATCGCATATGCCCGACAACCGCTCCAACACCCCGCGCAACTCAGATTTTGCGCCGCAGTCAACGCCGCAGAACAGGCCATTGCCCCAGAACATCGAAGCGGAGCAATCCGTTCTGGCAGCATGCATGCTCGACGCCGAGGCTGTCGAGGAGCTGGTGCTGAAGCTAAAGCCCGAGAACTTCTTCCGTCCTGCCCATCGCATCATCTTCGAGGCGATATGCGACCTGAACATCCGCCGCATCCCTATCGACCAGATCTCGCTTGCCGACACGCTCAATGCGTCGGGGCAGCTCGAGGCGGTCGGCGGCAAGGCGTACCTTGTCGACCTTGCGGACAACACGTTCGCGCTCACCAACTGGCAAAACCATGCCGACATCGTGAAGCGCACGGCCATCCTGCGCGAGCTCATATTTGCGTCTGCGCAGATCAACGCGCTTGCCTATGATGCCCCTGACGACCTGAACGAGGTCGTGGAGACCGCCGAGAAAACACTCTTCAACGTCACGGAGAAGCGCGTGTCCTCGACGTTCGCGCGCGTTGACACGCTGCTTACTGAGGCGTTCGAGGAAATCACGAAACTCGCGGAGCAGAAAAGCCACATGGCGGGCGTCCCGACGGGCTTCAAGGACGCAGACGACCTCTTCCACGGCCTGCGCGCGGGCGACCTGGTCATCCTCGCTGCAAGGCCCGGCGTCGGCAAGACGTCGTTCGCGCTGAACCTTGCCGTGAACGCGGCGAAGGCGGGCACTTCGGTTGCCTTCTTCTCCTTGGAAATGTCCGCAAGCCAGCTTATGCAACGTATCTTGTGCGCCGAGGCGCGCGTGAGCCTCTCGAAGATTCGCGGTGGCTTCATCGCTGAAGGGGACTGGGGCGCCATCGCCGATGCGTCGAATGCGCTCTCGAAACTCGATATGTACATCGACGACTCGCCGGGCTTGTCCATCCTGGAAGCTCGCGCGAAGGCTCGTCGCGAATTGCGCCATGCCCAGGGAAACGGCCTGATCATTGTTGACTACTTGCAGCTCATGCAGCCCCCGCAAACGCGCCGCGACGGCAACCGCGCCGTCGAGGTCGGCGAGATTTCACGTGGCCTTAAAATCCTCGCGAAGGAGATGGGCATGCCCGTTATCGCCCTCTCGCAGCTCTCCCGTGCCGTCGAGATGCGAGGAAAGAAGCGCCCCATGCTTTCCGACCTGCGTGAATCGGGCTCCATCGAGCAGGACGCCGACATCGTCATGTTCATCGACCGAAGCATGAACGAGGAGGAGGGCGAAAGCGACGACCGTCCTGACTGGGGCACGGCGGAGTTGATTGTCGCCAAGCACCGTAACGGTCCGACGCGCGACATCCCGCTCGCCTTCAACGCCGAGTACACGCGCTTCATGGATCTCATCGACGACTCGCGTGTCGGCGGATACGCGTAAGGGGCGGCTGCCGATGGCGGAACGCTTGACATTCATCCATGCTGCCGACCTTCATATCGGCGCCCCCTTCCGCGGTCTTCGGGCTCTCTCCGAACGTTGGGCGAGCCGTCTCGTCGAGGCGATTCCCGAAGCGTACGAGCGCGTGGTTTCCGCCGCCATCGACAACCGCGTCGACTTCGTGGTGATTGCCGGCGACATTTTCGATACGGCGCGACCGTCCTATGCCGACTACCTCACGTTTTTCGACGGCCTTGCGCGCCTCGGCGCCGAGGGCATTCCGGTGTACATGTGCACCGGAAACCACGACCCCTATACCACCTGGCAGCGCGACCTGTTCAACCTGCCGGGCAATGTGACCATGTTCTCCGCCGACAAGCCGAGCTTCGTGCTTTACCGTCGGGACGGCAAGCCTGTGTGCGTGCTCGGCGGGCGCGGCTACTACAACCAAACGTGGCCCGGGGATGCCTGCATCGCCGAGGGCGTTACGCGAGCTGCCGCAAACGAGGCCCTCGGGGAGGACGCGGCATCGGCTCCCTTCGGCATCGGAGTAATTCACACCGGGCTCGATCTGGATCCGAACAAGGCCCCCGTGGCGCCCGCGAAGCTTTTGCGTGCGGGGTTCGACTACTGGGCGCTCGGGCATGTTCACAAACGTCTAATCTACACCGAGGACAATCCGTGCCTCGCATTTTCCGGATGCATCCAAGGGCGCGACATCAAGGAGACGGGTCCTCGCGGCGTGAACCTGGTCACGCTCGAGGAGGGGCGGCGCAACGTGGTTGAGTTTATCCCCACGGCAAGCGTCGTCTGGCAGCGCATGAAGGTGGACATCTCGGAGTGCGTTACGGTTCCCGATGTGTCGGACCTGGTCACGCGTGAGCTTTTCCGCGTGAACGGCAAGGCGCACTGCGGGGAGATGTGCACGCGCATCGTTCTTTGCGGCACGACGCCCCTGCACGAGGTGCTCAAGCGGCCCGGGCTGGTCGACGATTTGCGCAACCAGATCAACGATTCGCACCCTGAGTTCTTCTGCGACGCGCTCATCGACAAGACGCGTCGGCCCTTCGATCGCGAAGCGGCGCGCCGCGAGGGGATGTTCCCTGCGGTGTTCCTCGGCGTTGCCGAATCGATGCGCGAAAACGAGGCCGGCGAGGCGGCGTTTCTCCAGGACGAGTTCCTGAAAAGCAATGTCGCGCTGCCGAGTGCCCTCGTGCAGAGCATTCCGGCGCTTGCCGAAGAGGCGCAAGACTTGGTCATCGACCTTTTGTGCGGAGGTGACGACCAATGAGTCCCTTCTTGAAGCACGTTAAGATGGAGAGCTTCGGCGCGTTTTCCGGCAAGGCTGTCGGCCCCTTCGGACCCCATTTGAACGTGGTGTTCGGTCCGAACGAGGCGGGCAAGACGACGACGGCCTCGTTTGTCCGCGGAGTGCTCTTCGGTTGGGAAGAGGCGCGCGGGGTGCGCAACACCTACAAGCCGCAGGCAGCAGACCGCGCGGGCTCGCTGTTCTTCGACGATGGCGAAGGCGGCGAGATCGAGCTTTCCCGAAGCCGCAATGCAGAAGGCCTCAAGGGCGACGCCTCCCTCGTGCACGATATCGATCGCGAGACGTTCTCTACCATGTTCTCGCTCACAAGCGACGAGCTGCGCCGCCTGCGCAACACCACCGATGTCACGGCGCGCCTGCTCACAGCGGGGTCGGGCACGGGGACATCCCCCGCGCACGCGCTCTCCGTGGTGCAAGGGCGCCTTGCCGCCTGCACCTCGCGCGCCGCAAGCGCCGAGGAATCGCTTGTGAACTTGGGCTCGCAGCTTGCGGACGCGAAAGAGGAGATGGCTCGCGCCGCTGAGGTAGCCGAGAGCTTGCGTCGCAAGGACAAGGAATTCCACGAGATGGAGCCCGAGCGCGAGTCGCTCAGCGCGCGCCTGTCGAAACTGAATGCGCGCATCGAGGAGCTTACCGCGTGTCGCGCGCGCATCGAGAAGCTCGCGGCGGAGCGCGAGGAGATTACTGAGGAGCACGCGCGCCTTGTCGAGGAGCAAACGCAAGCGGCGCTCGCGAGACGGCGCGGGAGACATGCGGTCTCCCGCGAGCTTATGGACATGACGGCTGCCGAGGATCGCGAGCTGCGCGACCGCATCGACGTCTTCTCCGACAGGGAGTCGAAGTGTTCGCACAGCGTTGAGCTGGCGAAATCGAATTACGCTGCGTCGAAGGCGGCCTATGAGGTGCGACTCGAGGCTCCCGATACGCGCGAGATGGAGCTGCGTGCCCGCCATCAGCGCACGGCGCAGGTGGTGCTCTCCATCGCGCTGCCGCTCATGTTCGTCGGGTCCGGCGTTCCCCTTGTGGTGCATGGGCGCGAGATCTCGAGCTTGTCGTTCACGGCGCTTGGCTTGGGTTTGGTCGCCATGGCGGTCTTTCTCGCTGCGGGAGCGCTCGTGATGCTGTTCCGTCCGAGCAAGGAGCAGGAAGCGCGAAAGGCCGAGCTTCAAAGCGCGCAATGGGTCATGTTGCAGGACAAGAAGAAATACGAGTCGTGCCTTGCCGAGCAGGAGGCGCTCTCGGGGGAGATTCGCGCGTTTCTCGAGAGTCGCGGGCTGGGCGAGGCCTCATCGAACTTGCGCCGTGCGCGGACGATTCTCGACGAGGCGAAGGACGCTCGCGGTGACATGGCCTTGCTCCAGCAGCGCTCCCAGGCGCTCACTGCGCGCCTGACCTCGCTCGAAGAGAAGATCGCGCGCAACGTCGACGCACTTGCGAGCGCCTACACGCAGGCGCATCTGCCGAGCGAGAACGCGACGCTTGCGGCGCTCGACGCGAAGATCGCGCGCAAGGTTTCGCAGCGCACTAACCTCATGGAGGCCTTTGAGAGCACGAACCGAGCGTACGGCGAGCTCAAGCAAGAGCTTGCGACGGCGCGCGGCGAGCATACGCTCGACGAGGTCCGCATGACCTATCAGCAGATCCGAACGCGTTACAACGAGTCGCTGCAAACTTTCGCGAGGCTTCTTCTCGCCCGTCGCATGCTCGAGATGGCGATATCCTCCTGGGAGAGCAAAAGCCAGCCCGAGGTGTATGCACAGGCGAGCGAGCTCATGTCGCTTATGACCGAGGGCCGCTGGGTGCGCGTGTACATGACGGCCGACAGTCATCTGCGCGTCGTCGACTCCGTGCATACCGAGCGCGATCCGGTCCATCTCTCGCTCGGCACGTGCCAGCAGCTCTACCTCAGCCTGCGCATTGCGCTTCTGCTCGCCGCCGACAACGTGGGCCGTGCGATTCCCATCCTCGCCGACGATATTCTCGTGAACTTCGACTCCCGCCGCCGCCGCGGGGCCGCGCGTGCCTTGGCCGAGCTCGCGAAGACGCGCCAAGTCATCATGTTTACCTGCCACGAAGAGGTTGTTTCCGTTCTACGCGAAGTTAGTGACGCTACCAACGTCATCGAACTCGCCATGTAGCCCATACCTTATAATGCAAGGGTTGCAGGAAGAATGCCGATCGGCCTCGCTTGCGCGGGGCGGCGAAAGGATGAACGCTCATGCCCAGTACAGTTCTCGTCGGTGCCCAATGGGGCGACGAAGGCAAGGGTAAAATCACCGACCTCATTGCGAGCAAGTATGACTACGTCGTGCGCTACCAGGGTGGAAACAACGCGGGACACACCGTCGTCCACGGTGACAAGAAACTGGCGCTGCACCTGATGCCTTCGGGTGTCATGTACGAGAATGCTATTCCCGTCATCGGAAACGGCGTCGTTGTCGACCCGGGTGTGCTCGTGAAGGAAATGGCGATGCTCCAGGCGGAGGGCATTTCGTGCAGGAATCTGAAGATTAGCTGCGATGCGCATGTCATCATGCCGTGGCACAAAGATCTCGACGGCGCCGACGAGAAGAGCCTCGGCGAGCACAAGATCGGCACCACCAAGCGCGGTATCGGCCCGTGCTACCAGGACAAAGCCGCCCGCAAGGGCATCCGTATCCAGGATCTGTTCGACGAGAAGATCTTCCGTCTGAAGGTCGAGACTGCGCTCAAGCAGAAGAATCCCGTCCTGAGCAAGATCTACGGTCTCCACACCTACACGGTTGAGGAAATCTGCGAGGAGTACCTGCCCTACGCGCGCATCCTGAAGCCCTACATGGCCGAAACCGCGCACATGCTCAACAGCGCGCTGCGCGAGGGCAAGTCGGTGCTGTTCGAGGGTGCGCAGGGCACGCTGCTCGACATCGACCACGGCACCTATCCCTACGTGACCTCCTCTTCTTGCTGCGCGGGTGGCGCGGCGACGGGCTCGGGCGTGGGTCCAGTGAACATCGACCGTGTGCTCGGCATCGAAAAGGCCTACGTGACGCGTGTTGGCGGCGGCCCGTTCCCGACCGAGCAGCGCTTCCCCGAGGACGGCGGCGTGGGCGAAGAGGCCGAAACCGGCGAGCTTCTGTGCTCTGTGGGCCACGAATTTGGTGTGACCACCGGCCGCAAGCGGCGCTGCGGATGGTTCGATGCGGTCATCGCGCGCTATGCTGCCGAGGTCAACGGCCTCACCGACGTGGCGCTCACCAAGCTTGACGTGCTTTCGGCGTTCGACACCATTAAGGTGTGTGTGGCTTACGAATGCAATGGCAAGCGCTACGACTACTTCCCCATGCAGCAAAGCGTGCTGTTCCACGCGAAGCCCATCTACGAGGAACTTCCCGGCTGGAAGGGCGAGGACATCACGGCTTGCAAGTCCTTCGAGGAGCTGCCCGAGAACGCGCAGCGATACGTTGAACATCTCGAGGAGATTACGGGCGTGAAGATCTCAATCGTCGCCGTCGGCCCCGATCGTGATCAGACCATCATGCGCGGTTGGTAAGCTTTGGGTTGCGCTCGTTGACTTTTGCTTAACCTGCGGGTTTTGGCTGTTTGGCCTGCGTATGTGGTTTGCCCGCGGCTTTGCGGTTCGGCTCGCGGGCTTCCCCTTGCTTGTTATTTGCGAACCTGAGAGAAAGGGTTTGTTGTGAACATTTTGGTGCTTGGCAGTGGCGGTCGCGAGCATGCGATCGCATGGGCGCTTTCCAAGTCGCCTCGGTGCGACGAGCTGTTCGTTGCCCCTGGTAACGGCGGCACGGCTGCGGTTGCGACCAACGTCAACGACGTCGATATGATGAGCGGCTCGTCCGTGCTCTCGTTCGTGCGCGAGCACGGTGTCGACCTTGTGGTCGTGGGCCCTGAGGCTCCGCTCGTCGCGGGCGTTGCCGACGAGCTGCGCGACGCGGGCATCTCGGTCTTCGGCCCCGACGCCGCAGGCGCGCTGCTCGAGGGAAGCAAGGCGCACAGCAAGGCGTTCATGGAGAAGAACGACATCCCCACGGCGGCGTACGCCACCTTCGATTCGTGCGATCCCGCGATCGCCTACATTCGCGAGCAGGGCGCTCCCATCGTGGTGAAGGCCGACGGCCTGGCGGCCGGCAAGGGCGTCGTCGTCGCTTCGACGGTAGAAGAAGCCGAGGACGCCGTTCGCGAGTGCTTCGACGGCAAGTTCGGCGATGCTGGCAAGACCGTCCTTATCGAGGAGTGCATGACGGGGCCGGAATGCTCGCTGCTCGCCTTCGTGGCAAACGGCAAGGCGTTTCCCATGGCTCCTGCTCAGGATCACAAGCGCGCGTTCGACGGTGACGAGGGCCCGAACACGGGCGGCATGGGCGTCTACTCGCCCGTGCCCATCGTGACCGACGAGGAGATGGCATCTATGGTGGCCATCATGGACAAGGCCGCAGCCGCCACGGCGGCAACCGACGGCGCGCGCGATTATCGCGGCGTGCTCTACGGCGGCTTCATGCTGACCCCCGCGGGGCCGAAGATCGTGGAGTTCAACGTGCGCTTCGGCGACCCCGAGACGCAGGTGATCCTCCCTCGCCTGAAGACCGACCTGGTCGATGTGATGTGTGCCGTTGCCGAGGGCCGCGTCGACGATTTGTCGCTCGAATGGGCCGACGAATGGGCGGTGTGCGTCGTCCTTGCGAGCGCCGGGTATCCGGGCGCCTACGAGAAGGGCAAGGTCATTCTGGGGATCGATGAGGCCGAGGCGCTCGACGGCGTGTCGGTCTTCCATGCGGGCACCAGCCACAATGCCGACGGCGAGCTCGTCACGGCAGGCGGGCGCGTGCTCAACGTGGTGGCGCTCGGCAAGACCTTTGAGGAGGCCCGCGAGCGTGCTTACGTCGCCTGCGACCTCATCAGCTTCGAGGGCAAGCAGTTCCGCACCGACATCGGCGCGAAGGCCGCGCGCGGCCGTTCCGCCTGGGAATAAGAACGTTACGTACTTGGACTCCGACGCTTTCGCCATGCTCGGGCGGTTCCGATTTGTGCGAGCGGCCCACGGGGCTGTTCGCGCTCGTGCGGAACTGCGCGTGGTGCAAGGGTCGGAGTCTGGTTTCGGCCCCTTTGCGAGCGCGAAGGGGCCAAAGGCGAAATAGCAGGGAAGAAGTTAGAATATGCTTTCTGAACGAATGCTGAGCACGGTGGTTCGCGCGTGCTCGAACCAATATTTGAAGCTCACACCGACCGACGACGCGAAGGTCGTTCCGCCGAAGCCCGGGCAGCGCTACATGCTCTATATGCACGTCCCGTTCTGCGAGCGCCTGTGCCCGTACTGCTCGTTCAACCGCTTCCCGTTCAAGGAGGAGCGCGCGAAACCCTATTTCGCCAACATGCGCAAAGAGATGATGATGCTCAAGGATTTGGGCTACGATTTCGAGAGCGTCTACATCGGCGGAGGCACGCCCACCATCATGATCGATGAGCTGTGCGAGACGATCGACATGGCGCGCGAGAACTTCTCCATCAAGGAAGTGTCGTCGGAAACCAACCCGAACCATCTTATTCCGAGCTATCTCGAGAAGCTGAAAGGTCGCGTCGATCGCCTTTCCGTCGGCGTGCAGAGCTTCGACGACGGGCTGCTCAAGCAGATGGATCGCTACGAAAAGTACGGCTGCGGTCAGGAAATCATGGAGCGCATCCAGGAGGCAAGCCCGTATTTCGTGTCCATGAACGCCGACATGATTTTCAACTTCCCGGCGCAAACCGAGGACATCCTGATCAACGACATCGAGCGCGTAATCGAAAGCGGAGCGAGCCAAACCACGTTCTACCCGCTCATGGCGTCGCCGAGCGTGCAGCGCTCGCTTGCGCGCACGGTGGGCAAGGTTGACTACAAGCGCGAGCAGCGTTTCTACGAGATCATCTGCGAGCTTCTGATCGGCGGCGACAAGCCGCTGTTCGAGAACGGCAGCGCATGGACGTTCAACCGCCTGGGCACGGGTGCTGCGGGCGAGGACGCGATGATCGACGAGTACGTGGTCGATTACGAGGAGTACCCGGCGATCGGCTCGGGTGGCATCACGTATTTGGGCGAGAACATGTACGTGAACACCTTCTCCGTCAGCCAGTACAACGAGAAGATCGAAAGCGGTCGCATGTCCATCATGGGCAAAACGCACTTCTCCAAGCACGACCGTATGCGCTACCGCTTCATGATGCAGCTGTTCGGCCTTCGCCTGGACAAGAAGCAGTTCAAGGAAGATTTCGGCTGCTCGATCGAGGCCGGCCTCCCCGCTGAGATGGCGTTCATGACTGCGGCGGGAGCGTTTGCCACCAACAACGACGAGGAAATCACGCTGACGCCGAAGGGCCGCTATCTCATGGTGGTCATGATGCGCCAGTTCTTCATCGGCGTGAACAACCTGCGCGATCAGGCGCGCGCGGCGCTTCCGGGCGAGGAGAAGGAGCTTCTGTTCGGCTGCTAGCGTCGATTCGAGCGGCCGCGTGGAGCATAACTGGTAGTTGGTGGTCAACTGAGCGAGTTGTGCACTGGTTTGCGAGGCGGAATCCCAGGAAAAGCGCGCCGGCGTTCGCCTTCTCCTGGGGTTTTGCTTTTGTTTGGCGCGAATCGCGGTAAACAAGGTCTGAATAACGTCGCATAGCTCTTCCAGTTGTCCATCAAGTCGCGGTACTCCTACAGAAAGAGAGCCCGATGAGCGTATCAGTCGTCCTTGGCAACGCCCCCGCGTATGCGGGTGGGGCGTCGTTCGCGCTCTTTTTGGTGCTGCTAGCTTGGGCGAGCGCGATCGACCTGCGCGAGAGGCGGATTCCCAACAAGCTAGTGGCAGCGATGGCGGTGCTCTGGCTTGCCGTGTGCGTTCTGCTTGCCGCGATGGCGGCCGCCTGCTCTGCCGGCGCCTTCGGCGTGGACGCACAAATGGGGAATGCGGCGTTGGCTGCGTCCGTCGCGACGATGAGAGTGTCCCCTTTCGGCCTGACGCTTGGCGACGGACTTGTGGGGGCGCTTGTGCTCGGGGGCGGCTCGCTTGCGGTCTCGATTGTGTTCGAGTGTTTAGCCAAACGCCCCTCCATGGGAGGCGGGGACATCAAGTTGCTTGCGGTGGTCGGACTGTTCCTGGGCTGGGAACGGGGGCTGTGGTGCCTGTTCGCGGCGTGTCTCGTCGTCCTTGTGATGCAGGTGGTCTCGCGCTTTCGCGAAGGCGGGAAGGGAATCGCCTCCCAGACGTTCCCGTTTGCCCCGGCGATCCTTGCGGGTGTCGTAATAGCTTCGATACTTTGAAAAAAGCTATTGACGCGCTTTGCCATTTGCCATAAAATACTATCTTGCGTTTGCTCGAACGGATTCTCCGCGAAAGGCAAGCACGTATGGTCAGGTAGCTCAGTTGGTAGAGCAGCGGACTGAAAATCCGCGTGCCGAGGGTTCAAGTCCCCCTCTGACCACCATAAACTCAAGGCCCCGCTTCGGCGGGGTCTTTTGTATTTCCGGCTTTTCCGCTCTCGTCGCGATCCAAACGCACTCTTCTCGAGTGAAACGCGAGAGGGTTAAATTCAGCGTCGGCAGGCTCCGCTACGATTCGAGCACGTCCCCGTTGCGCGTGACGAAGATCGCCTTGCGGATGGCGGGGTGCTCGCGGGCGAAGGCGAGCCCCCGCGCGGTGCCAAGTGCGAGCAAGGTGGTGGAATATCCCTCGGCGTCGATCGACCGATCGGCGATGACGGTTGCTCCTGCGACGTCGGTCTGCACGGGCATTCCCGTTTCGGGCGAGAGGATATGGTGGTAGAACTTCCCGTTGACCTCGCAGCAGCGCTCGTAAATGCCGCTCGTCACCGCAGATGCGTCGCAAAGCGGCACTGCTCCCACGATGGAGCTCTCGTCGCGGGGGTCGCGGATTCCGATGTTCCACGCTATGCCGCCGGGCTTTTTCCCGTGCGCCACCACGTTGCCTCCGAGGTTGATGAGGAAGTCCTCCAAGCCCTCTTCGAGAAGCGCGCTCGTGAATTTGTCGGCGATCCACCCCTTGGCGATTCCTCCGACGTCGACTGCCGCTTGCGGGTCGGCAAGTTGGGCGAAATAGCGCCCGCTCTCTTCCCGTACGCGGACGCCGCGCCAGTCGACATGGGCGACAGCTTCGCGAAGTGCATCCTGCGAGGGAATGATCGCGCGGCGCAAGTCCCACAGCTGCACGGCCGAGCCCATCGTGATGTCGAAGCGCCCGTCGCTGTCGGCGCAGTAGGAAAGCGCGCACTCCAAAAGGTCGGCCGTGTCTCGCGAAATCTCGACAGGGGTACCTCCCGCCCTGTTCAGGCGCGAAATATCGGAATGGGGAAGCGTTCTTGAGAGGAGCCGCTCGAGCCTGCGAGCCTCCTTGCGCACGCGCTCGAACGCCGAAAGGCAGGCTTGCTCGGGTGCGAACGCCTGCAGCGTGATCGCGGTGTTGAACGCGAAGAAGTGCTGTGCGACCATGCCCGCCTTGTTGGGGCCGCTCGTTTCGAGGAAGTCCTCTTGCGGAATCGCGTCTTGGATGACGCCTGCTTTGTTCATGCTATGCGCGCTCCTTGCGATGCTCGACGGCGAGGGAAAGCTCCAGCTCGCGGGTTCCTCTTGCAATCTCGGCAGCATCTTTGCATTCTCCTGAAAGCTCACCGCTTGCAACCGCCAGGCAGCATGCGAGAACGATTGCCTTGTTCGTGAGTCTATCCATGGCTGCATGGTATCAAACTCTCGTGCCCCTTACCGCCGCGTGATTTCTCTGCGCGCAATCGTGCGCGATAAAAAGGCGCTCGCATTCGCTTCTGGAGCCGCGTTCGGGTTCGCTTCCTATCCTTTTGCGAGATTGCTCTGCTCTCGCGGCGTTTCTTCGTATGCTTCGGGTTTCTTGTGCGCTACACTGTTCCTCATGAAAACGGGGCAATTCAAACAAACGAGGGTGCGGAAATTGACCGCAGACGAGCTGGCCGAGATCGACCAGGCGGCCTCTCCTGCGCTCAGCATGCTTTCACGCTGGGCAAACAAGAAGATGCAGTGCGCGCATTGTAAGCGCTGCACACTTCGCTGCGAGGTGCTCAAGGAACCTGGCCTCGATGTGGGCACGGTTCAGGAAGCGTACGACCGCGTCATGTCCCTTCCCGCTGACGAGCGCCCCGCCGCGGTGGCCGAGCTCATGCAGTCGAACTACGACATGTACCATGCGCTTCGCCGCTGCTGCTTCTGCGGTTACTGCACGGCGGACTGCGCGGTTCACATGCTCGCTCCCGACCGTATGCGCGACTGGCGCGAGCTGTTCATGCAATCGGGGCTCTACCAGCCCGAAAAGCTCACGATGGTCGACAACGAATGGCATATCTTCAGCGCCTATCGCGCCATCTTCGGCATTGGCTATCCCGAAATCGTCGCACTGCGCGATGCGGCCGCGTACGAGCCGGGAACGTTTGACACGGTGTTCTTCCCCGGGTGCTCGCTGGTGAGCTACGCGCCCGATCTGACCCGTCGCGTGGGCGAATGGCTCACCGCCGCGGGATTCAAATGGTGCATGTCCGACGACTGCTGCGGAAGTCCGCTCATGAGCGCGGGCTTCTTCGATCGTGCTGCGGCGCATCGCGAGAAGATCTTCGAGCAGATAAAAGCCGCGGGTATCACGCGCATGGTAACCGTTTGCCCTGGTTGCGGTGAGGAATTCGCCGAGCTTATGGCCGACGATATCGACATCATCCCGCTGCCCGAGCTCATCTTGGAGCGCGGTCGCGAAATGGAGCGCGCGGCGGGGGTCGCACTGCGCGCCGACGGCATGCCGGAAGATGTTGACGCGGCGGTTCGTGCGGCGGGGCTTTCTCCTTCGAACGTGCCTTCCGTCACCGTGTTCGACTCATGTCACGACCGCCACGACGGACGTCATGGCCGGGCGATTCGCGGTGTGCTGCGTCGCTATATGCCGCAGGTCGAGATTCGCGAGATGGACGAGCGCCGCAAGCAGACGCTGTGCTGCGGGGCGGGTGGCGCCGTTGCAGGCTACGACCCCGACATCACGAAGCGCCGCGTCATGCGCGTGGTGGACGAAGCTCATTCGACAGGCGCGAACACGCTTGTCACCATGTGCCCCACCTGCACGTACACCATCGCGCAGGAGAACCTGTCCGCAGCGCCCGAGCGCGTGATCGACAGTCATAACTACCTGGAGCTGTTCTTCGGGCAGACCATCGACTGGGCGGTCGTCTTCGATCAGCTCGGTTCCATGTGGACGGGCGAATACGGCCCGTGGTTGAACGCCACGTTCTTCTCGTAAGGAACCTTCGGGATTCGCATCGACCTCTCTGTAAGGTTAACGGGCTTCGAGGGCCGAAGCGTTCTGCGATTTGCGGAACGCTTCGGTCTGATGTGTTCTATATCTTATCGAGGATAAATATATCCTTGACGTGGAATAATTGAAGGGCTATTCTTCTAATCGTTCCAAAGATTTCTCCTCACTCCACTCGTCCGAGAACAAGGCCGCCTCCCCCGCGGCCTTGTTCTCGTTTCTGGGGATGATTTGCGCACGTGCGCGGTGAGAGTGCGAGTGGCAGACAAGTCGCGAGGGCTGGAATGCCCGCGGACGCGGGATGCGCGCGGTGGGTGCGCCGTGGCAGGCGGGTGGGGGATGTACGCGGCAGGCAGGTGCGCAGCCTCGCGCGCCGATTGACCTTCCTCTATTTCCCCAGGCGGGGAAGCTTCTTGAACAGCGCCCAGGCGCGTTGCTTTCCCTCGGGGGTCTCAAGCATGTTCTCCAAATCCCGAAACGCCACGCCGTTGCGGCAGAAGATGCGGCAGGCCTCGTCGACAGGGATGTTTTGCCGATAAGCGTGCGCGAGCCGGGCGGCTGCCGCGGCATCCGTCGCCACGATCGCAAGCGGATCGATTCCTTCCACAAGGGTGAACAGGTCGACATCGCCGAGCGGGATGTCGTCGACGTCGAGGGTCACGAAGGCCAGCGCGCCGCCGTAGCCGAGGGCGGCCATCGAGCTTTCAAGGGCATGCCGTGCCGCCTCGCTTGCTTCGCGGGAGCCGATCGCGCAGGCGAGCGTCGAGCGCGATCCCGACACGTAGTCGGCGTACAAGTCCCAAACAAGGCTGCCGTTTGCCTCGTAAATGTTACTTTTCGTGGATTCTTTCACATCAATCCCCCATTGGGTGGCTTGAAGGGGTATACCTGAACCCATGATAGCAAGAAACAAAGTGCTGGGTTTGCGATTATGCGCGAGGTGCGCCTGTCCACCTGGCGCGATGAAGGAGGCTGTTTATGTGCACGAACGGTATTAACACGGGTCAATTCTCCCAGATGATCGACCAGATCGACGATCACATCAAGCTGGAACGCCGCTGGGCCCACATGCTTGCCCACCAGGCGGGCGATGCCGGCTTTGCGCAGACGAACGAGAAGCTCCACAACGTGCAGGCGCTGCTCGACGACGTGCGCGCCATGCTCGACGAGGCGAAAGACGCGCTCGAGGACGACGCGGAAAACGCTCCTGGTGTCACCGTCAACCTCGTGTAAGCGGCGCGCATCATGAGCAATGACCTCATGCGCTTCTCGGTGGCGATGCCCGAGGAGCTTTTGATGCGCTTCGACCAGCTGGTCGCTCGCCGTGGTTTGGCGAAGAACCGCAGCGAAGTGGTGCGCGACCTGGTGCGCGATGCGCTCGTCGAGGACGAGTGCGCGACTCCTGGCGTGGAGGTGATGGGCACGCTGACGATCGTGTTCGACCATCATGCGTCGGATGTGCAGGAGAAGTTGCACAACATTCAGCACGACTATTTCGGCAACATCGTGTCCACGCTCCATGTGCATCTCGATCAGCATCATTGCTTGGAAGTGGTGATCCTGCGTGGCGAGACCGGGCTCGTGCAGACCATCGCGAACCTGATCCTTGGCACGAAGGGCGTGAAGAACGGGCGACTGGTCCTTACCACTGCGGGTGAAGGATTGTAAAGGGGCTTTCGCGAAGGATCCTGCGGAGGGTTCCTGCGAAGTTTCCGCGAAGGGCGCCGCGAAGGGTTCTCTCAAAGAGTTTCGTCGGGGACTTTGCAGAGGGTTCCCGCAAGGAGCTCCCATAAAGGAAAAGACGCAAGAAGCGCCCAGGTGGGCGGCCTGTTCGGTCGCAGCCTGGGCGCTTCGTCTTGTTCGCGCTACTCCTTGCTCGGGAAGTACGGGCAGCCTTCCTTGAGGCACTCGGCGTTTCTCGCGTAAAACGCACAGGTCACCTTTTCAGGAGTCTCCATTTCCACATCGTGCATCTCCTTGGCGAAGGCGACGCCCTCGAGAATCGCTGTGAAGCCCGTGCGCTTGCAACAGCGCGGGCCTCCCAAATCGGCGAGCTTTCCCAAGATGCGCGAGGTCAAGCGCTGCGTTTGCGCCCAGGGGTCGCGCGTCATGGGCGTCGACCCGGAAACGATAGACCACCACTGCCCGGCACTTGTCGCGGCGCCGCACGTGCCCCAGAACCCGCAGGTGCCGCCCGGCACGAGAAGCGAGCGCTTCTGCAGCTCGGCGAGCGCCTTGTCCAAGTCGATGTCGCCGCCAGCGTTCTTGTAGGCGGCCATGAGCGAAGCCCCGATGAGGGTGTGGTGCTCGGGCCCGTTCGGGTAGATCGACTTGTCGCTCATAATCTTCTGCGCGATGCGGACGGGGTTCTTCGAGTCGGTTTCGCGGCATACGGCCATGATGTGCTCGACCCCGCCCGCGCGATGGCATGCGTCGCACACGTAGTGGCCCTCGATGCAGACGGAATGCCCTGTCTCCTTCTTGCCACAGATCTGGCAGGTGACGTCTTGCGCCTCCTTGAAGTAGGCAAGCGGCTCCCCGCATACCAGGCAGATTCCCTTTCCTGCTGACATAAATCCCCTCTCTCTTGCCTTTACCAGGCTAGCTCCACTTCACCGTCTTGCGAACGAGAAGCCCCACTAGGAAGTCCAAAATGGTGACAACGATCCCGACCATGATAATGCCCGCGACGACGTTCGTGTAGTTCGCGTAGTTCGTGTAGTTGATGACGAAGTACCCAAGCCCGCTTGTGGCGCCGTACATCTCGGCCATGACCAGCATCAACATGGCGGTCGGCAGCTGTGTTTTCAACCCGGTCGCAACTGTGGGGTACAGATACGGCAGAAGAACCCGGAAAATCATCGTGGGCGTGGAAAGCCCCATCATGCGTGCCGAGTCGAGAATGTGCTTGTCGAGGGACTCCACGCGCAGGATGGTGTTCAAAAGCGTCGGCCAGAAGATGCCGAGGAAGATAACGGCGACAGCCGCGGCTTTGAACGAGGGCAGAAGCATCACGAGATATGGTGCGAACACGATGGCCGGCACGGGCGCGAGCACGTGCGCGATGGGGTAGACCGCTTCGCGCACCTTGGGCATCCAGCCCACGAACAGCCCGATGATGTTGCCGGCGATAAGCGAGGTGATGAAGCCCTCTGCGAGCAGGATCATCGATGACGTCACGTTTTCGATGAGCTCCTCCCATCGCGCGGGGAACACAGCGAACACGTTCTCGGGGTTGGGGATGAGCACCGGGTGCGTGAGCTTTAGGTCGGTCGAGACGGTTTCCCAAACGATGAGCAGCAAAAACACGACGATCACGATGTGACACGTCGAACGCTTCCGCCCGCCCGCGAAATAGCGCCACAAGAACAGCGCCTCGATGATCGCCGCGGCGACGTAGAAGGGGACGCTTGTCTTCGGGTGGACCTTGCCGGGAATCGTGATTGCTGCGAGAAGCGCCAGGAACAACACGTTTGCCAGGACAAACGATACGGTGAACACCTGACGTGCACGGCTTTTGGCCGAGCTGGGCGCAGGTGTCGCGGTGTGTGCGCTCGCGCCCGCGATCGCATCCGCAGGTGTTGCGACGCCTTCGACCTCGCTTTCGGCGGCGCGCGGGTTGTCTGCAGTAGGCTTTTTCCCGAACGGCATCAGCAGTCCTCCTTTCCTGTTGCGGTGGCGTCGAACAGTTCCATGACCTCGCGTTTGACGTCGCGCACCCGCGCATCTTCCACGATGGTCTCGGCGCTGCGAGCTCGGTCTTTCGGCAGGACGAACTCGCGCGTGATGTGGCGGGGTTCCATGAAGACGATGCGGTCGGCGAGAATGAGCGCCTCGTCGATGTCGTGCGTCACGAAGACCGCCGTCTTGCAGCAGCCTTCGCCCTCGTTCCACAAGCGCAGCAACAGCTCTTGCAGTTTGCCGCGGATAAGCGGGTCGAGCGCCCCGAAGGGCTCGTCGAGCAGCATCGTGGGCGCATCGATGCCCAGCGCGCGTGCGATTGCCACCCGCTGACGCATGCCGCCCGAGAGCTGGAAGGGATAGCGGTTCGCTGCGTCTTCCATGCCCACCTGGGCAAGCAGCTCTATCGCGCGCACCTTCGCCTGCTCCTTGGAGATGTCCTTGTTCGTCTGGCGGATCGAGAACATGACGTTCTTAAGGGCGGTCTGCCAGGGGAACAAAGAGTAGCTTTGAAACACGATCGACCGGTCGGGCCCTGGTCCCGAAACTGGTACATCATCGATGAGAATTTCTCCCGAAGTTGGCATCGACAAGCCTGCGAGCAGGGACAACAGCGTCGACTTGCCGCAGCCTGAATGGCCGATAAGACATACGAACTCGCCGTCGGCGATTTCAAGGTCGATGTCCTCGAGCGCCAGAAACGATTCATTGCCGTTGACGTAGGAGTAGCTCACGTTTTTGAATGAGATGGCAGGCATGGAGTCCTCGCGATATCGGATGGAAAAGAGGCGCGCCCGCGAGCCAGGCTGCGGGCGCGCTGGGGAAGGTAGTTAGATGCCGAGCGTGTTGTGCTTCGCATACTCGGCAGCGAGCTTCTCGTAGAAGTCCTTGTTCTCGCCGCGCTCGATAAGCGCATCAAGCGCTGCCTTGTAGATGGTCGAGTCCATGTGTTCGACGATGAGCTCCTTGTTGGTGTCGTCGATGTCGCCGTTGTCGATCATGTCGCCGTAGAACGCCTTCACGTCGTCGGTGTAGGGGTCCATCTCGAACTTCATCGCGGCAACGTAGTCGCCCTTGCCGTACGTGATGTTCTCGATGTACTCCTCGGGCTGGCCGGAGTACTCAACGATGGTCGCGATGGTTCCCGCGTGGTCGCTCTCGATGTCGTAGAGGGCGCGCAGGTTGGCGATTTCGAACTTGATGAGCGCCGAGCGCTTCTCCTCGAACGCCTTGCGATTCGTGGTCTGGCGGCAGCAGGGGAACTCCTTGCCCGTCAGCTCGTTGGGGCGAAACGCCACGGCGCATTTGCCGCCCTGCGTGGCGACGTAGCCGTAGCCGCTGTTCACGAAGCACATGTCAATCTCGCCGTTTTCAACTGCGGCAACTTCGGCAGCGGAGCTTTCCAGCAGGATGAATTCCACGTCCTTGCCGTCCTCGATGCCGTTTTGACGCAGCCAGCTCTTGGTGATCATGTGGCCGGTCTCCATGCGGAAGCAGCCGATCTTCTTCCCCTTGAAATCCTCGGGCTTCTTGTAGGCGTCCTTGTTCTCGATGAGCGTGACGCACTCGGAGCCATCGGCGACGGTGCCACCGAAGATGACCAGGTCATCGCCCTGTCCGATATAGGTGCAGGAAGGGATGGAGCCGAAGGGGAGCACGTCGGCGGTGCCGTTGGAGAGCGCAGGCATTGCCTCGGGGAAACCGCCCGACACGGTCTGCGTGGCGACGTTGAGCTTCTCTTCCTCGTAGTAGCCCTTCTTGAGGGCCAAGATGATGGCGGCGATCTTCGAGTCCTTGCCCAGAAGCACGATGTTGAGGTCTTCGGTGTCGGCCGAAATCGTGTTGTCGTACTTGCTTTCGGGGGCGTCGGTTTTCGCCTCGGACTTGTCCTCGGTTTTCTGCTCGCTTGCACATCCGCCGAGAGCGGCGATGCCGGCGAGCGCTCCTGCGGCTGCCGCGCCCTTGACGAAGGTGCGGCGAGAAAGGTTGTCGATGGTTTGGGCCATGCGGTTCCTCCTTGGCTTGTTGGGATGTCACCTATAAAGACATGATTCACATATAGCACATAAGCCAGCATTAGACACATGACAATAATCTAAAACGGCACTATTTATCTTGCATAGGTAGTGGATGAGCTGAGGAAACGCTATCGAATGGGTATGCATTAATGAGGCAGTTCCCTATATAAACTAGCATGGATTGGCATTCAAGCTGGCGTGATACTGCGTCGCTCTTGCCTCTGCCGTGCTGGCCGACTGCCCTGTTTCTGCTGTTTGCCTTCTGTCCGAGTGGTGATTGCGCCCCTGTTGTGCGTTCTGGCGTATGATAAGGCAAACTGAGAAATCGCTTCATCCACGAAGGGGGATTTATGTCCAAGAAGGAAAAGAAGCAGAAGCTGGGAAAACTCGCCCAGGCGGCGAAGCGCGCGCGAAAGGACAAGGCGTCGGCTGACGAGTGCTCGTGCGGTCAGTCCACCGAGCGAGCGATCGTCGCGTTCGACCGGTGGCAGCCCTCGCCTGTGCCCGCCGCGGAATCGGCAACGCTTCCGCCCTATAGCTCGGATGCGTCTTACAGCTGCTCCGACGATGCCTACGCCGGGCGTAAGAAAACAGTTGTCGTCGACTTTTTATACCTCGATCTTACGGTGTGCGAGCGTTGCCAGGGTGCTGACAAGCGCGTCGAGCGTGCGGTCGAGCTGTGTCGCCCAGTGCTTGCTGCGTGCGGCTACGATATTACGCTGAACTCGGTAAACGTCGACAGCGAATGGCTTGCCGAGCAGTATAACTTCTATAGCTCGCCGACCGTTCGCGTGAACAACGTCGACATCTGTCCCTCTATCGAGGAGAACGACTGCGACTGCTGCAGCGACATCGCCAGCTACGATGTCAAGTGCCGCCTGTTCCCATTCAACGGCACGTACTACGAGGTGCCGCCGACGGATCTGCTCGTGCGCGGCATCATGGAGGTTGTGCTTCAGGGCCGCACGGCCGAGCCCGGTGCCGATAAGCCTTACGAGCTGCCCGAGAACCTTGCTGGCTTCTTCGCCGGCAAGCGAAAGAAGGACGCGGAGAGGCGCGCTGAGCAGGATGAGGGCGAGAGCTGCTGCGGCGACAGTTCGTCCTCGTCGAGCTGCTGATAGGCGATTCGCGGGCGGTCGTCCGCAAAAAAGCCTTCAATAATGGTCTTAAGCTGATAAAAGACAATACAAAGTATTAGATTCAGTCTATTATTTTCAATAAATGTAGTAAAATGGTGTTAACAATGCGGGTGCGCAGTTGATGTGCGCCCGCGCTGCATGTTTAGGGAAAGTAAGGAAGGACGAAAATGGAACTCAACCTCAATCGCCGCCAGTTCGTTGCGGCTGGAACCGTCGCAGCGATGGGCGCTATGGCCGGTTTGGCCGGGTGCTCCTCGAGCGATTCCAAGACCGACGCCAAGACCGACGACAAGAAGGTCGAGGCTCCCGAGAAGCTCGTGTTCGCGTGGGAGCCGGGCGCGTCGGAGGGCAAGTACGAGAACATGCGCGACCTCATCGCCGAAGCGATGGCAGAGGGAGCGGGTGTGCCGTGCGAGCCGATGACCACCACCGACTACAATGTGTGCATCGAGGCCGTGAACTCGGGCAAAGCCCATTACGCCTCGCTCGGTGCCAAGGAATACGTTGAGCTCCACAAGAAGAACCCCGCAGTCGAAGTCGCCTGGGTCCTCTCCGACGGGGAAGGCAAGCTGAACCAGGTTTCCTACCATTCTCAGATTCTCGTGCTCGACGAGAACGCCGACAAGTACAAGAAGGGCGATTCCTACGAGCTTACGCAGGACGCCATGAAGGGCAAGAACATGTCCTGGGTCGAGCTTTCCTCGACTTCGGGCTACGTCATTCCCTCGATCGCGCTCGCGACCGAGTTCGGCATCTCCGACTCTGAAGAACTCGGCGAGTCGGGTAAGTTCTTCAACACGGTGCTCTTTGGTGGCAGCCATGTGAACTCCATCTACAACGTGCTCACCGGCGACGCCGACTTCTGCGCGTGCGACGACACCGGTGCGGCGAACAACTACAACGTCATCGAGGGCGAAAACGGCGAGCTTGGTGCGCTCTACGAGATTAAGTCCGGTCTCGAGGCGCCGCTCGACAAGTACGCCGGCGTGAAGCTTCGCTGCGTGTCGTCCCTGCCCGTTCCCGCGGTTCCCTTCGTCGTGAACACCGATTACGTTCCCGAGGACATGAACAAGAAGGTCGTCGACTACATGTGCTCCGACGCGGTTTCCGGCAACAAGGAGCTGTTCAAGGACCCGAGCGACAAGGACACCGTGACCAAGTGGAAGCAGACCACGGGCAAGGTCACCTTCACCCCTGCCGACGACTCCTATTACGACGACTTCCGCAAGCTCATCGGCGAGGAATAGCGCTCCATGCCGCATACTGGGTGGCATGACTGAAAGGGAAGGGAGGCGCCGGTGGGTGCGACTGAGACACTGCTCCAGGTCGAGGGGCTGACGAAAAGCTACGATGGCTCCTCGAAGGCACTCGAAGGCGTCTCCTTCTCCATGAATCGTGGGGAGTTCGTCTCCCTTATCGGCAGCTCGGGGGCGGGTAAGTCCACGCTTCTGCGCTGCATCAATCGCCTGATCGACCCGACTTGCGGCTCCGTCGTGTTCGACGGCAGGGAAACGTCGTCGGCGCGCGGCCGTGCGCTGCGCGAAATCCGCCGCCGCATGGCGATGGTGTTCCAGGGATACAACCTGGTCTATCGTTCGACGGCTATAGAGAACGTACTTCAAGGCCGTCTTGGCTACAAGAATTCCCTCACGGGCGCTCTCAGTATCTTCACGGAAGAGGAGAAGCGTGCGGCTTTCGATGCGCTTGATCGCGTGGGGCTCGGGTGCTGCGCGTATATGCGTGCCGACCAGCTTTCGGGTGGTCAGAAGCAGCGCGTCGGCATCGCCCGCGCACTGGTGCAAGACCCGCTGCTCATCTTGGCCGACGAGCCCATCGCGAGCCTCGATCCGAAATCTTCGAGAACGGTGATGGAACATTTGCGCTGGGCCGCAGATGAGAGGGGGATCGCCTGCTTGGTAAGCCTTCATCAGGTGGAATACGCGCTCGAGTTCTCCGACCGTATCATTGCGGTGTCGGGCGGAAAGCTCGTTTTCGACGGTGCGCCGGATGATCTGACCCCGAGCATCATCGCGTCGGTTTATGGCGAGGAGGATCCCTCGAGCTCGACTGCGGAGTGCTGCTGATGACTCTTCTCAAAAAGCGTGGATGCGCTGGTTGCCAGTCGGCTGGCGAACCGCTCGCAGGCGAGGGGAAGGCGTCGCCCGACCCGCTGTTCTTCCCGAAACGACATGCGTCCTATGCGGGCATCCTCATCGCCTTCATCGCGGCGACGTTCGTTGCAGGCGGGCATATCGACTTCGGCTTCCTTGATGCTGCTAAGGATTTCCCTGGCGGCTTCGTGTGGTTCGTCGAGCAGTTCATGCCGAACGCCAAAGCGTTCGACCAGATGGGAAAGATAGCCTCTGCGCTCGCTATGACCATCTTGGATGCCATCGCCGCAGGCACGCTCGCCGCGGTCATCGCGTTCATTCTGGCTGTCATCGCCTCGCGCGTATCGGGGGTCGGCGGCCCTGTCCAGATGGTCATCCGCGCGTTTGCGACGGTGCTCCGCAATATCCCGACTGTCGCGTGGGGCTTCATCCTTCTCTTCTCCTTCAAGCAGGCGGAATTCACCGGCTTTCTGGCGCTGTTCTTCAAAAGCCTCGGTTTCCTGACGCGCGCCTTCATCGAGACGATCGACGAGGCGGATGCCGGGTCGATCGAGGCGCTCAAGGCAACGGGGGCGTCGAAGCTCCAGATCATCGTGCATGGTGTCTTCCCGTTAAGCCTGACGCAGGTGGTGAGCTGGGTTCTCTACATGATCGAGACGAACTTCCGGGACGCGACGCTTGTCGGCATGCTCACAGGCACGGGAATCGGGTTTGTGTTCAACTGGTATTACCGCACGTTCAAGTATCCCACGGCGGGGCTCGTCATCATCTGCATTGCTGTGGCCGTGATCGTCGTCGAGGCGGTTTCCAACTACGTGCGCCGCCGCATCGGCGCTCCCGACGGTCATTCGGGCGAGATGCGCGCTTCGCACGGGAAGATTAAGGTGCGCGTGCGCACGACGTCGGGCACCGTGCTCGCCGTGCTTGTCGCCTTCCTCGCCATCGCGACGACCTACACGATGGTGAACATGGGCTACGGCTCTGCCGACACGATTCAGGCGGCATCCGATCTGGTCGAGTACTTCAAACTCATGTTCTTGTCCCCCTATCTTTCGAACTACACCTGGGCCGACATGTTCGAGGGGCTTGCTGTCACCCTCTGCATCGCGGTGCTGGCGACGGCAGGCGGTGCGCTCATTGCGCTCGTGCTGTCGCTCCTTGCGGCGAGCAACCTATCGAACAAGCTTGTAAGCAACATCATCAAGACCGTGATGGCTATCATCCGTTCGGTTCCTACGATTATTTGGGTTCTGGTGTTCACCGTTGCCATTGGACTCGGCTCCGAAGCCGCCGTGATTGGCATGATGTTCCACACCGTCTCCTTCCTGACGAAGGCGTTCTCCGAGGCGTTCGAGGAGGTTGACCAGGGATCTCTCGAGGCCCTCAAGGCGACGGGCGCGACGTGGTGGCAGCAGATTGCGCGCGGCGTGTTCCCCGACAAGCTCAACGAGATACTGTCGTGGATCTTCATCCGCTTCGAGAACAACTTCGTCGGAGCAGTCACTGTCGGCGCCATCGCGGGCTCGGGCGGCATCGGCTACTATCTCTACATCGTTGCGAACTATATGTTCAACTGGCATGAGATGGGGCTCATCATCTATCTCTGCCTCGCCGTTTCCGTCACGTTGGAAATCATCGCCACGCAGCTGCGCAAGCGCTTCATCGTGCATCGCTAGGCGCGTGGCTTTTCGGGTAAGATGGCCGCATGGAATCATTCGAACTGACATTGACGCATTATTCAGGCGATGGGGAAAGCGTCGTCGTGCCCGAAGGGGTGACGGCTATTGCTCATCGTGCGTTCGCCAACAACGATGCCGTGCGCGATGTCGCGCTGCCCGAGGGCGTTGTCGAGGTGGCAAGCCAGGCGTTCGCGTCGTGCGTGCACTTGCAGCGCGTTTCGTTGCCCGAATCGCTCGAGATGATAGGGGCTGCTGCGTTTCGCGGGTGCCGCGACCTGCGCGAAATGCGTCTTCCCCAAAGGCTTGCAACGCTTCCCGAGCAGGTGTTTCTCCGCTGCTTCCATCTGGGGGAAATCGTCTTGCCCGAGGGGCTTGAGGTGATCGAAAACGAGGCGTTTCGCAAATGCGGCGAGCTTCGGTCGATCGATCTGCCATCAACCGTGAACTGGATCGGCGAGAGATGCTTCAAGGATTGCATCTCGCTTGAGGAGATAACGCTTCCTGCGGGAGTGCGCTCGCTCGAGTCCCAAGTATTCGCGGGATGCGTGAGCTTGCGGACGGTCCACTCAGCTTGCGCGCTCGACTACATCGCGCCCGACGCGTTCGACGGCTGCCCGGCGATTGAGGTCGTGCCATGCGCAGAGTAGTGGCATCAGCCTGCCAGGGGTGTCTGTCGAACTGCCCCGTGCAGGTGACGATTGAAGACGAACGCGCGGTGAGGGTTCGCGGCAACGCGGCGAGCGCGGCAACGGGTGGGGGCGTGTGTCCCGCTCTCGCGATAACCCTTGAACAGGAATACGACTCCGATCGCGTGGCAATGCCGCTGCGGCGCCGCAACCCTCGAAAAGGCCGTGGCGTTGACCCCCGGTTCGAGCCTGTGACGTGGGATGAGGCCCTCGACGAGATAGCCGATCGAATGATGGCGCTGCGCGAGGCGGGGCATCCGGAGCGCCTTGCTCTCGCAAAGGGGCGCTCGACCGGCATCAACGAGGTGTTGACGCGCGTCCTCCCCGAGATATACGGCACGCCGAACAGCTTCAACCACGATTCCATCTGCGCTGACGCTGAGAAGTTGGCGACGGGGGCGATGGATGGGGTCTACGACTACCACGATTACGATTGGGAGCATCTGGAGTGCGCCATTCTGTGGGGCGCCGACCCTATTGCGTCGAACCGTCAGAAGGCGTACGCGAGGCGCGCTCTTCCCGAGGCGCTTCGTCGCGGAGTGCCGGTGTTCGTCGTCGACCCTCGCCGGTCGATGACGGCCGAGCTCGTCGAGAAGGAGGCTCGCCGCAAGGGCAGCGCGAGCGCTGGAGACTCGGACGGCTTGGCGGCGTCGGACGCAGGCGGCTCGGGGCTGTGCGACTTGAGCCCGTGCGATTCGGCAGCCCACGTTTCGGGCTTGCGCGCCTTTCCCGCGGCGGAGCCCTCCGACGCGGGATGCTGGGTTCCCGTCGTTCCCGGAACCGACGGCGCCCTTGCGTCTGCCATCGCCCGCGTGATTCTCGTCGAGGGGCTGTGGAACCGCGATTACGTCGGGGATTTCAAGGATGGTGAGAACCTTTTCGCTGAGGCCGCCCAGTTCAAAGGCGCAGTCGATGAGGCTTTCTTCCAGGAGAGGTTTACGCATGGCGTCTGCACATGGTGGAACGAGGAGCTTTTCGACAAGACGCCCGAATGGGCCGAGGCGGAAACTGGTGTCCCCGCATCGCTCATCGTGCGGATGGCGCGCACGTTTGCGAGGGCGGGTCAGCGCTCGGTGTCGTGGATTTCTCCGGGCGTCGCTATGTCGGCCCGCGGTCTTTACTCGGGGATGGCCTGCTATGCGCTCAACGGCCTTGTCGGGTCCATCGGGGCGGAAGGCGGCGTGCTTGCCTTCCCCTCGCTTCCTGTCAAGAAGCTTCCCAGCACCGAACCGTATCGCGATGGCGCGGCTCGTCGCGCATGCTCGTCGCCTCGCGTCGATATCCCCCAGCGGGTGGACTTCCTGTGCGCTAAAGCAGGCCGGGCGCATCGCGCACCGGTGACGAACCTTATCCCCGAGGCGATAGAGGGTGGGCGCGTCGATATGCTCGTTGCCTACTGGTGCAATTACCCGTTTTCGTGCACGGGCGCCTCGCGGTGGGAACGCGCGCTCGAGAAGCTTCCGTTCCTCGTGCATGTGACAACCCATGTCTCGGAGATGTCCCAGTTTGCGGACATCGTGCTGCCTGCGCGCCATCATCTTTTCGAGACGTGGGGGTTCGCGCGCTGCCGGCAGAACAAGCGCTCGTCGATTGTGCTCGAGCAGCCTTGCGTCGAGGCTTTCGGCGAATCGCGCAATGACGAGGCAGGTGTTGCCTTTGCCCTGGCGGAGAAGCTTGCTCGTCGCGGGTTCCCCAACGTGCTCGCTTACTATCAGCGCGAATGTGCCGATCCTTGTACGGGCGTCCCGCCGACGTCGGGAGACGAGCTGGCCGAATACGTGCTCAAAGCGATGACTGCGTCGCTCTGGCAATCTGGCGACGCGGATGGCGTGGGCGTTTCGGAAAGCGCCTGGGGGGACTTTCTCACGAAGGGCATTTGGGAGACGGGCCCCGTTCAAGGCAGGCGCGTGGGCGAGACCCCTTCTCCTCTTCCCACGCCATCGGGGCGCTTTGAGCTCGAAAGCGGTGCGCTCCGCCGTGCCTTCGAGGACCATGCGCTTCGCTACGGGGTGGGCCCAACCGATGCGTCGGCATTGCTCGGGTACGAGGCGCGCGGGCGCAAAAGCCTTGTGCCGCATTATGAACCGCCTGTTCGAGAGGGAGATGAGCGCGAATTCCCTTTCATTTTCTCCCAACACCGTTCGATTGCGAACTTGGAGGGCCGTTCGGCGAACGCCCCGCTGTATCACAAGCTGAAGAGGCTTGACCCAGGGGATGAACCAGGGGACGACGTGGTGAAAATCAACCCGATCGATATGGAGCGCCTTGGCCTTCGGTCGGGTGACTCGGTGCGCGTGTCGTCGCCCGAGGGCTCGATCGTCGTGCGCGCAAAGGCGTGGGACGGTGCGCTTCCGGGCGTGGTTGTGAAGTGCTATGGGCAGGGACATTGGGCGTATGGGCATGTTGCCTCGCGCGACTTTGAGCAGGGTATTTCGCGAGGAGGCAACAACAACGAGATTGTCCCGCCCGAATGGGAACGTGCGAGCGGCGCAACGGCGCGCCATGGGGGTCTCGTTCGCGTGCGCATCGAGCGCGCGTAGGCTTCGCGCTCTTCGCATGTGGGCTTGCGAGTGAATCGTCATGTGGCTTATCGGGCCGTGCGCTCTTGTTTGGTGCGGGAGTGCTGCCAGAAGGGGTTGAGGAGCTTGTCGGAACGGTAGCGCCGTCCCGCGTCCCTGCATCTGCTGTTTGCCTGCCAACCCGTCGGTGGGCCGTGCCCCGTTGCTCGTTCTGGCGTATCATGGGGCAAACAAACGATTTCCCCGCGCGCGATAAGCGCGTTGCGGGCGGCGAAGGCAAGGGAGAGTCTTCATGGATGAGAAAGTGATGCTCGGGCATGGTAGTGGCGGGTCGATGATGAAGCGTATCATCGATGAGGTTTTCTACGAGGCCTACGGAAACGACGAGCTTCTGCAGGGGAACGACGCGGCGGTTCTGCCGGCGCCCAAACCTGGCGAGCGGCTGGCCTTCTCCACCGACAGCTTCGTCGTGACCCCTCAGTTCTTCCCCGGTGGCAACATCGGGCGGCTCGCGATTTGCGGCACGGTGAACGATGTGGCCACTTCAGGCGCCCGCCCGCTTTATCTGAGCTGCGGTTTCATCCTTGAAGAGGGCTATCCCATGGCTGACTTGAAGCGCATTTGCTCCACGATGGCGGAAACGGCGCGCGAGGCGGGCGTGCGCTTGGTCACGGGCGATACGAAGGTTGTGAACCGCGGCCACGGCGATGGCGTGTTCATCAACACCGCGGGTGTGGGCGTTGTTCCCGAGGGGGTGAGCCTGGGCGGTGAGCAGTGCAAGCCGGGCGATAAGGTGCTCGTCAGCGGCACTTTGGGCGACCACGGCATCACCGTCATGAGCTGCCGAGAGGGCTTAAGCTTCTCGGCCGACCTGCAAAGCGATGCGGCTCCGCTGAACCATCTGATCGCTGAGGTTCTCGCTGTCGCGCCCAATACGCGCTGCTTCCGCGATCCGACGCGCGGCGGCTTGGCGTCGACGCTCAACGAGTTCGCCGATCAGGCGCAGGTCGATATCACCATCGAAGAGGACTCCGTGCCTGTGAAGGACGCGGTGCGCGGCGCCTGCGAGATGCTCGGCTACGATGTGCTCCAAGTGGCGAACGAGGGCAAGATGGTTTGCGTCGTCCCCGCTGACGAGGCGGATGCCGCGCTTGGTGCCATGCGAGCGAACAAGTACGGCGTCGATGCGGCTATCATCGGCGAAGTGGGCGAAATGCAGCCCGAGCGCGGGCCGAAGGTTTATCTGCGCACGGCTTTCGGCGGCAAGCGCATTCTCGACATGCTGGTGGGCGAGCAGCTCCCGCGCATTTGCTAGCAAGCCCTTGTTGACGAGCTTTTGGCCATGAGTCCGCACTGGTGAGCTCTTCCTCCGGCGTTTTTCAAACGGGGATGGAGCGCTTCATCCCAAAATGGGGAATAATCATCGGACGCGCCGCGAGGCGTGTCCGACTTTGCTCGGCGTATCTTGACGTCTCGGTATCAATTCGCGCCGTACCCTGAAAAACGCTCGATTTCTCTTGCATTTAACGGCTGCAATGGTATCTTTTCGGGCAGTAGTTTCCCGAGCGCGCGGCGGTCAGTTGCGAGAGGGCGCCGGGATTCGCTTTCATCTGAATGAGACGAGAAGGAGTTTGACATGGCTCACCCGGTTATTGATGCAGATGAGTGCATCGGCTGCGGCATTTGCGTTGACGCCTGCCCGCAGGAGGTTCTCGAGGTCGTCAACGGCGTTGCGGCTCCCGTGAACGAGGACAACTGCATCGCATGCGGTGATTGCGTCGAGGAGTGCCCGATGGGCGCTATCCCCGAGGTTGTCGAGGAATAAACCTCACAGACAAAGCGAGAAAAGGCCGGCTGTTCGATTGGACAGCCGGCCTTTCTGTTTGCAGGACGTCCCTCCTACCCGATAAGGCTCACGAACAGCTCGTGAATCCGCAGGTCGTCGTCGAGCTCGGGATGGAAGGCCACGCCGAGCTGGTTGCCGGCTCTTGCAGCGACGATGCGTCCATCGACCGTGGCGAGCGGGGTCGCACCCTCGTGGGTATCGGCAATGTAGGGCGCCCGGATAAACGTCATGGGAACGTCGCCCTCGATGCCTGAAAACGGTGCTTTCGCGTGGAAGCTCCCCAGCTGCCGGCCGTAGGCATTTCTCCTCACGGTCACGGGCAGCGTGCCGAAAGCTCCTGGCGCGACGGCTCCCCCGACCACTTCCGCGGTAGGGTCACCTGCGGCGGGAACACCTTCCTCGACGGTTTTCGCGAGGAGGATGAGCCCCGCGCAAGTGCCCATAACGGGCATGCCGTCCGCAATGCGACGGTGCAGCTCGTCGATCATCCCGAGCTCGCGCAGGAGCTTCGCCTGCACTGTGCTCTCGCCGCCCGGCAGCACAAGCGCGTCGAAAGGCTGGCGAACGTCGGGCCCTTGTCGCAGTTCCACGCATTCACATCCCAGCTTCGAAAGCGCGCGCTCGTGTTCGATAAACGCCCCCTGAACAGCCAGGACGGCTATTTTCTTTCCCATATGAAGACCTTTCAGGCGATATCGGCGTCCGCAGCGGCCTATTTGCCGCGCTCGGCCATGAGAAGGGCGATCTCGTTCTCGTTGATGCCGACCATCGCTTCGCCAAGGTCCTCGGACAGTTCGGCGATGAGCTTGGCGTCGGTATAGTTTGCCACGGCCTTCACAATCGCCTGCGCGCGCTTGGCGGGGTTGCCAGACTTGAAGATACCCGAGCCCACGAACACGCCCTCAGCGCCGAGCTGCATCATGAGCGCGGCGTCTGCCGGAGTCGCCACGCCGCCGGCGGCGAAGTTCACGACGGGCAGCTTGCCGTTTTCGTGCACGTACTTCACGAGGTCAACGGGTACCTGCAGCTGTTTGGCCGCCTCGAACAGCTCGTCTGTGCGCAGGTTCTGGATGCGGCGGATCTCGGCGTTCATCATGCGCATGTGGCGCACGGCCTGAACGACGTCGCCCGTGCCCGGCTCGCCTTTCGTGCGGATCATCGTGGCTCCTTCGGCGATACGGCGCAGTGCCTCGCCCAAGTCGCGCGCGCCGCACACGAACGGGACGTTGAACTGGGTTTTGTCGATATGGAAGGTGTCGTCGGCGGGGGAGAGCACCTCGGATTCGTCGATGTAGTCGATGTCGATGGCCTGCAGCACCTGCGCTTCCACGAAATGCCCGATGCGACACTTCGCCATGACGGGGATGGAAACGGCCTCTTGGATACCCTTGATCATCTTCGGGTCGCTCATGCGGGACACGCCGCCCGCTGCGCGGATGTCGGCGGGGATGCGCTCGAGCGCCATGACGGCGCAGGCTCCGGCCTCCTCGGCGATGTGCGCCTGCTCGGGCGTGGTGACGTCCATGATGACACCGCCCTTCAGCATCTGGGCGAGCTGGCGATTCAGCGCAACGCGCTCGGTTACGGTTTGTGGTTCTGACATTTCCTACTCCTTCTATCGGCATTTGATAGTTTGGCATCATACGTCGAATTTGAACCTGTTAATATGGTCAAATTACGAGTAATTAATAAGACCAGATTGGTGTGATGACGGGAAATGCTGTCCTACGATATGGGCAAGCGAGGAAACGCGAGCCGCTATGACTACCTCTATCGGCGTATTCGCCACGATATCGCCCATGGGAACATCTTGCCCGACGAGAAGCTTCCCTCCAAGCGGGCGCTCGCGCGCAATCTCGGTGTGAGCGTCATTACGGTTGAAGCGGCCTACGCTCAGCTCATCGCGGAAGGCTATGTGCGCGCAGAAGAGCGCAGAGGCTACTTCGCGTGCGAACTTTCCCCCGTTGCGCGCGGCGGGCAATGTGGGGGGCAATGCGGCGGGAAACGTGACGGGCAGCGCGGCGGAGACCACCTGCGCGGGAGCGCAGCGTCTGACAGCATCCCCGAAAACGCGATTCGGCGGCCTTCTCCCGCCTCTGCGGGCATGACGCAGTTTCCCGCTGCCTCCCCAGAGCGAAGGCTCGCGTCCCCAGGCACTTCGGCGCGGATGGTCGAGGGCGTTCCGGCCTTCGCCTCGGAAGGCGGCCTGGCGACCCCCGCACCTTCGTCAGAGTCGGCGGCAACGGCGCTTTTCCCCTATCAAACCTGGGCTCGCGTGATGCGACGGACGCTTGCGGAGGAGTCTTCCGCAACGCTCGCGCAAGCCGCTCTCGGCGCTGGGTCTCCGCGCTTGCGTCGGGCAATTGCCGCTTACCTGCGCGAATACCGCGGCATGGATGTCCCCGCCGAGCGCATCGTCGTCGCTGCGGGATCGCAGACGCTCTATCAGCTGATAATCCAGCTGCTGGGGCGCGACCGCACTTTCGCGATAGAATCCCCGGGGTATCCGCTGCTCGAGCGCATGTACGATGCCCAGGGCGCGCGCTGCGCGAGCGTTCCGCTTGCGGCGGGAGGCATCGACGTCGCTGCATTGAGTGAAAGCGGCGCGAGCGTGGCGCATGTGATGCCCGCTCACCAATTCCCGACGGGGGTCGTCATGTCCGCCGCCCACCGACGCGATTTGCTCAACTGGTCGCGAATGGATGCGGCGCGGGCGTTTTCCTCCGACGGGCCGCGCGGCCGCTTCATCATCGAAGACGACTACGATGCGGAATTCCGCATGTCGGGGCGCCCGATTGCGCCGCTCGCGAGCGTCGATGTGGCGGGGCGCGTCATCTATTTGAACTCGTTCACGAAAAGCCTCGGTGCGGCATTCCGCATCGCTTATATGGCCCTCCCCGAGGACCTCGCTGCGCAATTCGAGCTCAAACTGGGTTTTTACTCGAACACGGTTAGCCCACTCGAGCAGCTTGCCCTCGCCCGCTTCATCGAGCAGGGACATTACGAGCGGCATGTGAACCGCCTGCGTACCCATGTGAAGCGGCTGCAGGATGGGCTGGTGGGCCGCGTGCGCGAGAGCTCCCTTGCGCAGGAAGTCGCGTTCGAAGGGCTCGACCGGGGACTTTACTTCTCGATGCGCGTGCGCAAAGGCGCGCAAGACCGCGCTGTGGGGGCACTGCAGGCGGCGGGCGTGCAGCTTGCCTTCCTGGGGAAAGGCCCTCTTGCCTGGTCAGATGCTCAAGCGGGGGAGTCGGTCTTTGCGCTCAACTGCGAGAGCCTCAACATCAAAGAACTTGTCTTGCCGTAGCGCCGCGCGAGGCGGGGCCCTCGTTTGCCGCGGGCTTGAGGAATGCTCGCAGCCGCGGGACGCGAGGGGGCTTCCTCTTCACCGTGGGACTGCGAGCCCCTTTTCGTCGCAGCGCCTCGGCTTTAAGCACTCTTCCCCCGCTTCGACTGGCCTCCTTGAGTCTTCCTGACTTAGATTTCATATGTGTTATCTTCACAATTCCTGCATACCATAATTTGCGTTATCGCAGGTCAATCGTTTGAGCATTAGTTTTGCAAAAAACCTTAGCGAAATCCAGAAGCAAACTTGACAGCTTCGCACTTAGATTTTATAGTACGCAATATCGAACGGGTAGGTCGATGGGGCAGCCGCGAAAACTCGGAGCGGCTCTTCTGAAAGCCTTCCCCTCGAAACCACGGTAACTATCTCTAAAAGGAGAGGAAACATAATGTCTAAGATTCTCGGTATTGACTTGGGCACCACGAATTCAGCAATGGCAGTCATGGAAGGCAGTGAGCCTGAGATCCTCGTGAACGCCGAAGGCGATCGCACCACCCCGTCGGTCGAGGGCTTCCGCAAGGACGGCGAGCGCGTCGTCGGCAAGGCTGCGAAGAACCAGGCAGTCACCAACCCGGAAAACACGGTTTCTTCCGTCAAGCGCTTCATCGGCCGCTCCTTCAATGAGACGAAGGCTGAGCAGTCCAAGGTGAGCTACAAGGTCGAGGCCGGCAAGGACGGCCGTGCGGTCGTTAACATCGAGGGCAAGGATTACACCCCCGAGGAAATCTCGGCAATGGTTCTCCAGAAGTTGAAGGCCGATGCCGAAAAGCAGGTCGGCAGCCCCATCACCCAGGCCGTCATCACCGTGCCTGCGTACTTCAACGACGCGCAGCGCCAGGCGACGAAGGACGCCGGTAAGATCGCGGGCCTCGAAGTGCTCCGCATCATCAACGAGCCGACGGCAGCAGCGCTTGCCTACGGTCTCGATAAGACCAACAAGGACGAGAAGATTCTCGTGTTCGACCTTGGCGGCGGCACGTTCGATGTGTCCATCCTGGAACTCGGCGACGGCGTGTTCGAGGTTTCCGCAACCGCTGGCGACAACCACCTTGGCGGCGACGACTGGGATCACCGCGTCATCGATTGGCTGGCCGACAAGTTCGCAGCCGACAACGGCGGCATCGACCTGCGCAAGGACAAGATGGCCCTGCAGCGCTTGAAGGAAGCTGCCGAGAAGGCAAAGATGGAGCTCTCCTCCACCACGCAGGCGAACATCAACCTGCCGTTTATCACGGCTGACGCCACCGGCCCGAAGCATCTGGACTACACGCTCACCCGCGCGGAGTTCGAGCGCATCACCAAGGATCTGCTCGATCGCTGCCGCAAGCCTGTTGAGCAGGCGCTGCGCGACGCGAGCATGTCCCAGGGCGACATCGACGAGGTCATCCTCGTCGGCGGCTCCACTCGTATGCCGGCCGTTCAGGAACTCGTGAAGAGCATGACGGGCAAGCAGCCGAACATGTCGGTGAACCCGGACGAGGTCGTTGCTATGGGCGCGGCTGTTCAGGGCGGCGTGCTCGCCGGCGACGTCGAGGGCATCCTGCTGCTCGATGTTACCCCGCTTTCCCTGGGCGTTGAGACTATGGGCGGCGTCATGACCAAGATGATCGACCGCAACACCACCATCCCGACCCGCAAGACTGAGGTTTACTCCACCGCCGCCGACAACCAGACGTCCGTGGAAATCCATGTCCTGCAGGGCGAGCGCCAGATGGCGAAGGACAACAAGACGCTCGGCCGCTTCCAGCTCTCCGGCATCCCGGCGGCGCGTCGCGGCGTTCCGCAGATCGAAGTCACCTTTGACATCGATGCGAACGGCATCGTGAACGTTTCCGCTAAGGACCTGGGCACAGGCAAGCAGCAGCAGATCACGATCTCCGGTTCAACCGCGCTTTCCGACGACGAAGTCGATCGCATGGTGAAGGACGCCGAGGCGCACGCCGCCGAGGACGCTCAGCGCAAGGAAGAAGTCGAGACGCGCAACAACGCCGACTCTTTGGTGAACGCCACGCAGCAGACCCTCGATGAGCTGGGCGACAAGGCGCCGGCCGACGCGAAGGCAGCTGCCGAGTCCGCTATCGCCGAGGCGAAGAGCGCGCTCGAGGGTAACGACATCGAGGCCATCAAGGCTTCGGTCGAGAAGCTGCAGCAGGCTGGCTACAAGCTCGCTGAGGTTGTGTACTCGCAGAACGGCGGCGACCCCGCGGCTGCGGCGGCTGCAGCGGCTGGTGCCCAGGGCGGC
>OLPR01000268.1_pt1 | contig 50053 bp, 40 predicted proteins | sample 1672761 | NCBI WGS metagenome assembly OLPR01 (sample SAMEA3136721, study PRJEB25190) | human gut metagenome | biome: human gut; feature: human-associated habitat; material: faeces | place: Austria | collected 2013 | reverse complement strand
TGGCATATAGCTCCATCGGCAAAGTAATGTTTTCAAGCGCATAGCAATTCCAAAATGCGCCGCTGTCAATCACTTGCAAATTGGCGGACAGCTGCACGTCAGCCAACGCAGTACATCCGCCAAAGGCGCTGCAGCCTATTTTGATTACGCTGTCTGGCATCGTAACCTTTTCAAGGCAACGATTATACATAAAAGCGTACTCGCCAATATATCGAATCCCTTCCGGCACGGCATATTCGCGGTCTGTTTTGCTTTCCGGATATGCCACCAAAACATCATTGAAGAACAACACGCCATCCTGGATGTAATACTCTGCCGCAATATCCGCTGGAAGTGTTTTTTCAGTGCGATATTGATCGATCCATGCCTCCGGAATTTCAAAGGCGGCAGCCTGCGTGCAAGCGCCGGCCAGGCAGGCCACAGTCATCAGAACCGCAATGAACCTTTTCATCATTTTCCCCCATTCGCGTGATCATTCTGCAAAATTATAGCAAGAAGGCGCAAAAAAGTCCACAGATCAAAGAAAAACGCCCGAAAAATTCGAAGATTTCTCGAGCGTATTTTCATTATTATTTACACGCGATGCCGGAAACGCTTGCCCACAATGCACGCGGCAATCAGCGTTCCCACGCTGACCAGCAGCCAGAGCAGCTGCGTCCGGGTCTGATCCGGCTGCGTCCGTTCCATCTGCGCGGCCATGTTTTCCTCCACGCCGCGCTTGGCGGCATCCTGCGGCGCAGGATTTGCGGCCTGAGTCTGCTGTAAGTCAGGCTGCGCACTACCCTCCTGCGGCTTTTCGCCGTTCGACGGCGCGCCCTGCGGGCTGGCGTTTCCGCCAAAACCACCGCCGAAGCTGCCGTCAAATCCGCCGTCTGGCATATCCGTCGGCGCGCCGTTTTCGCCCTGTGTGGGCGGCTGCGGCATGTCGCCAGGGATAAAGCTGCCACCGTCAAAGCTGAAATCGCCGCCAAAGCTACCGGGGAAGCCCGCGTTGCCGCCTCTGTCGCCGCCCTTGCCATTGTTCATGCCGCCCATGGCGGTGATGCTCAATTCGCTTGCGTCAATCAGCGCATCGCTGCCCTGCTGAGCCGCGCCGGTGGCGGGAATGCTGCCATCCAGCTGCCCCTGCACGCTCTGCGTGCGCTTGAGGCAGAAGGTTTTCAGCGTATCGGCGGCAGTCTGGAACTCCTCATAGGAATAAAAGGCACGCGTTTCCTTTTCCACATAGGGCGCAATCATGGCGCTTACACGGTCAAACTCGCTTTCAAACCAGCCGCTGGTGAACACGGCATCGATGAACTGCCGGTACTTTTCATGGTACAGCGCCAGGCTTTCCTCACTGGCAGTAATCCAGCCCGCCATGGGGCGATCGGAATCGTCGCCGCCCGACACCAGCGTATCGATGGCCGTATTGACCGTGCCCGTCGCGTCGCTGCCACCGGTAAACCCGCCGAAGGCCAGGTTATAATCCCAGGGGATCATGCTCATCACGCCGTCTTTTTCATACAGATAATAATTGTGCACCATGGAGCCGGTATAGCTGTCGCCATTGCACAGGAAATTATGCACAGCCATATACATGGCCACAGCGTCGGTATCCACGGCGCTGGTATCGCCCTCGCTGAGCTTTTTCAGCGCCGCAATCAAGCGCGCCTGATCCTTCTTTTTCACCTTGGTTTTGGCATTGTCAAAGATATTGGCGTAGCTGTCGGGATCATCGTCGATGTATTGCAGCTTTACGTCGCTGCTGCCCATACCGCCCATGCCGCCGCCCTGTTTGAAATCGCCGCGATTAATGCGCGTCGCGCGCTGGATATCCTGCGGCATGGTGGGCGCGGCGTTATCGTTAGCGGCATTCTCATCGGCCGCAGCCTGCTCCTCCGTATCATCGCCCTGCAGCTTTTTTTCAAAGTCCTGCATATCAAACGCCTGGCCGTTACCGCGGCCGCCGCCAAAGCTCAGGCTGTCGGGCTTATACAGTTTGCCATAATCCTCACCGTAGTTGCGCTCCAGGAAGGCTTCCTCCACGCCCTCAACGGCCAGGTACAGGCCCCAGTATTCGCCGTTTACGTAGATTTCGGTATAGCTGCACAGCGGCGAAGCCAGGCCCATCTGGTTCATGAAGGTATAGCTCCAGTAGTCCTTCATATAGGTTGCATCCTGGATGATATTGTTCAGGCTCAGCTTATCCAGGCCGCGATAGGTCTTTTTCTTTTGATAGTGGTCAAACTCGATCTTGAAGCTGTAGCGGTCGTTATCATACTGCGCCATGGAGCTGAGCGACGTATTGCCCTTGGCGCGGATGCCCACCGTGCCCTGGGCCTCTCCGTCGATTGTCACCGCACAGGCACGGTATTTTTCATCTGTGCAGTTATCGATAAAATCATCCCAACCGTCCATGGTGATTTCGATTTTATGCACCGTGCTTTGATCAAACAGATGCTTGGCGTAGGTCAGGCTGGTTTTGCGGCTGCTTTCCAGCACGCCCGCGCCCACCAGGGCGGTAAAGCCCGCCGCCAGCAGCATGGTGCACGCGATCACCAGGCAGCAGATGCGGTCTATATTCTTGGATCGGAGCATGCCGCTCACCCCATATAATCGCCGTTATAGGATACCAGCACCGCGCTGTTTACGCCCTCAAGCTGGGAAAGCTCGGTGATAAAATCGGTATCGTCCGACAGCAGGCGGATTTCATAGTTCAGCTCGATATTGCCCTCCTGAGCCGTCTTGCTCTTGATATCGGCCTTTTTCACATGCTTATTGAGGTATTCCGCAGCGCGCTTTTCGGCCTCATAATCGCGGCAGGAAATCACAGCGATAAAGGGATTATCCTTGGATTTACGGTTCATGAACAGCAGCATAACCAGACCGATCACCACGCTGCCAAAGACCGCCAGCGGGATCATGCCGGCAGACAGCACGATGCCCGCGGCAATTGCCCAGAACAGGAACGCGATGTCCAGCGGCTCCTTGATGGCCGTGCGAAAGCGGACGATAGACAGCGCACCTACCATGCCCAGCGACAGCACCACGTTGCTGGTAACGGCAAGAATGACCATACTGGTGATCATCGTCAGCGCCACCAGCGTGCCGCCGAAGGAGGAAGAATACATCACGCCCGAGTACGTCTTTTTATATACGAAAAAGATGAACATGCCCACGCCAAAGGCAAGCAGCAGCGCAATGACCATATCCACCACGGATACGCTGGTGACGTTTTCGAGGAACGAAGACTTGAAGATGTCGGAGAAGCTGGTCATGGTAGGGTACTTCCTTTCAAATATGTATGTTGTTAGGTTATGTAACATAGGAGAGAACGAACGGAAGGCCTCCGGCGGGCAGGGGGATACGTTGGGGCTCTCCGCCCCAAACCCCGACCAGAGGTTTCACCTCTGGATACCAGCCCGCAATGGAAGCGTCAACACAAGCGCAAGTAACGGTGCGAGTCCAGCCGGGTTACGACGATGGGAACGGCAGCCCCTGAGCGCTTACGCTCAGGGCGCGGTCAGCTATGGCTGACCGTGGGTTTTCGGATGATCGTCACCGGAAAAACAAGTTTTTCCGGGTGCGAATCATTCCGAAAACCGATATCTGCCGTTCACGCCCTTGAACCGCGCCTTGACTTTGTCTCGCGGAAGGCGCAGCGGACGTGTCCTCCCATAACTTCGCGCACTGGGTGCAGGGACGATGTCCCTGCCCGCCGGAGGCCCTTCGTATCGTTTCCCGGTCTCTTACCCGTAAATCCGGCAGCGCTCGTACTTGGAAAAAGCCCCGCATCGGCGGCCCTTCAGGTGTACAGCGCGGCGGATTACCGAAGGCAGGTATTCATCCCACTTGACCTCCAGGATCATCGCAGGATCCCCCGCCGGAATCGTGACGCAGTTGGGATTGAGAAAATCCACGCACTTGAGCCCCGTGCGGATGTTCTCGTCAATCGTCACCCGCACGTTGCCCGGCTTGTATACAAAGGGCGTACGCGTGTAATCCACAATCACGCTGGGGCGTAAGCCCTGGGACTTCATCTTGCTGTATAGCTCAATGATCAGCCCGCGACCGCTGGTCGCCATCCATTGCGTGTCGCCGTCCACAATGCGCTGCGCCTCCTGCGCGGTCAGCCGGGCGGATACCTTGTAGCCCAGTCCCCCGCGCTTCACCTTCTTTTCCAGCTGGATAAAGGAGGTATCGCCGTTGTAGTAGCGAATGCGAAACTTCTCGCGCTCATTCACGCCGTCAATTTTCTCACGCAGCGCCTTGTCGTATAGATTGTCAAAGTACAGGCTGCGGATCAGATAGCGGCCGTCCTTGCCCACATGCGGATCGGGGGACGCCACCGCGCGCAAATTGGCAATGATCGCCGCCTTGTCGCCCGCGTTGATCTCGTGCTTGACCTCGTTGCGGTATATCATGCGCGGCACTCCTTTCGTTTGATGTCTGCTTAGGATAGCAGAAAGGATTGAACAAAATTTGCCCTAAATATGGACAGTTTGAAAACACGGACTATAAAAGCGGCGCAATCAGGCTTTCCAGCTGCTCGTAAGCAACCGAGCCCACCTTGTTGTATACAATCACGCCCTGCGCGTCCAGAATCACCGTCATGGGCAGCATGGTAGAGCCGCCAAGCGCGGCGATTACCCCGCCGTCCGCATCCTGCGCAAAGGGCAGCTGCCAGCCGCGCGCATCCAGAAACGCCTGCACGTCCTCCGTGACCAGATTGGAGTGAATGGCCACCACCGATACCCGGTCGCCATATTCGCGCTGCAGCCGCTCAAAGTGCGGCAGCTCGGCCACGCAGGGCGCGCACCAGGTCGCCCAAAAATTGATCACCGTCACCTGCCCGCGATGCGCAGAGAGCGCAAAGCTGCCGCCCTGCTCGCCATATAACGGCACGGTGAAATCCGGGCAGCGCATGCCTGCCTCCGCTCCCTCCGCAATGGGCTGCGCCGCAGGCCGATTGACCGCATAACCCACACCCACCAGCAATATCGCCGCCAGCAGCGCGGCAATCAGCGTGCGCGCAGGCTTCTTTTTGCCTGTTTCAGCGCCGAAAAGCGTAATTTTGCCGCACTTGAGGCTGATGGCCTGCGTGGGGCATTCCGCCGCGCACGCGCCGCAGTGAATGCACTCGTGATCGCCCACGCTGCGAATATCCATGCCGCAGCGCGCCACGCAGCGCCCGCAGCCCGTGCATTTGCCAGCGTCCACGCGCACGCCAATCAGCGCCACCCGCGCAAACAGCCCATAAATGGCCCCCAGCGGGCACAGGAAGCGGCAGAACGCGCGATAGATAAACACGCACGCCGCCAGAATGACAATCAGGATCACAAGCTTGCGCGTAAACAGCACGCCCAGCATGGACAGCTTGTCCGCATTGGCCGGATTGGCCAACAGCCCCACCGCGCCCTCCAGCGTGCCCGCCGGGCAAATATATTTGCAAAAGGCGGGCAGCGGCACGCGCCGCGCAGCGTATATCAGCGGCAGCGCCAGCGCGAATACGATCAGAACGCCGTATTTCAGATAGGATAGCGCGCGCGTAATACGGCTCTTTTTCAGCTTTGGCGTGGGGATTTTATGCAGCAGCTCCTGAATCAGCCCCATCGGGCACAGCCAGCCGCAGATGGTGCGGCCCAGCGTCAGCCCAAAAAGCAGCAGAATGCCCAGCACATACCAGGGCGCGCGGCTGCCCGTGGCCGCCAGCGCGTTTTGAAGTGCGCCCAATGGGCACGCGCCGATAGCGCCGGGGCAGGAATAGCAGTTAAGCCCCGGTACGCACAGATTCTTGATGGGGCCGGTATAGATATCCCCCTGAATAAAGCCCTTGGCGTGGGCATTGTACAGCAGCGCGACGTATACCTGAATCAGCCGCCGCTTGGTGGGGCCGTGCGCCGCCCACCAGACGCTGAGCCGCTTACCCAAGGCCGATGCACTCCGTGCAGATATTGATGGCCTTGACCAGCACATCGCGCATACCGCCGTTGAGCACGCCCAGGGCGATGAGCGTGATGGCCGCCGCCAGCAAAAGGCAGCGTGTCAGGCGGGGGCTGCGTGCATCCTTTGCCGCAAACGGTTCAGGCAGCCGTTTGGGCGCGGACTTCATGCCGGGCAGGGTGCGGACATCCTGCGGATGGCGCAGGCAGGCCAATGCCGCCGCGGCCAGCAGCGCCAGCCACAGCCAGAAAGCCCAGGCGATCTGCCGCGCATGGCGTGCAATCACCGCCGGGCTGTATATATCCATGATCCGCACGCCGGCCTCGGTCAGGTTCTCCGGGGTCACGCCCGTGCGGTATATCTGCACGCAATGCCCAATCAGCAGGCAGGCCAGCAGCAGCGTTGCGCCCGCCAGCAGACAGGATAAGATATAAACGCTGTTCTTTCGCGTACTTTTGTTCACAGTCTGCTCCTTTTCAAGGGGTTTTCTGCAGCGCCTGATCGATGGCCTGCGCAGCCTTCTTGCCCGCGCCCATGGCCAATATCACCGTCGCCGCGCCCGTCACCGCATCGCCGCCCGCGTATACGCCGGGCCGCGAGGTTTCGCCGGTATCCTCATCGGCAATGATGCCGCCCCAGCGGTTGACCGCCAGACCTTCCGTGGTGTTCTTGATCAGGGGATTGGGCGAGGTGCCCAGCGCCATGATCACGCAGTCGGTTTCCCAGATGAATTCGCTGCCCGGCGCTTCCACAGGGCGGCGGCGGCCGCGCTCGTCGGGCTCGCCCAGCTCCATGCGGATCACCTCCATCGCCCGAACGCTGCCGTTTTTCGGATCGCGCGGGTCGCCCGGATTCTCATAGCTCAGAATGCGCACAGGATTGCACAGCAGATGCAGCGTTACGCCCTCCTCCACCGCGTGATCCAGCTCCTCCCGGCGGGCGGGTAGCTCCTCCAGCGAGCGGCGATAAAACAAATCCACCTTACTGCCCAGCCGCAGCGCCGTGCGCGCCGCGTCCATGGCCACGTTGCCGCCGCCGATGACCGCCACGCGCCCGCCGCGCAGGATGGGCGTGGCCGCATCAGGATGATATGCCTTCATCAGGTTGGCGCGGGTCAGGAACTCGTTAGCGCAATACACGCCGCGCAGGCCCTCGCCTTCAATGCCCATAAAGCGCGGCAGCCCCGCGCCCGAGCCGATAAACACGGCCTCAAAGCCGTCGTCAAACAGCTCGTCCACCGTCAGCGTCTTGCCGATGACCACGTTGGTTTCGATCTTCACGCCCAGCGCGCGCAGGTTTTCCACCTCCCGCGCCACGATAGCCTTGGGCAGGCGAAACTCCGGAATGCCGTAGCTGAGCACCCCACCCGGCGCGTGCAGCGCTTCAAACACCGTCACCTGATACCCGCGCCGCGCCAATTCGCCCGCGCAGGTAAGCCCCGAGGGGCCGGAGCCCACCACCGCCACGCGATGGCCGTTGGCCGCGGGGCGCTCCGGCTGCTCAGGATGATGCGCCAGATGCCAGTCCGCCGCAAAGCGCTCCAGCCTGCCGATGGCGACCGGCTCAAGCTTCACGCCCAGGGTGCACTTGCTTTCGCACTGCGATTCCTGCGGGCACACGCGGCCGCACACGGCGGGCAGGGCGGAATCCTGCGCGATCACCTGATACGCACCCTCATAATCGCCCGCCTTGATATGGGCAATGAAATCAGGAATCTGAATATTGACCGGGCATCCCTGCACGCAGGGGCGGTTTTTGCAGTTCAGGCAGCGCGCGGCCTCCTGCTTGGCCAGCGCCACGGGATAGCCCAGCGCCACCTCGTCAAAGTTGTGAACGCGCGCCCCAGCCTCCTGCGTGGGCATGGGATACTTTTTTGCTTCAATCGCCATTTTTACGCCTCCCCTGCCTGGGTCAGCAGGCTGCATACATGTTCGCGCGCCGCGCGCTCAAAGGGCGCGTACATGCGGCTGCGCGCCATGGCTTCGTCAAAATCCACCTCGTAGCCGTCAAAGTCCGGCCCGTTCACGCAGGCAAAGCGCGCAACGCGCTGCCCATCCTGCACCAGCGTCAGGCGGCAGCCGCCGCACATGCCTGTACCGTCGATCATGATGGGGTTCATGGATACCGTCACCGGCACACCGTAGGGGCGCGCGGTTTCTACAACATACTTCATCATCACCAGCGGGCCGATGGCAAAAATGCGGTCAAACGTTTCGCCAGCCGCCAGCATTTCGCCCAGCGGCACAGTCACATTGCCGCGTCTGCCCAGGCTCCCGTCGTCGGTGGTCAATATCAGCTTGTCCGAGCAGGCAGCGAAGTCCTTTTGCAATATTGCCTGCTCCGCGCCACGAAAGCCGATGATGCTTGTAACGTTCGCGCCCTGGGCATGCAGCGCCTGCGCGATAGGCAGGGCGATGGCACAGCCCACGCCGCCGCCAACCACGCATACGCGCTGGAGGCCCGCAAGCTCCGTTGCCGTGCCCAGCGGGCCGACAAAATCTGGAATGCTCTCCCCCGCCGCCTTTTGCCCCAGCAGCAGGGTAGTTGCGCCGACCATCTGAAAAATAATGCGCACCGTGCCTGCCTGTTCATCACAGCCCGCAATGGTCAGCGGAATCCGCTCGCCCTGCCCGTCCACCCGCAGGATGACAAACTGCCCTGGCCGGGCCTTGCGCGCCACCAGCGGCGCTTGGATATCCATTTGAATCACGCTGGCATTCAGCGCGTTTTTTTGCACAATGCGATACATAGGCTGGCTCCTTTATGGTTTTTCCGCAGAAGCGGCAGAAATTTCCTATTCTATTGTAAATCCCCTGCGGCAGGCTTTCAAGAACAAAAGAGAAAAAAAGCAGGACAAAGACGAGACTGAACACAAAGGACGCCCGGCAATCGTCGGACGTCCTTTGTATAAAAGCGTCAATCGTTAGTTTGCAGCGGGAGCCTGGGTCGCGTCAGCCTGGACAGCAGGCGCGTCAGTGGCGGCGGCGTCATCCTGAGCGGAGTCGGCTTCGGGCTGGGCCGTCGCCTGCGCGGCAGCTTCTTCCTCGGCAGCCTCAGCGTCGGCCTGAGCCTGCGCGGCGTCCAGCGCATCCTGATAGGTGACAATGTTCATATCGGCCTTCCAGGTTTCCAGACCAGCATTATAAGCCTCATTCACCTTGTTGCTGACCAGATAATCAGAAATCTCCTGATGAATTTCGTCCGTCATCACCAGGCCGCCTTCCATATCGGCCAGATAGTAGAGCACATGCACGCCGTTCTGACCGATCACGGGATCGCTGTAATCGCCCACCTTGGCCATGCGCTCCTGGAACGCGCCCTGAGTGAAGGCCGAATCGTAGATGATGCTTTCCTTATGAACGGGATAGCCCTTTTCCAGGTTGGTCACATCCTCCATGCCGGGATCTTTGCCATACTCCACAATCAGGTTTTTGAAGTCCTCGCCCTTTTCCAGGCGGGCGTAGATATCATCCAGCTGGGGCTGCACATAGGCCAGCACCGCTTCGCGGGCGGCGTCCAGCGCGGTCTTGGCGGCGGCGACGGCTTCCTCGTCGGGCGTTTCAGCGCCTTCAGCCTCGTCGTAGGCATTCTCCGCATCGGTATAAGCGGTCAGCAGATCGTCGTCCACCTTCAGCAGGATGTGCAGAATAGCGCGGTAGCCCTCGGGCACATACCAGCTTTCATAGCCGTAACGCTGGGTATAGAACTCGTACATGGGCACGTTGCCCTCGTACTGCTGGCGATACTGCTCGCCATATTCATTAAACACGGCGTTAATTTCATCCTCGGTGGGCGTATAGCCGTTGGCAAGCTGCTCCTCCAGGCGGTTGTATTCCTCCTCAAGCATCAGGTTTTCCAGCAAGGTATCCTGGCTGTAGCCCTGGGCGGCATAGTAGGCAATGGCCTGCGCACGCAGGGTATCGCGCTGCTCCTGCGTATCCTCAGTCAGATAATATTCTACATAGTTATTCAGCGCTTCTTCCCACTGCGCGGCGGCCTCGTTGGCAAAGGCGGTCTTTTCCTCATCGGTAAACTGATCCAGGCCAGCCTGGGCAATGTGGTGCTTGATGATCTCCTGATTGAGCATATAGTTCAGCGCGTACTGATAATCGTTTTCCTTTTCGGTATAGCCGTAATTATACAGCAAACCGGCGATTTCCTGCACATCGGAAAGCAGGATCTGGTTGTCGCCCACCTGCGCCAGCACCGGGTTATCCGCCGTCAGATCTGCGGCAGCGGGCGCGTCAGTCGTTTCAGGCACGGCCGTAGCGGGCGCTACGGTAGGCACTTCGGTGGGTTCCTGGGTGGGCTCTTCCGTGGGCGCTTCAGTGGGGCTTTCGGTCACAACCGGCTCGACCGTCGGCTGGGTAACGGCAGGCTTATCCGCCGCCCAGGGCTTCACAATCAGCAGCACGGCAGCGATCACGATCAGCACCGCGCAAATAGCAAGGATTTTGTTCTTGGATTTCATGGTTCAAATTCCCTTCTTCATTTCAGCCGTCAAGGGCCTTATCGTCTGATATTATGGCACATTCGCCCGGCCGGTGCAAGCGTTTTCCGGGTTTTGCAAAAATGTTACAAACCAGACACATTTTCATGCCCTGCGCGGTTTGCAAAACGCCGCGGCATCCGTTATAATGAAGGAGCGTTGTCCCCGCGCCGCCTTTCAAAGAAAGCGCGCAGCAGCCGGGCGCATTCATTCTCCAGCACCCCGCCTGCGCAGGGCACGCGGTGGAAAAAAGCCGGATCGTGCGGCAGATCGTACACGCTGCCGCAGCAGCCCTGCCGCGCATCGTATGCGCCGAAAACGCAGCCGTCCAGCTGCGCCATCACCATCGCCCCGGCGCACATGGGACAGGGCTCCAGCGTCACATACAGCGTGCAGCCACTCAGCCGCCGGGTATGCAGGGCGCGGCAGGCGCGCTCCATGGCCAGCATCTCAGCGTGCGCCAACGGGCTATCCTGCGCCTCGCGCTCGTTATGGGCGCTGGCGATCACCTGCCCATCGCGCACAATTACCGCGCCCACCGGCACGTCGCTGCCGCTCTGCGCGGCCTGCGCAAGAGCCAAACGCATGAATTGCTCGTGCATTTTCTCACCATCCTACTATTGCATTTTAGCATGACCGCCCCCAAAGGGCAAGGAGGTTTTTATCATGACCAACGCCGTATTGGATACCATCGCTGCGCGCCGCAGCCACCGCGCCTATCAGGATACCCCCGTCACCCAGGCTCAGTTGGACGCACTGCTGGCCGCCTGCCTGCAATCCCCCAGCGCTGTCAATAAGCAGCCCTGGCATATTTCCGTGGTGCGCGATAAGCAATTGCTTTCCGATATCAACGACGCCACCCGCGAGGGCATGATGCGCAAGGAAGCAGCGCAGCGCAGCCCGCGCTTTGAGGATAAGAAGTTTGATGTGTTCTACAACGCGCCGCTGGTGCTGTTTCTCTCAGCCGATCCTGCCTGGCGTTACAGCATGCTGGACTGCGGCATCGCGGTGCAGAATATCGCCCTGGCCGCCGAAAGCATGGGCCTGGGCAGCGTAATCCTGGGTTTGCCGCGCGAGGCTTTCAAGGGAGAACGTGCCGATGAGTTCCGGCGCCGCCTGTGCTTTCTGCCGGGCGAGGACTTTGCCATTGCCATCGCCATCGGCGTGCCTGCGGATACCAAGGCGGCGCATCCCGTGCATGATGGCCACATCAGCTACATTGACTGAGGCATGCCCATGCGCCGAGCCTGCATTTTTCTCATGCTGCTGACCCTGCTGCCGCTGTGCGCTGGCTGCGCCGCGGCGGATGAAGGCGCAGGCACGCAGCTGATCGCACTCAACATCGGCAAGGCCGACTGCCTGCTGCTGCAAACGCAGGGTAAAGCCTACCTGATCGATACCGGCTGGGAGCGCACCAGCGCCGCCATGCTTGAGCTGCTGCGCCGCAATGGCGTTACACATCTGGACGGAGTATTCCTTTCCCACTGCGACCGAGACCATTACGGCGGCTTGCAGGCGCTGGCGCAAAGCGATATCCAGGTGGACGCCTGGTACGCCGCGGCCATCTATTATGATATTCCAAGCGCCGGCCATCCCATGATCGCCGCGGCCGCGCTGCGTGGGCAGGAGGTGTCCTGGCTGCGCGCGGGCGATGAAATCCGCATTTCAGATCAGGCGGCCTTTCGCGTAATCGGCCCGCTGACCCAGGACACGCAAAATGAAAACAACAACTCGCTCATTTTGCATGTGCAGACCGCCGACGGCAGCATCCTGCTGACCGGCGATATGAAGCTGGATGAGGAATACGCATTGCTGGAAGCAGGCGTTGTGCCTGCCTGCGATGTGCTGAAGATCCCATTCCATGGCGATAATAGTGCCACCAGCGACAGCTTTTTGCAGGCGGTATCCCCGAAGGCCGCCCTCATCTGCACCGCCACCCGCGAGGAGCCCGATACCCCCGCGCGTTCCCTGCTCAAATCCCTGAGCCGGCTGGATATTCCGTATGCCGTCACGCAGGATTACACGCGCGGCGTATGCGTAACGCTCAGCAACGGGACGGTCGCATTCAGCGATATCGTATGGGATACGCCCGATTATTCCGCTTCCGTGCGCCTGAAGCTGAGCAACAACGATCATGTCCTGACACTGCAGAACAGCAGCGCGCAGGATATTTCGCTCGATGGCTGGACGCTGTATGTCAGCCGCAGCAAAGCCTGCTACACCCTGCCCGAGGGCACGGTGCTGCCTGCCAACGGCGTATACAAAATCGGTGCGCGCGCCACGGAAAAGCCTGTATCGCTGCAATTGGATGTAAAGCGGCTGTGGCACAAATCGCGCTACGATCAGCTGATGCTCTACGATGCGACGGGCGCGCTGGTGGCCGTCACCGATAACGGCATGCCCGAATAGGATGCACAGGGAGGGCTTCGCCCCTCCACTCCCGCAAGGAGGTGTATCCATGAACTTTTCCGATTCCTGCCGCTGCGGCCGCCCCGCGCCGCCCTGCGCGCCTGCCTGCGGCTTTCTGATGCAGCAAATCGTGGGCAGCGGGCGCACCCAGCTGCGCTGCGAGCGCTTTTCTCTGCCGTTGTGCGGCGTGCCCGATTCCCTTTGCCCGCCCCTTCGCGTGCTGGATGTATGCGCATCCGGCCCCTGTGAGGAGGTTGGCCGCTCCTTCTGCGGCTGCGGCGGTGTGGAGCTGCGCGTGCGCATTCCCCTGTCGGTCACGCTGTGCGATCAGCGCGGCTGCCGGTTTGAGGGCTGCTCCAGCATCGAGGTGCCTGTCACCGTGCGTCTGGGCTGCGGTGCGGAGCGCGGCGCGCAGTACGTTGCCTGCGCCCATGTGCGCCCGGCTCGCGGGGGCGAAAGCGCACCCTGTGATTGCGTGCAGACGGCGCTGGATGTGTGCGTGCAGGCATGGGCCGTATGCTGCCGCGCTATGGCCGCGCCGGGGCAATGCGCGCCCGAATGCCCGCCGCCCCTGCCCCTGTATCCTCAACCCTGCCGTCCCCCGCGCGACCCCTGGCGGCCACGCTAACCCCCAAAGCTCACTTGTACGGAGGCTAATCTATGCGCAATATCCGCAAGTTTACTGTTCTGCTGCTATTTCTGCTGGCGCTGTGCCTGCCCGCGCTGTGCGCGCAGGCGGCGTCAGGGCAAATCAGCGGCTATACCTGGCAGGCACAAAGCGGCGATACCACCTATGATGCGAACGATCGCGGCCTAAGCGGTGTTGTCGTCACCCTGCACCGTGCGCAGGACGGCGCGGAGCTGTCTCAGCAAACGGTGGACAGAAACGGCGCTTTCGCCTTTACAGGCCTAAGCGCAGGCGAATATTACCTGTCGGCCAAGCTGCCTGCGGGCTATCAGTTTATCGAGCCTGCGGAGAACGGCAGCGTGATGCTTCCCGCCGACGGCGGCAGCAGCACCTCCGTCGTGCTGACGCTTGCCGATGGGCAAAGCATCGATCACGCGCACATCGGCGCGTCCAAATCCGTCGGCCACCTGCGCCTGTATGCATTCGAGGATAAAAACGCCAACGGCGGCAGAAGCTCCTCGGAAGAAATGCTGCGCGGCGTGCAGACCGAACTGTACTATCAATATCAGGGCGAATGGGTCATGGTCGCCTCCGATATAACCGACCGCGAGGGCTGCGCCACCTACTGGAGCATGACCCCGGGCACGTACCGCATGCGCGTGGTGCTGCCCGATCCCTACATCATCGGCCCTCTGGGCGAAAAGATCAACGCCTGGTACAACTGCTTCCCCCCGTGCGACAGCAACGAGGGCTGGTCTGATCCCTTCGTCGTGCCCAGGGGGAACAGCCTGAATCTGGGTCTGGGCGCGGTCAGCACGGGCAGCCTGAGCGGCAGCCTGTGGTATGACGCAAACATGGACGGCCTGCGCGGCGCGGATGAAGGCGGCTACGCCGGAGCGACCATCACGCTTGACAACGACGCGGCTGGCGTTCACCGCACGCTGACCAGCACGGAGAACGGCCAGTATCGCTTTGACCGCCTGCTGGCAGGCACATATACGCTCACCGTCACCCTGCCAGAAAGCACCATGTTCACCCTACCGGACGGCGATTCGCAGTTCACGGGCGGCTACGCCTTCTCCCAGTCCATCAGCATCGGCGTATCCACGGGTGAAACCTCTGCCGTGCGGCCCATCGGCGTGATGGACGTAACAACGCTTGAAATTCGATTCTATCATGATCTCAACGCCGACGGCACGCTGGATGCAGGCGATCTGCCCTTTCCCGGCGCAACGGCGGAAATACTGGACGCGCAGGACAAGGTTCTCCTGACCGTAACGTCCGATAACGATGGCATTGCCCGCTTCCCCGTGCTGCGCGGCGGCGATAATCGCATCCGCTGCACCCTGCCCGATGGTCAGGTATTCACCATCGCAGGCAGTGAAAACGACTTTGTTTCTCTGGCCGCGCAAAACACCATCACCCTGGAACACGCGCTGCCCCACGGCCAGGCCAGCACATTATATGCCGGCGTCACCCTGCCCGCGCAGATTGCCGGCACGCTGTTCCTGGATCAAAACGTATCGGGCGTGATGGACAACGGCGAACACGGCCAGGCCGGCTTCACAGTGCAGGCTGTCAACATGCGCGGCGAAGTTACAGCCGAAACCGTCACGGACGATCAGGGCCGTTATCAGTTTGACAGCCTGCTGCCCGCGGCGCACACGGTGCGTTTCCTGCTGCAAGAAGCCTATGTGTTTGTGGAGCCCTCCGAAACGGGCGCGGCGGTGGAAAACCATGTGATCCTGCAAACGGCGGAATACGGCGAAACTGCCGCGATCACCCTGGCTCCCGGTCAGACGGCGGCGCATATCGACGGCGGCGTGTTCCGCAGCGCCACGGTATCGGGCCGCGTGCTGCTGGATTCCGGCCTGCCCTCCCTGCCGCTCAGCGGCGGCCTGGCGGGCGTGCGCGTATCGCTGCTGGATGAGTACGGCGCGCCAGTATCGGACACCACCACCACCTATACCGATGAAAACGGCGACTATTACCTCAAGGGCGCGCTGCCCGGCGTCTACTCGCTGGAATATCAGCTGCCTGCGGGCACAGCCTTCACCGTACCGATGCTCGAAAGCGACGTATGGTATTCCGAGCCCTTCACCGTAGCTGCGGCGGACGATCTAACCCAGCAGCCTCTCTACGCCGTACCCACCAGCAGCCTGTCGGGCATGCTGTATCAGGATAGCGACCTGAACGGCGAATATGCCGCGGGTGAACCCGTGCTGGTCGATGTGACCATTACCGCGCACAACACCGACCTGGATATCACCTATGAAACCCGTTCACTGGACAATGGTCAGTACATCTTCGATTCGCTGCGCCCTGGCGTATACATGTTCTCCATTACCCTCGAGGATTCCCGCTGCCTGGTAACGGATGATTCTTCGCCCTTCGCCGCCACGCCGGAAGCTACCGCCACGGCTGAAATGACCTTCGGTGCGGGCGATCATCAGGAGAACCGCAACATCGCCACCTCCTACACCGCCAGCCTGACAGGCAAGCTGTTTATGGATCAGGGCAACGACAACCATCTGGATGCGCAGGACGCGGGCGCGCCGCAGATTCCCGTCACGCTCAAGGCCGTGCGCAGCGCGCTGTCCTACACCTTGCTGACCGATGAAAACGGCGCGTTCACCCTGCCCGCCCTCGCGCCGGGCGACTATCAGCTGCTGATTTCCCTGCCCGGGGATTGCATCCCTGCCGACGGCAACACCGCCGTGCTGACGGACGGCTTCTGGACGTCTGACGTGCATATTGACAGCGGCAGCCAGCTTGATCTCACCTATGCGGTGCTGCGCTATGCCCGCGCCGCCGGCCGTGTATGGAGCATGGACGGCTCGCTGACCGGCGTTTCCGGCCGCACGGTGACGCTGTATCAGGACGACGAAATTCTGTCCACTGCCACCACGGATGAGAACGGCGCGTTTGAATTTCTGCAGCTCAAGCCCGGCCGCTACTCCTTCACCTGCGATCTGCCCGAGGGCAACTATCGCTTTGCCCGCAGCGTGGATACCGCTGAGCGCCCCAGCCTGATTACCGGCGATCAATCCGTCGTCAATGACAAGCTGGGTTATTCGGACGAAATTGAAATTCCCATGGGGCAGGATGTGAACACCTGCGACTTTGGCATCGGCGCGCTGGGCAAGCTGGGCGATACCGCCTGGCTGGATGAAAACGGCAACGGCATGCAGGATGAGGGCGAGCTGCCCGTGCCCGGCATCGAGATTGCGCTGTATCAGTATGGTGAATTGATCAATGAAGCGACAACCGATCAATATGGCCATTACCTCTTTACAGATTTGTATCCCGGCGTGTATACTGTGCGGGTGACCATGCACAAGGAGCTCAAGGCCACCGTGCATCAAACCGATTTCCCGCTGGTCGCCAGCGTTTTACCCGAATCGCATGAACTGACTGTGGAAGCGGAGGGGATCGTCGTGCCCAGCAACAGCCGCAACCTAAGCTGCGATTTCGGCTTTGTGCTGCGCAAGGCCGGCCAGTATCCCGAGGCCATGAGCACAACCCTGCCCACCAGCTGGGATGATAACTAAGGAGGCACTTTTTATGCGAGAATACGGATTGCAGCTTTACAGCATCCGCAACGCCATTACGGAAAACTATCACGACGCGCTGCGCCAGGTAGCGGAAATGGGCTACAAAATGGCCGAGCTTTACGGCGGCATGGGTCCCGGCGCGCAAACCCTGCGCAGCTGGATGGATGAATTTGGTCTGCGTGTATCGGGCACGCACACCAAGGCGGCTGATCTTGCGCCGGACGTGCTGAGTCAGACCATCGCCGACCATCACACCCTGGGCTGCGATACGCTGATTATCCCCCACTATGATATCAGCACCGCCGAAAAGGTGGACGAGCTGGTTAACCTGATCAACACCGTGCAGCCCGTGCTGGAAAAGGAGGGCATCACGCTGGCCTTCCACAATCACTCCCGCGAATTCTGGCCCAACGAGGCTGGTCAGCTGACGCACTTTGAATTGCAAAAGCGCACCGATATCAAGTTTGAGCTGGACACCTTCTGGACCTTCAACGCCGGATATGACCCGTGCGAAATGATGGAAAAGCTGGCCGACCGCCTGATCGCCATCCACATCAAGGATGGCTTCAAGAGCGAGGCCGTGGGCGCGAAGGCGCATGGCATGCCCCTGGGCATGGGCGAAGCCCCCGTCCCGGCCGTGTACGCCAAGGCCCTGGCCATGAAGCTGCCCATCATCGTGGAAAGCGAAACCCAAACGCCCGACGGCCCCACCGAAGCGCGCATCTGCATGGATTACCTGCGCTCGCTGGAAAAATAATCAATCACCCAAAACAAACCGCCGCCCGCAGACAAGCATCTGCGGGCGGTATTTTTTATTTGTGATTTCTATTTGTGAATATACATCCGAGACAGCTTCTCCTCGCCGTCTCCCTGCGCCATGCAGAAAAACTCCCAGCCATAGCGCTCATAAAAGCCTGTATGGTCAGTAAACAGATAAACAGGCGTGATTCCCCGTGCCTTCAAATCGGCCACCGCCTGATTCAGAAGGCTCCCCGCCACGCCCCGGCGGCGATATGCTGGCTCGGTATACACCGCGCAGATATTGGGCGCAAGATCCTTGCGAGCATGAAAGTCGTTTTCAATCACGCCCAGGCCGCCCACGATTCGCCCGCCATCCAGGCACAGATACCAGCCATATTCCGTTTCCGCGCACAGGTAGGCTTCCATGCAGACCATATAGGCTGCCTCCGGCACGCCCCATTTGGCATGAAACCATGCCGCCGCGCGCTGCTTCAACTCCGGCCTTTGCCGCAATGTAACGCAAACAAGCCCGTCCATGGTTCTTCCCTCACGCCTCAATCGTATATTCCGCGTTGGCCAGTGCCGACAACGCGCGCGGATAATGCGCCTGCTTGAGCAGGATATAATCCGTATTATAGGTAGAAATCGCAAAAATCGGGATCTTATGCTGCGCCAGCACCTGGGCGATTCCGGCCAGGATACCAACCAGCGCGAAATCCAACGTGCCCTGAACACGCAGCGCGCGCCAGCCGTTGTCCCTCTCCATGGTGTTTGCGGGCGCATCCTGTGTCAGGCATACCAGCGAGTTTTCCTCATCGGTTTTCGCGGTGAACACATACTCCGCGCGCCAATTGACAAGCGAATAGTTCTCCACCTTGCAAACCGAAAAATCGTTGGGGATTGATTGAATGATCATGCTTCATCCCTCGTTTCATTTTGTCTCTTCTACCGATATCTGCGCAAATCAGCACGCGCTGCCATGGTGGCTTGCATGATTTATATCATACTTGAACCTTCAACGCCAAGCGTTGCTCCAGCTTCTCCTGCTGTTAGTGCACATTTTGCGCCGCTCAGTCTGTGTATTTTGCCGTTAAATTCATTATACTGCGAAGTTTACATTATTTTCAGCCGTCTGGCCATTATACTTTCATGAGAAGGAAAGGAGGTGGCGCAGATGTCCAAGCCGCGCACAACACCCATTGGCAAGCGCAACATCGTTGGGACAAAAATCGTTCAATTGCGCAAGGCGCGCGGCATGAAGCAAAAGGATCTGGTGATCCGGCTGCAAAACATGGGCATGGACATCAGCGACACCAGCATGTCCCGCCTGGAAGGCCAAACCCGTCTGGTGCAGGACTTTGAAATTCCTGTTCTGGCCAAGGCGCTAAACGTATCCATTGAATGGCTGCTTGAGCAGGAAGAAGAATAAATCCGTAAGCCAATCTCTTTGTGGCGATCGATTACAATTAGAATCACTCATTGCATAATTTAATGAATATAGTTAATATATATGTTTAATATTTGTCTGTATTAGCATCTATTTTGCCATTTTATTATTTAATCGCATATAGTATAATAATTTCAATCCATTTACGTTAATTGCAAGAGAGAGAAAAGGAGCAAATCAAATGAAAGCCACAAAACTGATCATCGGTATCCTTAGCTGCATTCTGTGCATCGCAGTTTTGTTTCAATCATGTTCTGCTAGGCTTGTAACCGCTGTGGAAGGCAACACAAACGACCTAAGTGCCAGCAGTGGCATCTTATTCATGATTGCATTGCTGGTCGCTGGAATTACTGGCCTTGCCACGCGCAAGAGTAAAGGCGGTGGTATTGTAGCATTTATATTTTACTTAATTGCTGGCATTATCGGTGTAACAAGTAACGGTGTATATAAGGATCTGGTGATTTGGGGTGGTGTTGCACTACTTTTCGCCTTGTTGCAGTTCATCTGTTCTGTCTTTATGCGCAAAGAATAATCCAAACATGAAAGGGCGTTATTTTCGCCTACAATCATTAGGCAAGAAAGCTCTTTATGCATGGAATGAATCTGCCGGAGCACAGCTTTGTACTCCGGTTTTTTGATTTTTTATAAGTAATAAACTACTACTTGCACTGTAGGTAACCGTGTCAGTAATAGCCGCACATAAGCAAAATTAACGCGCCATAATTTCTAATTTTGTCGATGCAGCGGCTTTCCCGCATCAGCCCACTTTTTCCCCATTTCGCCATCAAAACCGCACAAAAAAGTGCGAAACCGGCTATTTTCAAGCAGATTTCGCACATTTGGCGGAGAAGGAGAGATTTGAACTCTCGCACCGGTTATCCCAGTCTACTCCCTTAGCAGGGGAGCCCCTTCGGCCACTTGGGTACTTCTCCATTGGCCTGCATGCATCGATGAAAGTGGCGGAGAGAGAGGGATTCGAACCCCCGGTGCCTTTCGACATCACCAGTTTTCAAGACTGGCGCCTTAAACCACTCGGCCATCTCTCCGCATGGGCGTGACAGCCTTCATCATCGAATCGCTATAATAGTATAGCAGCATTCGCTCGCTTTGTCAATCACTTTTTTAGGCAAAAACAGCAATTCCCTTCACATTCTTTTCCAGTGCGGCGGTGGCCTTTTTCGCCCGTCTATGGTACAATAGAAACGCGGCCCTGCCCCCATGGAGCAAGGCCGCATCGGCTGATTATTTTCAGTTGCCCTTGATGGCCTTGAGCAGCCGCTTGCCAACCAACGCAGCCAGCAGCAGGCAGATCAGGGTATCAGGGATCAGGTACGCGCCGTTGTACACCAGGGAGTAGGTTACGGGCGTGGAGAACTGCCAGCTGCCGATGACCAGCTCGGATACGGGGGTGTCTGCCACCCACATCAGGCCAGCCAGGAAGGCGCACAGCGCGCGCATCAGAGCCGCAAAAGGAATGGACAGGTACATCCACTTTTCGCTCTTGTTATGGGCAATGCCCGCCAGGCCCAGCACGGTAAAGGCCAGGATGTAATCCAGCAGGAACTGCCAGACATTGAGCCACCAGCCGCCCTGCAGATACTGCAGCACGCCGTATACCAGGCCGGCCAGCAGGCCGGGGCCCGCGCCGTAGGCCACGGAGAACAGCATCAGCGGCAGCATGCTGCCAGGGGTGACGCTGCCGCCGGTGGGCATGCGATACAGGCGGATGCAGCTGAGCACAAAGGACAGCGCCACGCACAGCGCGCCGGACGCAAGCATGCGCGCGTTCCACTTGCGGCGGGTCTTGACCAGCGCGGCGAAGATCACGCACAGCGCGACCACCACAGCCAGGGCGATCCACAGCGTCAGGGGAGTTTCGGCAAACTTTTTGAACATGAGAAATGCCTCCTTCTTTTCCCGCATAATAAAACCCGCACGCTTTACGCATGCGGGAAACGGCGCGGAGGCAATACACCTCTGCTTTTCCGCTTCCCTACGGTAGGATGATCTACACAGGTTCGAGGGGACTGGCCCAAGCCATCTCAGCCGCTATGCGACGCCCCCAGCGGGTAACGCAAGCATTATAGCACAAAACCAATACTTGTCAAGGAGAAACCGCCATGCCGCACCATTTTTTCGCTTACATGAACCGCATGAAGTATATCCGCCGTTGGGGGCTGATGCGCAACACCCAGGCAGAAAACGACATGGAGCACGCCTTCCAGACGGCCATGATCGCCCACGCCATCGCGCTGCTGGGCAACGCCCGCTACCGCAGGGATTATGATGCAGAGCACATCATGGCGCTGGCCATGTATCACGATGCCAGCGAGGTCATCACTGGCGATCTGCCCACGCCCGTCAAGCACAACAACCCCGTCATCCGGGATGAATATCACCGCCTGGAGGCCATTGCCGACCAGCGGCTGCTGCGCATGCTGCCCGAGGACATCCGCCCCACCTATGAAGCGCTGATCGGCACGGAGGAGAAAGGCGTGGAATGGCGCATCGTCAAGGCTGCCGACAAGATCAGCGCCTATATCAAGTGCATGGAGGAGCGCAAGATGGGCAACCGCGAGTTTGCCGAGGCTGAGACCAGCACGCTCAGCGCCATCCGCCGCATCGACCTGCCTGAGGTGCAGGATTTCATGGACGACTTTGTGCCGGGCTTTGGCATGTCGCTGGATGAGATTTCGCGGGATTAACGAAAGAGAAAGATAAGAAGCCGCTGCTTTCTTCGCCAAGGAAGGCAGCGGTTTCCTTCGTCTTTCCAGGTTTTTTTCTATCTTGAAAACACAGAAATGACGCCCACCGATTTCCCGTCGACAACCGGTCACGTACCGACCCGCACAGGAAACGGCTCGCTCTCACCTACCGGTCACGTACCGGCGGCGCAGAGCGTGGCGTCATCTTCTACTAATATATTAGCAGCCAACGCCGAAAATGTCAACACTGAAAATATTTCTGATTTTTATGCTTATGCTTGCAGCATCTGCCGGAAAAAGGCCACGCCGCGGTTCAGGTTTTCCAGCGACAGGCGCTCGTCTATGCCGTGCACGCGCAGGAGCTCGTCCCGCGGCAGGATGAAGGGGCTGAAGCGGTACACCTGCGGGCAGAGCGCTTCCATGCGCCGCGCGTCCGTGCCGCCTGCCAGCAGAGAGGGCACGATCACCGTGCCCGGAAAATGCACAGCGATGGCGGTGCACAGCGCATCCCAGGCGGGGCCGCTGGCGGGGGAGAGCGCGCCGGGCTCCTCCATGCACTGCACGGACAGCGTGATGGGCGCGCGCCTGATGCAGCGGCGCACCTGGCGCAGCAGCGCCTCGGCGCTGTCCCCGGGCAGGATGCTGGCCGAATAATGCAGCGTGGGGATTTCGCCCAGCAGCGCGTCTCCCGATTGCTTCCATAAGGATAGCTGCGTGCGTGTGATTGCGCGGCCCGTCGCTGTGCGCGACAGACGATGCAGCAGCGGCCCATGAAAAAGGCGGCCGTGGGACAGGCAGAAGCGATCGCGCCCGTTCATCAGGGGGCGCATGGCGGGCAACATATCCGACAGCACCGGGTCGCATAGCCGCGCGCGGGGATGGATACGCGATATGCGCGCCGCCGCGCGGGAAAGCTCCTCCAGCGCACGCGGAGCCGTGCAGCTAAGCGAAAAGAGCAGCCGTCCCTTTTCAGCCACGCCCACCGTGGCGAAAGGCTTGCGCGTCAGCACAAAGGGCTGAGAGATATTGCCGCCCTCATCCAGAATAAAGGCAGGGTGCACACCGCGCGCCTGCAGCAGGCGGGCCATAGCGGCCATGCTGCCCCCGCGCGTTTCCTCATCGCAGGAAAATGCAAGCCAGATATCCCCGCCGGGCTGCCAGCCCTCGCTGAGTAGCCCCTCGGCAGCCGTTAACAGGGCAACCAAATGACCCTTCATATCCGCCGCCCCGCGGCCATAGATGTAGCCGCCGTGCGTTTCGCCGCCAAAGGGCGGATACGTCCAGGCGCTGATATCGCCGGGGCTGACCACATCCAGATGCGATAAAAACACCAGCGGCTGCCCCTCCGGCGCGCCGGGCAGATGCAGCAAAAGCGCGCCGCCGCCTAAGGTTTCGCAGCTGCACAGCGAAAAAAGCCGCGGAAACAGCTGCCGCAGCAGCGTATGCAGGCGGCGGAATATCCCCGCGTCGCCGCCCGAAACGGTGGGCTGCATGATGCACAGCGACAGCGCGCGCGCGGCGTAATCCTCAGGCAGGGCAGAATAGGTCACAAATGGTTTCCCCCAATAAACGCTATTAAAGAATCATTCCCATATCTTTTTCGACGGCGGCGGCAAAAAATCCTGCCACCTGGGCGGAAACAGGGCGAAATCGATCAAAAAAGTGAAAATTAGAATTGCCTATTGGGGATGTATTGTGCTATAATCATTCGGCGATTTCTTTAAAGTGGAATCGTTCCAATGCGCGATACCAAAGCAGTCTTCCGCGGCGCGGCCGCGTTTGAAAGGAGTATGAACTTTTTATGCCTTACATTGCTGTATTGACCAGCGGCGGCGACAGCCCTGGCATGAACGCGGCGGTTACCGCTATCGCCCGCAGCGCGGCGCTGCTCAACATGCCCCTGCTGGGCGTAGATCGCGGCTTTAACGGCCTGCTGGGCAAAAGCCCCAAGACCGATTTTATGGAACTGAATCTGGAAAAGGCGCTGGATATCGCCGACCTGCCTGGCACGCAGCTGCGTACCGCCCGGTGCGTGGAGTTCAAGGATAAGGCTGTGCAGGCTCGCGCGGCCAAGCTGCTGCGCGATATGGATGTGGCCGGCCTGATCGTCATCGGCGGCGATGGCAGCTTCCAGGGCGCACGCGCGCTGTGCGAGCAGGGCATCCCCTGCATCGGCATCCCCGGCACCATCGATAACGACCTGGCCTACACCGAAATGACGCTGGGCTTTGACACCGCCGTCAACGTGTGCGTGGACGCGGTGCGCTCCATCCGCGCCACCTCCCGCTCCCACGACCGTCCCCATGTGGTGGAAGTAATGGGCCGTCACTGCGGCGATATCGCCTTGATGACCGCCGCCTCCACGGGCGCGGAAATCGTGATCGCCCCCGAAGCCAAGCGCTGGACGGTGGATGAGATTGCCCATCGCCTGCAAAGCCAGATCGACCGCGGCAACTACCGCAGCACCATCGTGGTGGCCGAGGGCAGCTGGGAAATGATGGCGCCCTTTGATGTGTACAAGTTCCTCAAGCCCTACGGCAAGGAAGTGTTTGAGGGCGAACCCATGACGGCCTATCGCTTTGCCAGCGTGCTCAAGCGCAAGACCACCATGCCCGATGGCTCCTTCCCCGAGGTGCGCCATACGGTGATCGGTTACACCCAGCGCGGCGCTCAGCCCACGGCTCGCGACGCCACTTTCGCCTTTGAATCCGGCGTGCTGGCGATCAACCTGCTGCAGCATGGCGTAAGCAACCGCGTGATCGGTATGAAGCACGGCAAGGTGTATCATGAGGACATCGAGAAAGCCCTCAAGGCGCGCCGTCCCTTCAATCGTTCGCTGTACAATACCATCAACGGGCTGTAAATTTGCAAAAGGATCCTGCTTCGTGTTGACAGCCCGAAAGCGGCTGTGATAGAATACCTCTTGTGCCAGATGCTTACACCGGCACATAAACAAACATGGAAAGGAGGCTGCGGCGTGCGCAACATTGAATCTTCGGTTACTTTGTTTCCCTGTGCTCAGGCAAGGGACGCCTTTGATACGCATGCGCAGCCGCCCTTGGATTGCGCTTGGGCTTTTTAAGCGCATCATAGAGAGCGTCTGCTGCCTGCACGCATGCGGACGCTCTTTTTCTATGTTTTTTTCAATGCGAAAGGAGAGGTGATTGATCCTATGAACAAGCGAAGGATGCGCTTGATGGGCAAGCTGGTGGCGCAAAATAAATGGCTCTTTATCGGGGCGGCGCTGTGCGTGCTGATCAGCGTGGTCATCGATTACCTGACCCCCCTGCTGCTGGCCGAAACGCTGGACTATTATCTCAGCGGCCAGCCCTCCACCATGCCGGCGTTTGTCAACCGCTGGGTGGATAGCTGGGGCGGCCCCAACTTTATGGCGCGCAACCTGTGGATCGTTGGTCTGGCGCTGGTGGGGCTGAATATTGTGGGCGGCGCAATCAACTTTTTCAAGGGTCGCTGGCAAAGCAAGGCGGGCGAAAATGTGGCGCTGTACCTGCGCGAACGGCTGTATGAGCACATCCAGCACCTGCCCTTCAGCTACCATGTAAAGGCTGAAACGGGCGATATGGTGCAGCGCTGCACCAGCGATGTGGATACCGTGCGCCGCTTTCTGGCCAGCCAGCTGCTGGCGGTGGTATCCTCGGTGCTGATGATCGTGGTGGCGCTGACGATGCTGTTCAGCAAAAACGTAAAGTTAGCGCTGATCAGCATGGTGATGGTGCCGGCCATTTTCTGCTTTGCGTTTCTGTTTTTCAAGTGGGTGGTCAAGGCCTTTGGCGATGCGGACGTATCCGAGGGTCGCCTCAGCGCCGTGCTGCAGGAAAACCTGACCGGCGTGCGCGTGGTGCGCGCCTTTGGCCAGCAGCAATATGAAGTGGAAAAATTCACCGGCGCAAGCGCGGATTATAAAAAGAAATCCTTCAAGGTAAGCAAGCTCCTGGCCGTGTACTGGGCGGGCAGCGATACCATGTGCATGATCCAAAGCGGCATTACGCTGATCATGTGCGTGCTCTTTGCCGCACGCGGCGAAATCACCGTGGGCACCATGGTGGTGTTTACCAGCTATGTGGGCAAGCTCCTATGGCCCATCCGCCAGCTGGGCCGCATTCTGTCCGACGCAGGCAAAAGCTTTGTGGCTGTGGAGCGCATTGACGAGATCCTCCGCGCGCCCGTGGAGCCTGCCGAGCCGGACGCTATCCAGCCTCCCCTGAACGGGGATATCGTGTTTGATCACGTCACCTTCGGCTATGACAGCAACCGCAACGTCCTGCAGGATATGAGCTTTACCATCCCCGCCGGCAAAACCGTGGCCATCCTGGGCGCTACGGGCAGCGGCAAGAGCAGCATCGTACACCTGATGCAGCGCCTCTTTGAGCCGCAGAGCGGCCGCATCACCATCGGCGGCGTGGATATCCAGAAGATTGACCGCAGTTACCTGCGCGCCCATGTAGGCCTGGTGCTGCAGGAGCCCTTCCTGTATTCCAAGACGCTGCGCGACAACGTGGGCATCGCCGTCTCCCATCCCTCCCAGCAGGCCATTGAACGCGCGGCCGTGGACGCCAGCGCCCTTAGCTTTATCGAGGATAGCGAAAACGGCTGGAATACGGTGGTGGGCGAGCGCGGCGTAACGCTCTCGGGCGGCCAGAAGCAGCGCATTGCCATTGCCCGTACCCTGATGAAGGACAACGATATCCTGATCTTCGACGATTCCCTGTCCGCCGTGGATACCGAAACCGACGCGGCCATCCGCCATGCCCTCAAGGAGCATAGCCGCGATACCACCACCATCATCATCAGCCATCGCGTGGTGACGCTCTCGCAGGCCGATCTGATCCTGGTGGTGGAGGATGGTCACATCATCCAGCAGGGCACGCATCAGCAGCTGATTCATCAGCCCGGCCTGTATGCGCGCATCTTTAACATCCAGACCGCGCTGGAGGAGGAATTTGCCCGCCACAGCGCCCAGGAGGTGAACTGAAGCCATGCAGCAGACGCAGGAAAAAGACTATACGCAAAAATTTGACCTCTCCCTGTGGCGCAAAATTTTCCATCATGCCCGGCAGTATTATCCGCACCTGGCCGCGTTGGCCTTGTCGATGGCCATCAGCGCCCTATGCGACGTGGCCTTTCCGCTACTGACCAGCTACGCGATCGACTATCTGATTCCCGGCACGGGCGCGCAGGCCCCCTCAGGCGCCATGGCTCGGCTGATGTACAATATGGTCGGCTCGGCGTCCGCCCTGTTTTCCGGCAACACCATGGCGGGCTTTATTTTCCTGTATGCAATGCTGGTGATTGTGCAGGTCGCCACCATTTACGCCTTCCTGTATCTGGGCGGCGTAATCGAGGTGGGCGTGTGCTACAACATCCGCCAGGAGGCCTTCCATAAGCTGCAGGAGCTGCCCTTTTCCTATTATGACCGCATGCCCGTCGGCTATCTGATGAGCCGCATGACCAGCGATATCCAGCGCCTGGCCGAAACCATCGGCTGGAGCCTGCTGGATCTGTTCTGGGGCGTAGTGATGCTGGTGATGTGCTCGGTCACGATGCTGACCATCAACTGGAAGCTGGGTCTGGCCGTGATGGTGGTGCTGCCGCCGCTGGCCGTTATCAGCTTTTATTTCCAGCAGAAGATCCTCAAGAGCTGGCGCGCCGTGCGCAAGACCAACAGCCGCATCACCGGCGCGTTTAACGAAGGCATCATGGGCGCGAAAACCACCAAAACCCTGGTGCGCGAGGAAGCCAACATGCAGGAGTTTGGCGAATTGACCCACGAGATGCGCCGCTCCTCCGTGCGCGCCGCGTCGCTCAACGCCCTGTATCTGCCCATCGTTATTTCCCTGGGCTCGCTGGCCACAGCCTACGCCCTCTGGCGCGGCGGAAACCTGGTGCTGGCTGGGGCCATGTCCCTGGGCGTTATTCAGGTGTTCGTCAATTACACGGTGCAGTTTTTCGAGCCCGTGCGCAACATTGCCGGCGTGTTCAGCGAAATGCAGTCGGCACAGGCCGCGGCCGAGCGCGTGATGACGCTGCTGGACACCCAGCCCGACATTGTGGACAGCCCCGAGGTGGTAGCGCAGTTTGGCGATAACTTCCATCCCAAGCGCGAAAACTGGCCCGAGCTGCACGGCGATATCGACTTTGAGCACGTGGACTTCAAGTATCAGGATGGCGAGCGCGTGCTGACGGACTTTAACCTGCACGTCAAGGCTGGCGAAACCATCGCGCTGGTCGGCCCCACGGGCGCGGGCAAATCCACCGTGGTCAATCTGGTGTGCCGCTTCTATGAGCCTACGGGCGGCGAAATCAAAATAGACGGCGTGGACTACCGCAAGCGCAGCCAGCTGTGGCTGCAATCCAATCTGGGCTATGTGCTGCAGGAGCCGCGGCTGTTCTCGGGCACCATTCGGGATAACATCCGCTATTCCAAGCTGGACGCTACGGACGAGGAGATTCGCCGCGCGGCGCAGCTGGTAAACGCCGAGCCCTTTATCCTGAAGATGGAAAAAGGCTATGACACCGATGTAGGCGAGGGCGGCAGCCGGCTGTCCACGGGCGAAAAGCAGCTGATTTCCTTTGCCCGCGCGATCCTGAGCAACCCGCGCATCTTCATCCTGGATGAGGCCACCTCCTCCGTCGATACTGAAACCGAGGTCATGATTCAGCAGGCCATCTCCCAGGTGCTTACGGGCCGCACGTCCTTTATCATCGCCCACCGCCTGTCCACCGTCCGCTCGGCCGACCGCATCCTGGTCATCGAGGATGGCAAGATCAAGGAGCAGGGCACGCATCAACAGCTGCTTCGCATGAAGGGCAGCTATTACAAGCTGTACATGAGCCAGTTTGAGGAAGAACGCGCGCAGGAAATCTTGTCCGCCAGGCTTGCGGACAGCAAAACGGACAATTAAAGCAGCCCTGCGTATATTTTATCCCCCTGCCCTTGCGGTATGGGGATTTATTATGGTAAAATCTGACCGTAATCGAAAAACAGGAGGATTTTTCATTCATGAACGCTTACCCCAACGCCAACCCCGCTCCCCGCAAAAACGGCAATAAAAAGCTAATCCGCGCGGGCGTGATCGCCGCAGTGGCCATTGTGCTGGCGCTGATTGTATACGGCGGCTGCACCGCCATCGTGCCCACCGGCTATACCGGCATCCTGACCACCTTCGGCAAGGTGGCCGACTACACGCTGGACGCGGGCTTCCACCTGAAAAGCCCCTTCCAGGTGGTCACTGTGATGGATAACCGCGAGCAGAAAACCAGCTACAACACGCAGGCCTTCTCCAGCGATATCCAGCAGGTGCAGGTGATCGGCTCCATCAACTATAACATCAACAAGACCACGGCCATGAACCTGTTCAAGGACGTGGGTACCAACTACTACAACACCCTGGTTTCGCCCCGCCTGCTGGAAAACCTCAAGGCTGTATTTTCCAACTACACGGCAGAGGAGCTGATTTCCTCCCGTGATCGCCTGTCCATTGAGACCCGCGAAATGCTGAGCCGCGAAATGAGCGGCTACGGCATCAATATCATCAGCGTATCCATAGAGGATATCGACTTTGCCGACGCCTTTACCGATGCGGTAGAGGCCAAGCAGGTGGCGCAGCAGGGCAAGCTGAAGGCTGAAATTGAGCAGGAACAGGCCACCATGGAGGCTCAGCAGCAGGCCGAGCGCAAGAAGATTGCCGCCGAGGCTGAGGCCAACGTGCAGAAGATCAACGCCGACGCGGAAGCCTATGCCATCCGTGCACAGGCCGAAGCCCAGGCTGAGGCCAACCGGCAAATCGCCCAGTCGCTTACGCCCGAGTTGATTGAGTACACCCAGGTATCCAGCTGGGATGGCAAGCTGCCCACCTACATGGCCGGCGGCGACTCCACCACCCTGCCTGTGCTGAACCTGAGCGATCAGTAACGTCTCTCGTCCCTTTTCTCCTACACAAAAGCGCCAAGGGAGTTTTCTCCCCTGGCGCTTTATTGATATTTCGCTTAACCAATTCCGCCCGTTACCGCGTCGCAGTCCAGAATCTCGCCTGTCTGAGCATCCAGTCGAACACAGCAGCACCACTCTATACCGTTTACATAAGCAGGGATATACCAATCCAGATCCCATATCCGCTGTCCATTGGGACGCTGATACAGCGTGGCATAAACCAGTCCGCTGCCCTCAGCTTCAAAAGCCTCCTTGGTCAGGCCAAAGTCCTCCAGCAGCGCGGCCTTGCCCAGCTCTTCCGCACGATCCTGGGCAATATCCTGCGAACCCGCATCGACGATGCGCGAAATCTCACCATCATAGCGTACTTCGTCCTCCTTGAGCGGGCGCTGGGTAAACAGCGTAAAGGGCGTAGGCATCGCGTTGGCGCTGCTCAGGGAGAAGGTCTGCAGCGCGTACTCATGATACGGTGCGGTCGTTTCCCCCATCATCCAGGCAGACGCATCCTCAGCCAGATAGGCTGCCATGATGCTCGCGTCCCAGTGATCCATATCCCCCGCGTGGCCGTCATAGCTCCAGCTGGCGACAGCCGTGCTGCCGTTCACATGCACAGTGTAAACGCCCAGCAGCGTTTCGGGAATACCTTCGTTGGTGGTAAAGGTAACGGTATAATCCCCACCGGCGTTTTTCTGCGCATCCGCTCTGAACAGTGCCAGCATACCCGGCGTGAAGCGATATTGGCGTGTCAGCGCGTTGCGGGCAGTAAGCACAACGTTGCTGCGCTCCGAGCGCTGTACAAACACGGCGGCCAGCGCGCAGGCGCTTGCCAGCACAAGAACCAGGGCGCATACCAGCGCCGCAGTCAGCTTTCGTTTCATCACAGGTTGTTTCCTTTCTTCAATTTTTGAGATCACGCGCCGGGCATGCGTCTCGTCCCAGGCTGCCCCGGCAAACGCGCGATCCACGCTTTGCCGCAGATCATTCTTCATCGTAATACCACCCTTCCAATTGCGTGCGCAGCAGCTTATTGGCCTGCTTAAGCCGATGCTTCACCCCACTGCGCGTTGTCCGCAGCGCCTGGGCCACATCGTCCACCTTCATTCCCTGATAATAGCGCAGCAGCACGGCCTCGCGCAGACGCGGCGGCAGCGCCGATACGGCCTGAACAATCGTATCGTCCGGTGGCTCCGGGCAGTAGGCGCGTTCAGGCAGCTTGGACAGATCGGCATAGCGGTCATGATGCCGCATCCAGGCGGAGCGCAGCATATCCCGGCAGGTATTGATGGCGATTTTCATCAGCCAGGTTTGCTCGCTGCAATCGCCGCGAAAGCTGTCCAGCCGGGCATAAGCCTTCAGAAAGGTTTCCTGCACCGCATCCTCCGCCAGGGAATAATCACGCAGGTACAGGCAGCACATGCGCAGCAGCGCCGTGCCGTACTGCGCCATCAGGCGCTCCAGCGCAGCCTGCCTGTCCCGCGTTTCATCCGTTTGCACGCTGTTCGCCTCCTTTCACACGTTGGACGAGGAAGGTGATCAAAATGGACGTTAAAAAATAAAACTTCCGCCGTTTTATAACAGTGGAAGCGGGATTTGAAAACATCGCCCATAAAACAGGACAACAAAAAAGACTGCCGAGCGTTGCTGCCCGGCAATCCCTGTTGCGGTGAGATTACTTGATGGTGATACGGCCCTGGGGCTGCGCATACTGCTGACCCACAACGCCGCCCAGCACCTGCTGCACATAATTAACCAGCGCGTCCTCCAACGCCACGCCCGTCTTGTAGCCGGCGGTCGCATTGGCATACTTGAAGGCATAGTAGGTATCGCCGCCCGCGGCGGTGAAATCGTTGGTGGCGATGGTGTACAGCGCGTCCTTATCAAAGGCCTGGCCGCCTACGGTTTCGATGGTCACGCGCGCGCCGGGATTCTTGGGCGCAAAGTAGGTGGAATCGGGATACTGCTCGCCCTGCTCAAAGGGCACAGTGGTATCGATGGTGAACACGATGCCCGCTACCTGCGGGAACGCGCCGATGGCGTCGGGGGTGGAGAAGGTAGCCGCTTCCAGCGCTTCCAGCAGCTCCGCGCCGGTCACGGTCAGCACGCTTACCTGGTTGCCGAAGGGGAAGATGGTCTTCATATCCTTCATGGTGATATCGCCGGCCTTGATGGAGGCGCGGATGCCGCCGCCGTTGGTGAGGGCGGCCACGACCTGCTCGCCCATGGCCTGCTGCGCAGACCACAGGATCGCATCCGCCGCAAAGTCGCCCAGGTTGGTTTCCTGCGTGCGCACGCCGGGAGCCTTGTTGCCATCCAGATCCACTTCAGTCTTGGCGAAGGCCGCGGACAGCTGCGCTTCCACCGCTTCATTGCGGCCGTTTACCACGGCGGCAACCTCGGCGTCGCAGGGCTTGTACATGTCAGACAGAATGTTGCTGTCGCACTTCCACAGCTTGGCGGTCAGCTTTTCGCCGTCGAATACGACATAGCCGATATTGCCGAAATACTCGCCGGTGGAAACCAGCAGGGTCTTCACGCCCTCGGTCTTGCTTTCCACTTCCTTGCCGCCGTCGATGACGGTGTGGCTGTGGCCATCGATGAACAGGTCGATGCCGGTGGTGTTGGCAATCACATCGATGGAGCGGTTGCCGGTGCTCTCGTCATCCACGCCCAGGTGGCCGACGCACACAATCAGGTTGCAGCCCGCTTCCTTCAGCGCGTCAACCTGCGCCTGCGCGCAGGCATACAGCTCCTCGCCCGCGGCAAAGGTGATGCCGCGCACCTTGTCAGGATGGGTCTTGGTCATGGCCTCGGGGGTGTCCAGGCCGAACACGCCCACCTTGAAATCGCCCTTTTCAAAGATCACATGATCCTTGAATTTGAGCTCGCCGCTGATTTTATCGGTGATGTTGGCGGCCAGGATGGGGAAGTTGGCAAGCTCGGCGTTCTGCAGCAGGTTGTCGATGCCCCAGTCCAGCTCATGATTGCCGGGCGCCATCGCGTCATAGCCCGCGGCGTTCATGAATTCAAAGGCGGTCTTGCCGTAGTCCAGGTTGACCAGGGGCGTGCCCTGGGAGGCGTCGCCCGCATCCAGCAGCAGCACCTGCGCACCCTGAGCCTCCAGGTCCTTTTTCACCTGCGTGATGGCGGCATAGCCCCATACGCCATTGGCAGACACGGCGCGGCCGTGAACATCGTTGGTATGCAGAATAACCAGCTTGCCTTCCAGCGCGCCGCCTTCGGCCAGCACGGGCAGGGCAAGGCCCAGCGCCAACGCCAGGCTAAGCAGGAGACAGATCAGCTTTTTGAAAGACATGAGAGTTCCTCCTTTTTATTATCGCCGCTTATTCGATGTGCGCGGCGTTTTTGTTCTTTTATCTTACCAAATCCGGCCGATTGCGTCAATATGGAAGCGCGGGAAATGTGGAAAAAACATACAGTTATATATGCGTCGGCTGAAGCATCCGGCGGCCGAGGACAATCAGCAAATAATTTTTTGCGCAATGAAATATCCAGCTACAATACATTAGCATGAATATACGCGCGGCTTTGCAGGCAGCGCTGATTAATTGAAAACGCAGCCAGCTTGCTGAATGAATCAAAGGATTATTTCATTTTCTGCATAAATGCAGAGCGATTACTCGTTTCTTCCTTCCAATGTCCGATTTCAAGGATTACATCTTTCAAAACCGGATTCTTATTATCCGATTTCCAAATACAAACGCGGTCTCCGTTAAGTGGAAAATTTTTAATAGGAACGAATTGGAGTTTTTTTGAAGAGTAGTCTTTAAGAAATGACGGTAAAATCGCATAGCTATTTCCCATTGCAATGCGAAACTCCATTTCATCCAGGTTAAACACATATTCAATTCGGGGCGGATAGCAACCGTTTTTTCGCAGTGCAAGCATTATATCATGCTCCATTTTTTGTACGCCTACGGTGCCAAAGTGCAAAATCGTCAGTTCCTTTAAATCCTCTATCTCCACATTTTCCTTCTTGCCCAGCTGGCTGCTTTCCGACAGTACCGCGCAATACGGAGACTTCATCAATGGCAGATACTGCACGTCGTGCAGCTGATTCAAACTATGCTCCGGAAAAATCATCAGATCGCAGCGGCCCTCCATCAGGCCATTGCCTATATCGGCTGCATCGCCGTCCGCCAAATAATAATGAACCGTTATTCCGGGCAGTTTCTCTTTTAGATATGTAAAAAGGCCGCTGATCCAGTTCAGCATCAGGGATGGATAGCAAATCGTAACCGACGGATTTTCCTTTCCGTCCTCGATTTTAAGCTCATCCCGCATCCGCCGTTCCTCCTGCAGGATATTGCACGCATAACGATAAACAATCTTTCCGGCTTCTGTAATGCGGATTCTGCGCGTGGAACGCTCTACCAGGAGCAGGCCCAATTCCGCTTCCAGCTCTTTGATTCGCCGGCTGAACGACGGCTGCGACATAAACATCAGCTCCGCCGCCGCAGTAAAGCGTTCTGTATCTACCAACGCAACAAAGCATTGGAGCGACATCATGTCCATATGCTTCCCGCCCTTCGCCTGATTTAACATTCATCTTACCATAACAGCACAATGCATGTCAAACTCTTCGCATTTTTGTTTTATGCAAATGTTCGATTGCACGCGGCATTTTGCCGTCTCTATAATACTTTTGAATTCGGCTTCATGCCAATACGAAGGGAGATCCATCCATCATGATGAAAAATGCTGGAACAAAACGTGCAGGCTGCCTCATGCTCTGCCTGCTCATGCTGCTGAGCTTAACGCTTTCAGCGCATGCCGAAGAAATGACCTATGCCGACACCATCCGCTGGGATGCACAGTATGACGTTGTCGTCGTCGGCTTTGGCGGCGCTGGCGGCGTATCGGCCATTACTGCGGCAGACGAAGGCGCTCAGGTGCTGATCCTTGAAAAAGCGCCCAAAGGCGATGAAGGCGGCAACACCCGCTATGCCGGTCAGTTTGTCGCAACCATTACAGAAGAGCAGCTCCCTGCTGCCAAGGCGTATTTCAGTGCGCTGCGCAATGGCTTTGATACTGTAAGCGACGTGATGATCGACGTCTTCTGCGAAGGACTTGCAAAAACCCATGAGTGGCTGGTTTCCATGGGCATGAATGCTGATTCTTTCCATTTTCCCTCCAGCGAGCACCCTGAAAAGGCAAACGGCTTCGCCGTCTCCTGCTATCTGCCGCAGGGAACGAAGTTTACCGATGAATTCAACGGCGAATACTGGAACCTGGTCCGACGCAATGTAATGACCCGCAGCGAGAAAATTGACGTTTGGTATAATTCCCCTGCAACGCATCTGGTTCAGGACCCCGTTTCCAAAGCCGTCATTGGCGTACAGGCACAGCGCGGCGATACTGTCTACAACATTCGCGCCCTCAACGGCGTCGTTATGGCTTGCGGCGGCTTTGAGAACAACGAAGAAATGATTGAGTGCTATACGCAGAACAACAAGCTGTATCCCATCGGCTCTCTTTACAACACCGGCGACGGCATCCGCATGGTTCAGGAGGTCAATGCAAACCTGTGGCATATGGGCGCTATTTCCGGCCCCTTTGTTGGATATCTGCTGGCTGACTCCGGCCGTATGCCCTTTGAGACCATGGATCAGAACGTAACGGCCGGCCTGTCCATGATCAACGTCGGCCCCGACGCAAGACGCTTTACCGATGAGAGCCAGAAAACCCGTCACGGCCATGTTTACTATAATGGCGAATACTTCCAGCAAATCCTCTTTGACGAAATGTACGCCATTTTTGATGAAGCGTGCCGTCTGGCCGGCCCCATTTACAAGGGCTACAGCGCTGATAACTCCGAAGAAGTGGCGCAGGGCATCATCGTAAAGGCTGATACGCTGGAAGAGCTGGCGCAGAAGATCGGTCTGGACGGCGACGCGCTTAAAAACACCGTGGCCGAGTACAACAGCAACTGTGCGGACGGCACAGATCCCTACTTCTTCCGCCCGGCGGATAAGCTGGTACCCATCAGCGAAGAAGGGCCTTATTATGCGCTCAAGCTTGAAAAGGGCATCATCAATACACAGGGCGGCGCAGAACGCAACGAAAACTGCGAAGTACTGGATCTGGATAAGAACGTCATCCCGAATCTGTACAGCGCGGGCGAATTCGGTTCTATTTTCTCCGATATTTATCAGGGCGGCTGCAATCTTGCCGAAACCATCATCAGCGGTCAGATCGCCGGACGCAACGCTTCCGTTGCCAAAGCCTCGCTGCCTGCGCTGACCTCCTATATCAAGGTAGAGCAGCCTGCCGTCGGCCGTCTGACATTTGCTGAGGATCAGGATACCGTGTTTGAAGCCACCGGCGCAAACGAATACATCGGCGTTGGCATTGGCGTAGCCGAAATCACCGTCAAGGTAACGATGGATGGTGAGCGCATCGCAAGCGTTGAAATCCTTGAGCAGACCGAAACGCCTGGTATCTCCGATCCCGCGATTGTGCAAATGCCTTCCCGCATCGCAGAAGCCGGCAGCACACAGGTTGATATTGTTTCCGGCGCAACCAAAACAAGCCGCGGCATCATCGCCGCCGTAGAAGACGCGCTTTCAAAGCGCTGATTGATTCGCTATATAAGAGGGTCGTCAAGGATGGCGGCCCTTTTATTATTTCTTTTTTACCGCTCAATCTTAAAAAAATACAAATTTATTTTCTTTATTCCGTGAACCGCCGCGCCGGGCAAGCTGTCTAATAGGTGAAATCAGCTGATTACCATGCAAAGGAGCCGCACGATGGACAAGGATGAATTTTCGCGCCAGGCGCGGGATGCGACGCAATCGCTCTACCGCGTGGCCTGCGCCTATCTGGCCTCGCCGCCCGACCGGGACGACGCGGTGCAGGAGGCGCTGCTGCGCGCCTGGGAAAAGCGCCGCACCCTGCGCGAAGAGCAATACTTCAAAACCTGGCTCACGCGCATCCTCATCCGCGTATGCGTGGACATGCAGCGGCGCAAAAAGCGCGTGATCGTATCGGACAATCTTCCGGAGCAGATCGCGCCCGAGCCGCCCGATCCCCTGCTGCGCGAGGCCATCGAGCAGCTGGAGCCCACCCTTCGCGCGGCCGTGGTGCTCTATTATCTGGAGGGCTACGATATCCGCGAAACGGCTTCCCTGCTGCGCGTGCCCCAGGGCACGGTCAAATCCCGCCTGTCGCGCGCCAGGCGGCAGCTTCAAAGCTTTCTTAAGGAGGATACGGCGCTATGAAACAATCCGATTGGCAGCGAGCCTATGAGCAGGCGCCCGCGTCCTTTACCGGGCGGATGGAAACCACCCTCGCCCATCTGAAGGAGGAAGAACCCATGAAAAAGCTATCCCCGCGCATTGTGTGCATCGCCGCAGCCGCCGTGCTGGCGCTGATGGGCACGGCCATCGCCCTCACCGCCACGGGCGTGCTGGATACCTACACCGACATCCAACCCCTGCCCACCGCGCAAAGCCTGGTGCAGAAGGACTTTGATCAGCAGGGCGGTGAAAACGACCTGTTCACCCTGACCGTCCGCGAGGCGCTGTGCGACGGCTACCGCACGCGCATCGTATATGAATACCGGGCCAAATCCGCCGATACTTTCCTGTACGGGCTGGATTTCTGCAGCGGCGACAGCGTGGATATCGACGGTCAGGAATACACCTTTGATCAGCTGGCAGCGGGCCGCAAGCCGGTTGAGGTGGGTTTGCCTACGCTGCACGGCGCTTCGGATGAAGGCGTCAACCCCGTCAGCGGCACCGGCGGCACGGCCGATTACCTGTATGAAAGCCCCGACGTGCTGATCCTGTGGGAGGAGTTTGCCGCTGTATCCGGCCAGGATGTGCAGCAGTATGACTACAGCTATTTCCCCAACGGCCGCGAAAACCGCGTGACCGAGACGCTTTCCTTCCGCATCCGCAATGCGGCGGAGGTCAGGGAATACGCCATCCCCGCCTTTGAGGGTCAGCGCTTTGCCTGCCGCGGCGGACGGCTGATTCTCAGCCCGCTGTATACCTACATGGTGGTGGACGTGCAGCTCAGGCAGCAAATCGAAAACTGCGATATCTGGCTGTGCGACGCGCAGGGCAGCCGCTATGAGGTCGCCTCAGGCAGCGCGGCCATGCCGGACGAGCAGGGCTTTGAAACCTACACCTCGCTCCTGTCCCCCATGGAGACGCTGCCGGACACCCTGCAGCTGCTGCTGGGCACCTACGGCCCCTTCGAGCCGCTGGAGAGCATCGCCTTTCAGCCCGAAGCCAAATAAACCATAATTATCTATCCGCCTGTGCAAACGGGCGGATTTTTGTTTGCATTCGCGTCCACAGCTGATATAATAAGGGCAGCCTTCAACACGAAAGGAGCCGCCATGGAAGAAAGAATTATTGCCGAGCTGCAAGCCCTGTTCGCGGGCGAAAGCAGCGGGCACGATCTGTTTCACACCCTGCGGGTGACCCGCACGGCGCAGCGCATCGCGTCGCAATTGCCCTGCGACCGGGAGCTGGTCACACTGGGCGCGCTGCTGCACGATGCGGACGACCCCAAGCTATTCGCCACGCAGGATTACGCCAGCGCGCGGCGCATTCTGGCCGGCTGCGGCGTGCCGCAGGAACGGATCGAAGCAGTGATCGCCATCATCCGCACGGTGTCCTTCAAGGGCACGGATTCGGTGCGCCCCGACAGCCTTGAGGGGCAGATCGTGCAGGACGCCGACCGCCTGGACGCCATCGGCGCCATTGGCGTGGCGCGGGCGTTTGCCTATGGCGGCGCCAGGGGACGCAAGATGTACGACCCTGCCGAGCCGCCCCGGCTGAACATGGACGAAGCCGCCTACCGCGCCAACCAGGGCACGACGGTCAATCACTTTTATGAAAAGCTGTTCCTGCTGCGCGAGCTGCTTTGCACCCAGCCCGCGCGCGATATCGCCGCCGGGCGCGAGGCCTTCATGCGCGATTTCCTGACGCAGTTTTATGCCGAATGGAACGGCGAGCGCTGACACGCTAAAAGGGACGCTGCTTTCTTATCCAGGCAGCGTCCCTTTTTATGTCTTTGATTATTCCTCGATGCGGCGCAGGCCTGCCACCTGCGATACAGGCAGGGAGAAGCAGATCGCCCCGGACGGCGTGCCCGGCCCCGTCTTTTCGATGATCGACTGCATGATGGCCGCCTTGTCCTCCGCGCGGGCGACGATCAGCAGCACCTCCTTTTCCTCGGCCAGCGAGATGCCCAGGAATTTTTCCGCCGCCACCAGGCCCGTGCCCTTGGCGGACAGCACCGTGCCGCCCGCCGCGCCCGCCGCGCGCGCAGCGTCCATCACCTCGTCGGAGCAGCCCTCATTGAGGATTACGTAGATCAGCTCGTGCGCAAACGTCATATCCGGCTTTCCGCCGCTTTTCTGGTTTTCAGTCAGATAGGCCAATGTTTTTCCGCCTCCTACGCTTTTGATCGGCACGGACAGCATGATGCCGTTGCCGGGAATGTCGATAAACATCTTTACCTTTGCCGCCAGCATCAGCTGCCGGGTTTTATCGCTGTCCGCCACGGTGGACAGCACCGCCTTTTCGGTGGCCTTCAGGCCGTTGAGCGACAGATGCTCCATCGTGGCCGTGCCGCGCCCCAGCATGGTCAGCGACATGGGAAGACCCACGCTTTTGAAGATGGCCTCCATGCTTTCACGCCGGTCGCGATCCATCATGGTTATCACCAGGTTCAGGCTCATATCACACCTCCCACAGCTCGATCACATCGTTCTCGGCATAGACGGACTGCGCCACGGTCTTTGCCTGACGGCGGGATTTGATTACATACACCACGCCCATTGCCTGCACGGTGATCAGGGGCATCATGGCCACCAGCGCCACAATGCCGAAGGCGTCGGTCATGATGTTGCCGCCCATGGCGGTGCACGCGCCCATGGCAAAGGGCAGCATGAAGGTGGCCGTCAGCGGGCCGGAGGCCACGCCGCCCGAGTCAAAGGCGATGGCCGTAAACGTTTGCGGCACAAAGAAAGCCATGGCCAGCGCCAGCACATAGCCAGGCACCACGAACCACAAGATGGAAACGCCCGTCAGCACGCGCACCATGCCCAGACCCATGGCCGAGGATACGGCGATGGACAGGCTGACGCCCATGGCTCTGGCCGATATCGCGCCTGCGCTCAGCTCCTCCACCTGCTTGTTGAGCACATGGACGGCGGGCTCGGCGTTGATGATAAACCAGCCCATCAGCATGGCCAGCGGGATCAGCCAGTAGCGCAGCCCAGGCGCGGCCAGGCGCTCGCCCAGGATATAGCCCAGTGAGGAAAAGCCCACGTTCACGCCCGTCAGGAACAGCACCAGGCCTATGCACGTCCACACCAGACCCACCAGAATGCGCATGAAGGGCAGGCGGCGCAGGCGCAGGGAAACCACCTGGAACACCAGAAAAAAGGCAACGATTGGCAAAAGCGCAATGACAACTTCCTTTAGATATGCAGGCAGGGACGAAATGTAGTTATGCCCCAGCTCCACCGTATCCTGATAATTGCTCAGCACCATGGCGGCCGTGCCGTCCGCGCTGCCGCGATAGATAAAGCCCAGCAGCATCACGGCTAGGATCGGCCCAATGGAGCACAGCGCGACCAGGCCAAAGCTGTCCGTCTGCGCGTGGCTATCGCTGCGGATGGAGGATACGCCCACGCCCAGCGCCATGATAAAGGGCACGGTCATGGGGCCGGTGGTTACGCCGCCGGAGTCAAAGGCCACGGCCAGGAAATCCTTGTCCACCAGCGCGGCCAAAATAAAAATCAGCGCATAGAAGACCAGCAGCATCCACCGCAGCGGAATCACCAGCAAAATGCGCAGCATGCTCAGCAGCAGAAAAATGCCCACGCCCACCGATACGGTAATAATCAGCACCGTGGTATCGATGTTTGGCACATTGGCCGCCAGCACCTGCAGATCGGGCTCAGCCACCGTGATGGCCACGCCCAGCAGGAAGCTGACCGTCAATATCAGCCACAGCTTGCGCGATTTTGTCAGCTTCGCACCCATATGCGTGCCGATCTGCGTCATGGATACCTCAGAACCCAGGGTAAAGAGCGCCATGCCCACAATCAGCAGCACCGAGCCGATCAGGAAGGACAGCATCAGGTCGGTTGTGACCGGCACAAAGCTGAAGCACACAATGGTGACAATCAGCGTGATGGGCAGAACCGATGCGACCGCCTCGCGGAATTTTTCAGTTAGTTGCTTTCTTTCGCTCAATCCGTTTCCTCCTTGCAGCAGTTTGTTCTTATTATATCATATGCAAGGGGAAAATGAATAGACATTTTTGCAAAAATGCATAAATTAATGCATTATTGTGCAATTTGATTTCTTGCTATCTTCAATGCGCCGCTCGCTCAAATACCGTCCTTCGCGACAGCATACGCTGCGCAGACCCGTGCGCTTTATTCCCAGCAGGCGATCCATCTCATCCGCCGCGGAACGATAATCGCTGCGATTATGGTGCACCAGGATATAATCCGCCTGATGAATTTTCCCCTTCGCCGCCATGCAGAATGCGCGCATGGGCGCAGCCAGGCCAAACACCCAGATGGGCGAACAAACGGTGACATGTTCATAAGCGCTCAGATCGACGGCAATCGGGGCAATGGGCATGGGCCAGCGATGCATGCCGTAACGCCCGCACCACCAGGCGCCTGGGATTTTCACCGACATGGTGATATGCTACCTGCTGGGCGGCAAAATCCTCCTGCCGTGCAAACACCCAGGCCACGTAGCCCGTGATCGTCTGGATCAGGCCGAAGATAAAATAAGCCGTGGACATGAAATTAAGCGGGAAAATATAAAACTGAATGCAGATCCATAGCATCAGTGTTACGCCGAATATCCCGCCCAGGATGGCTCCGACACGACGGTTTTCAGCAGCAGCACGGCGGCGGTCAGGTTGGTCAGGCCGCGCCAGCCACCGCGCCGATTCCAATAAACAGCGTCCAGAAAATCAGCCACTTACGAGCCGTTTGATAGCGTGATTTCATCCTCGTTCGCTCCTTTTAAGCAACATGCGTTATGCATTATAACACACATGGAAGAATTTGCAAGTCACCTGGGTGCTTTTTTCATTTTGCGGATTTGAAACTTTTTTGCTGCGGCCTTGGCAAGCAGCGCAATATGTGGTATAATTATTGCAATTTCCGCTTTTTTATGAAAGGATTTGCTATGCCTGCCAAGAAACAAAGCGTCGATATGACGCAGGGCTCCATCTCCGGCCATCTGATCCGCTTCGCCGTTCCCATGCTGATCGGCCAGGTTTTCCAGCAGCTGTACAACACGGTGGACAGCGTGGTGGTCGGCCAGTTTGTGGGCAAGGAGGCGCTGGCCGCCGTCGGTTCCACGGGCAATATCATCAACGCGCTGATCGGCTTCTTTTCGGGGCTGTCCATGGGCGCGGGCGTAATCATCTCCCAGTCCTTTGGCGCCAGGGATTCCCGCGGCGTGCACGACGCCGTGCATACCTCGCTGCTGCTGACGCTGCTGGCCTCCGTTGTCTGCACGGCGCTGGGGCTGTTTGCCGCCCCGCTGATGCTGGAGATGATGGATACGCCCGCCGACGTGATCGGCGAGGCCGCCGAATACCTGCGCATCTATTTTGCAGGCGTGGCGGGTCTGATGTTCTATAACATCGGCTCGGGCATCCTGCGCGCGGTGGGCGATTCTCGCCGCCCGCTGTACTTTTTGATCTTCTCGGCGGTCATGAACATCGTGCTGGATCTGCTGTTCGTGTGCTCCTTCCACATGGGCGTGGCGGGCGTTGCCTACGCCACCATCATCTCGCAGATTCTCTCGGCCGTCCTGGTCATCATTGTGCTGATGCGTTCGCAGGAGGATTACCGTCTGATCCCGCGCGAGCTGCGCATCAACGGCCCCATCCTGAGCCGCATACTGCGCATCGGCCTGCCCGCCGCCATCCAGACCAGCGTCATTTCCTTTTCCAATGTGTTTGTGCAGGCGTACATCAACGAATTCCAGTCCTCCTGCATGGCGGGCTGGACCAGCTATAACCGCCTGGACGCCTTTGCCTGGCTGCCGATGCTGTGCCTGGGCATGGCCAACACCACCTTTGTTGGGCAGAACCTGGGCGCAGGCAAGCTGGACCGCGTCAAGAAGGGCGTAAACATCGGCATTCTGATTGCCATGGCGGGCACGGCGATCATCGTCGTCCCGCTGATGTGCTTCTCCGATACCATGTTGAAGCTCTTTAACAGCGATCCGGAGGTGCTGCGCTACGGGCGGATGTTCGTGCTGTACATGTCGCCCTTCTATATTCCCTACTGCGCCACGCAGATTTACTCCGGCGCGCTGCGCGGCGCGGGCGACAGCCTGTCCCCCATGATCGTCACCATCGCGTCCTTTGTGGTGTTCCGCCAGCTGTATCTGCTCATCGGCACGCAGTTCATCTCCTCGCCCCTGTTCGTGGGGCTGAGCTATCCCGCGGGCTGGATTGTCAGCACGATCACGCTGTTTATCATCTACCGCAGCGGCCGCTGGGAAAAGAAGCTTCCCGCGCATGTCCGCATGCAGGCTGCATAACGGGCGGCGCAGCAGCCCCCGCTGTCTCGTCAGGCTCCCTTATTCATATCTTATCATGGCATATCATCATAAAGCGCAGCTCTCCCGGCAGGATCGCACCCGCCGGGAGAGCTTTTCAGTATTCCGCCCTGCTTACAGCTCGGCCTCCAGCCGCACGCAGCGGCCCACAATATGCAATTCGTCCACCGCCATGATCTCGCTTTCACACGCCGCGTCGTAGCGCTGCAAAAGCACTTTGAAGTTATCCAGCCGCTTGATCACGCGCAGCACGCGCCCCTGCGGGGTCTGGATCAGCATCATTGCGCCGTCCACGGGCGCAGCGGCGGGCACCACCAGCACCACATCGCCGCGCGTCACGCGGAAGCCGCGCATATCGTCGTCCGGCGCCATGAAATAAAACACCTTTTCGGGGGACGCGCCCTCGATCTTGCCGTTTTCCACCGGCAGCAGGCGGTGCCCCACTTCCTTCATCACGGCGTTGTATACCGGCACACGCTTGAGCACATTGGCCAGCGCGTCCAGCCAGATGGAGCCGCTCACGCCCTCCTCCTGCGTGGAAGCGGCCTTTTCCGCATCGGGCCGCACCTTATCTGCCTTTTTGCGCAGGGTTGCCTGCGCGCGGGTCATTTCGTCGCTGGCGGACTGCAAATCCACCGTGGCGGCAATATCGTCCAGGCTAAAATCCGCCTCGGTCTGCTGCTGCATGCCCATGGATTTAAGGATACGCCGCGCCTGATCGTCGGCAATAATGCGCGTGCCCTGCTCCACATCCAGCAGATATTTCTCGGCCACGCCGCACTTCTTGGCCACCTGCTTGGCGCTCAGGCCCCGGCGCGTGCGTTCCAGCTTAATCAAATCGCCCAGTCTGCTCATAAACAAAGCCTCCAATCGTCGTTACGTCAATAGTATAGCCTTTTTTCGGTAAATTTCAAGGCGCGGCCGCTTGCTTTCGCCCGCGGCGCAGTGTACAATAAATACAAACAATGCAGAAAGTGAGAAACAGCATGAACACAAAATACAAGCGCATCCTAATGAGCATCGTGGGCGTGACCCTTTGCGGCATGAGCGCCGGCATATACAAATATGCCGCCTTTGGGGTAGATCCCTTTCAGTGCTTCGTATTTGGCGTGGACGCGGCTGTGCCCATTGCCTATGGCACGCTGTACGTGCTGCTAAACGCTGGGCTGCTGATCTTTTCGCTCCTGGCGGACAGGCGCTATGTAGGCCTGGCCACGGTGCTGAACATGCTGTTTCTGGGATATGTGCTGCAATTCACGCATGATCTGCTGGCGCGCTATCTGCCTGCGCCCATGCTGTGGCAGCGGCTGATCCTGATGGCCATTGGTTTTACAGGCCTGTGCTTTTCGCTGTCGCTGTATATCACGGCCGACCTTGGCGTATCCACCTACGACGCCATCGCGCTGATCATCTCCCGCACCTGGGGTGTGGGACAGTTCCGCTTTGTTCGCATCCTGACGGACTTTGCCTGCGTGGCCGTGGGCTGCGCGCTGTATCTGCTGGGCGGCAATCCGCCTGACAGCATCATGACCATTGCCGGGCCAGGCACCATTCTGTGCGCCGCGTGCATGGGGCCGCTGATCGACTGGTTCAACCGCCGCGTTTCTATCCCGCTGCTGCACAGGCAGGCAGCCTGATCACCACAGGATAATATCCGTCACCACATCGTCCATCAGCGCGATTACCGCGGTTTTGCCCTTGTCCGCCAGGCTCTGGCAGGCAATGGACTCGCTGTTCATGGGGCTGAGCATGCCGCCAGCCTGCAGCACGGTAAAATCGCGTACACCGCTGAGCTTGACACAGGCAGCAATGTAGGAACCGTTGCTGCCATTTTTATTGAAGCCAAAGCACTTTACGCCCTTGCCTCCGCGCCCCTGGGGATCCAGCATCACGCCGGGAATGCGCTTGGCATAGCCGGACTCGCTGAACACCAGCATTTGCTCGCTGTTCTGCAGCGTGCAGCCGCGGATCACCTGATCCCCAATCGCCAGAGCAATACCCTTTACGCCGCCGGATGCGCGTCCCTGCGCAGGCACGGTATCCAGCGCGAAGCGAATGCTCATGCCGCTTCGGGCGATGATCGCCACATCGGCGTGCGGCTGCGCCAGCGCCACATCCACCACGCGGTCGCCATCCTTCAGCGCCAGAGCGGCAAAACGCTGACGGCGCACAGCGTACTCCGTGGCAGCACTGCGCTTGACCAGGCCGTTCTGGGTAAAGAACAGCAGATCCGGCGTGCTTTCAAACGCCTTGGGTGCGATATCCAGAATGCGCACGCACTTTTCATCGGCCTCGATACCCTGCAGGATGCCCGTGAGCGCCACGCCGCGCTCCTTGGGACGCAGCGATTCATTGATGGCCGATACGGCCAGCGGGTAGCACTGCCCGCGATCGGTAAAGAACAGCAGGGTATGATCGGTCTGCGTGCGCAGCAGATAGCGCGGCATATCGCTTTCCTGCGTGGTCAAATCCAGCTTGTCAAAGATGCGCGGAGCCATGCGGCGCAGCTGCCCGCCGCGGGTATAGAGCACCACTGCGTCCTCGGGCACAGGCGTTTCCAGATCGTCCTCCTCCTCAACGGGGGGAAGTTCCTCCTCGCGCAGAATGGTCGTGCGGCGCTCGTCGCCGTACTGCTCGCCAATCTCGCCCAGCTCCTTTTTGATCACGCCCAGCAGCTTGCGCTCACTCCCCAAAATGGCCTCCAGCTCGGCGATGCGCTTATGCAGCTGCTCGGCCTCCTCGCGCAGCGCCAAAATCTCCAGCCCCGTCAGGCGCTGCAAACGCAGATCCAGAATGGCCTGCGCCTGCACCTCGGTAAAGCCAAACTGCGCGCACAGGCGCTCACGAGCCTCCTTGCCGTTCTTGGACGCGCGGATGGTTTTGATCACCTCATCCAGCACGTCCACAGCGTGAATCAGACCCTCTACGATATGGTCGCGCGCCTTGGCCTGATCCAGGTCGTACTGAGAGCGGCGAGTGATCACGTTCTTTTGATGCTCGATGAATGCGTCCAGCATGGCGATCAGGCCCATCTGCACGGGCTTGCCCTGATAAATGGCCACCATGTTTACGCCGTATGTCACCTGCAAATCACTGTATTTATACAGCTTCTGCAGCACCTTGTTGGGATCGTAATCCTTTTTAATTTCCACCACGGCGCGCAGGCCCGTGCGGTCGGACTCGTCGCGGATATCGTGGATGCAGCCGAAAATCGCCTTTTTTTCATCCGACAGCTTAAGAATCTTGGACAGCATATCGGCCTTGTTGACCCCATAGGGCACCTCGGTGATGCAAATCAGCGAGCGCCCCAGCGGGCCTTTTTCAATGTGTACCCGCGCGCGCAGGGTCAGCTTGCCGCGGCCGGTCTGATAGGCCGCGCGGATTTCAGGCGTATCCAGCAGCACACCGCCGGTGGGAAAATCAGGCGCGGGCAGCACCTGCATAAAATCGTCCAGCGTGGCCTTGGGCTTATCGATGCGCAGATCCACCGCGCGGATAACCTCACTGAGGTTATGGGGCGGAATGTTGGTGGCCAGGCCCACCGCGATGCCCGACGCGCCGTTGACCAGCAGGTTGGGGAACCGCGCGGGCAGGATCTCCGGCTCCTTGAGGGTATCGTCAAAGTTCAGGTGGAAGGGCACGGTGTCCTTATCCAGATCGCGCAGCATTTGCAGCGCCAGCGGAGCCATGCGCGCCTCGGTATAACGCATGGCGGCGGCGCTGTCGCCGTCGATGGAGCCAAAGTTGCCATGGCCGTCCACCAGCGTGGCGCGCAGTGAAAAGCCCTGCGCCATGCGCACCAGCGCGTCATAAACCGAACTGTCACCGTGGGGATGATATTTACCCAGGCAATCGCCCACGATGCGCGCGCACTTACGGTGCGGCTTATCGGGGGTGTTGCCCAGCTCCATCATGGTGTACAGGATGCGGCGCTGCACGGGCTTGAGGCCATCCTCCACGCGCGGCAAGGCGCGTTCCAGGATGACGTGCTCGGCATAGGGCATCATGCTCATGTGCATCACATCCTCCAGCGGCATCTGGATGATATCCGGCGTGATGGGATTGACAGGCGGCTGCTTGGCCATGGAATCAAACCTCCTTGGGGCGTAGCGGGCCGCAGGGACGCGACCCGATCAAAAAATCAGTTTTTCTGTTCCTTTTCCAGCTGGTGGGATTCAAAATTATCCTGCTTGTTGAACTCAGCATGGCTGATGATATACTCGCGGCGGGGATCCACCTTATCGCCCATCAGGATGGTGATGATTTCATCCTCGCGGGCGGCGTCCTCCAGCGTTACGCGCATCAGCTTGCGATGGGCGGGATCCATGGTGGTTTCCCACAGCTGCTCAGGGTTCATTTCGCCCAGACCTTTATAGCGCTGAATGGTATAATTCTTTTTGCCAGCGGTCAGGCGGCGCAGCTCCTTATCGTCATAGGCATACTCCTGCGAGCCGGGGCGCTTGACCAGATAAAGCGGCGGCATGCCGATATACACATGCCCCTGGGCCACCAGCTCACGCATATAGCGATAAAAGAAGGTAAGCAGAATCGCGCGGATATGCGCGCCGTCCTGATCGGCGTCGGACAGAATGATGACCTTATGATACTTGAGCGCGCTGATATCAAAGTCCTCATCGATATTGGTGCCCAGCGCCGTAATGATGGAGCGGAATTCCTCATTGGCCAGCACCTGATCCAAGCGCTTCTTTTCGGCGTTGAGGGGCTTGCCGCGCAGCGGCAGGATGGCCTGAAAATGCCGGTCGCGCCCCTGCTTGGCGCTGCCGCCAGCCGAATCGCCCTCTACGATAAATAGTTCGTTTTCAACGGCCTTGCGCCCCGTGCAGGAAGACAGCTTGCCCACCAGCGGCGCGGCCTCCAGCGAGTTACGGGCACGGGCGACGTCGCGCGCCTTACGGGCGGCCTCGCGCACCTTGGCGGATTTAACGGCCTTTTCCACAATCTTCTGCGCCAGCTCGCCGTTTTTCAGGTTTTCCAAAAACTCCGCCAGCCTCAGGCTGATGATGCTTTCCACGGCAGGCTTTACTTCGCTATTTCCCAGCTTGCCCTTGGTTTGGCCTTCAAACTGCGGGTTCTTGACCATCACGGTCAGCACGGCGGTCAGTCCCTCGCGGAAGTCCTCGCCGGCCAGGTTCGCGTCCTTTTCCTTGAGCGCGCCGATCCTGCGCGCATAATCGTTGAACGCCTTGGTCAGCGCGCTGCGGAAGCCCATCTCGTGCGTGCCGCCCTCGCCGGTAGGAATGTTATTGACATAGCTGAACACGGACTCGGTATAAGCGTCGGTATACTGCATGGCCACGGCGCAGACCACATCGTCCTTTTTGCCCTCCAGCAGGATGGGCTCATCATGCAGCGGGGTTTTATCGCGGTTGAGATATTTGACATAATCGGCGATACCGCCCGCGTAGCAGAACCGCGTCTCGCGCTGATCTTCCTTGGCGCGTTCATCGATAAAGGTAATCTTGAGGCCCTTGTTCAGGTAGGCCAGCTCGCGCAGGCGGCGGGAGACGGTTTCGCTGTTGAAGCGGTGATCCTCGGTAAAAATCGTATCGTCGGGCAGAAAGCGCACCAGCGTGCCGCGCTTGCGGGTATTGCCCAGCTTTTGCAGTCCGCCCACAGGCTTGCCCGCGTGCCATTTTTTATCCTTCTCATCCCAGATGGTCTCAAAGCGCATCTGATAGTGCGTCCAATCGCGGAAGGAATCCACGGTCATCCATTTGCTCAGCGCGTTTACCACCGACGCGCCCACGCCGTGCAGGCCGCCGGAATAGGCATAGTTTTCATTGCCGAACTTGCCGCCCGCGTGCAGGCGGGTATAAATCAGCTCGATACCCGATACATGCAGCTGTGGATGCTCGTCCACCGGCACGCCGCGGCCGTTATCCCACACAGAGGCGGAGCCATCCTTATGCAGCGTAACAGCGATCTCGGTCGCATAGCCGGCCAGCGCTTCGTCGATGCCATTATCCACGATTTCCCACAGCAGATGATGCAATCCGCGTACGCTGGTGGTGCCGATGTACATGCCCGGACGCATCCGAACGGCGTCCAGCCCTTCCAGCACCTGGATTTTTCCAGCGTTGTAAGCATCATTTGACGCATTGATTGGCGGCATATCGTAAACCCTCCCGGTTATTGGTTAAAATTGCATAGCAAATTATTATACCATATAGAGGAAGGAATGTCAAAAGGCGAGGGAAGGAACGAAGGGGGACGAGGAGAAACGGTACTTTCTTGAGTCAAGAAAGTACCAAAGAACCGATTTCTGACGTGAACGCCAGTTGGATTAAACTGGCTGGCGGCACTGCAAGCAATGGTTGGGTGTGAGAAACGGGAGTGGCTGATTGCGATAATTAATGATATCAGCCATGCATGATGAAAACGCATAGCTATGAAAGCCTCCTCCCCTTGGGAAAAGGTACTGAACGCAGTGAAGCGGATGAGGTGGAACGCAACGGAAGTAATAGTACTGCTTGCATTTCCGCCAATTGGCCCCGCAGGCGCAAGCGCCATGCGGCCTCACAATTCGGCATAGTCGTTTTGCGACGCTGACGCTTGCAAAACTCGTTGCCTCATTGGCGCTGCATCCGCCTGTATCTG
>OLPR01000266.1_pt1 | contig 50341 bp, 39 predicted proteins | sample 1672761 | NCBI WGS metagenome assembly OLPR01 (sample SAMEA3136721, study PRJEB25190) | human gut metagenome | biome: human gut; feature: human-associated habitat; material: faeces | place: Austria | collected 2013 | reverse complement strand
GGAAATCGTGTGTGGGCTTATACCCCACCTAGGGTTCAAATCCCTAACTCTCCGCCAGATTAGCATCGGTTCGATAGAATCGGTGCTTTTCTTTTGACCTCGCAGCAAATCCTCCCCCCAGTCACCAAAAAGTGCCTCTCGAATAAAAAAGTGCGTATTGCGCCCATATCACAAATGGTGTATCCTTTCATCGTGGCCACAAGATAACCCCTTTCCCCGAACGCCCCACCTTGGAGGAACCCATGAGGAAACTGATTTCCCTGCTGGTGATGATTTTGCTGCTGCTGTCCGCTGCGCTGGCAAAAGTGAGCACCCCGACCTGCACCACCGTGACGCTTGCAACCGGCAGCGTTCACGGCGGATTTCATCGCGAAGATGCATGAGGTTTTCCCGGACTACGCGGGCGAAAACTATCTGGAAATGACGGCGGGATTCCTGTTCCCGGCGGAGTAAGCAGCAGAAAAAAACAGGCTGTTCGAGCGTTTTGCCCGGACAGCCTGTTTTTTGTCAGTATCCTGCTTTCTGCAATTCGTCCAGCAGTGCGCACTTGCGCTTGTAGTCCCTGCGCCACTGTTCAGCAAGGTCAGCAATTGTCTGTCTTCCCTCGTCGGTGCCTTTCATGCGTTCCAGCTGCCGGATGATCTCGCAGTAGGCGGCGCGCGACGAAGCACCTTGCATAGCGCGATTCACCATGTCGCGGTAGAGTGCCAGCGTGCGGGCGGAATCCCATGCCATCAGCGGGTCAAAATAGGTACACAGTCCCTCAAAATTGCCGTGTCGCTGAATCCGCTGGAGCAGCTGCTCCCACTGCTCAATGGATGCCAGCAGGGGCAGGCGGATAGTGCTTGTCGTCGGCAGTTTCAGCAAACGTTCCGCCTCGTCGCGCCATGCATCGGCGGGAAGCGTCGCTCGAAGCGCATCAATCTGCTCCAGGCTGTACTGATTGTACTGCTCAATGTACTGCCGAATCGCCTGCTGCGCAAGGTCAGGCTGATTCGCGCGCTGATAGAGCAAAATCAGCTGTTCGCGGCGCTGCTTGCATGGCATATATTCCCCGGCGAACGTCTGCAAATCCGCCTTGACCTGCTCGATGGCTTCCATCCACTTTTCCGCCGCCATCAGCGTTTTCAGTGTCCGGTCATGCGCATACGGCACATCCCAATGCAAATGCCAGAAGCTGATGATGTCCTCCTGCGAAGCGTGCAGCTGCTGCATCGTTTTTTCACGCTGATTCAGCAGATTCACCATCGCGCCTCCACCGCGTTCCTGCGCATTCGGCTTCCATTCAGCAATTTTCTCGTCGAGCAGCGCAAGATTCCGCTGATGAATCGCTTCGTCCCACGAATACGAAAACAAGAACGCCAGCGGCGCGGTGAAATACGGCAGCGGCTTCCACGTCCGGAATGCAGCGGCGAACCACTCGTACATTGCTGCCTGCTGGGCGGGTGCTGCGATGGCAAGAATCCGCATCCATGCATCGCGGCAAGCGTCCTCGATATCCTCCTGTTCAAGAATTTCATCGGCGGATTCAAACATCATTGCCGTGTTGCAAACGAGTTCAAACGCCAGCATCGCATGTTCCGGTGTCAGCAAATCAGCCAGTTCCGCGTCCAGCAGTTCCAGCAGTTCCTGAACGGGTGATTCCTCTTCTTCGTCATATTCCGCGTATTCGTCATACTCGTTTTCGGAATAGCGTTCGGCGGCGTGAAGCGTCTGCGTCAGGGTGCGCTGCCAATTGAGGCGGCGTTCATCCGCACGGACAGGTTCGTCTCCCTTGCACAGCATCAGCCGATTTCGAAGTGCTTCGTCCTTTTTCAGCAGCGGGCGAAGAAAATCCCGAAGCGTTTCAGCTGACAGGCTGTTCAGCTTCTTCTCCCACTCCGGCGCGGGCAATTCCGCTTCCGGCAGATGGGTCGCCGCAAAGAGAACCGCCGCCATATGCTTGCAGTTTGCGCCCTCTTTCGCAAAGGGGCAGGTGCAGGACATGGTTGCCACGGCATCGCCTGCCAGCGTAATCTCAACCCGATACAGCCGCGTGCCTTCTACATCAGCAGTGATTTTCTCCTGCGTGCAGTGCAGATTTTTCACTGCCCCGGCACGCCAGTAATTGCGCCCGCGCGTAATCATCTTCGAGATAAAATTTTCTTTCCAGTCAGTGATGTGCATCGGCATTCCACCTTTTGCAAAACAGGCTGCCCGTTTTTCTCGGACAGCCTGCTTGCTTATTCCTTCGTCTCAATCTCAATGCCGCGTTCTGCCAGCCAGTTCGGCCAGTAGTCGTCGGTGTAGAGCAGTGCCTCGCGGGTGGAGGGCATCGGGGGCAGTGATCCGCCCGTAGCGTAAATCAGCGCGGAAATCGGCAGAACGGTGTAGCCCTGCTCCTCGTAGTAGGTCAGGACAGCATCAAGAATTTCCCAGCTGTGATTCGCATCGAGATGGCAGAGCAAAATATTGCCGGGCGCGAGCTTGGCGCGCGTCGTACCGTTCTTGATGCACTCTTCCACCGTATATTTGCCGATGGAGTCCTTTGTGCTCATGTTCCACAGCACGCACTCCATGCCTTCCGCGCGCGAAACGCTGATGACGTTGCTGTTCACGTCCCCGTACGGCGGACGCATCAGGCGCGGCGAGACGCCCAGCGTTTCCGCCATAGTCTCCGCCGGAAAAACGATTTGGCGCATCATGCTGTAGGGCCGTTCCTTCGTCAGCTGCGGATGCGTGTTCGTGTGGTCGCCGATTTCATTGCCCGCCGCCAGCACGCGCTTGGATTCCTCCGGGAACGTGCGGACGAAATAGCCCGTCATGAAGAAGGTGATATTCGTGTTGTGCTTCGCCAGCACTTCCAGCACCTGATCGGTGTTCTTGCCGCCGAAACCGCAGTCCATGCCGATGCCGACAAGTTTCCGCTCCGTCTCCACGTTCTTGACGGCGCGCTGTCCCTTCGCAACGACGGTCAGGTAACCGCCATCCGCCACACAGCGATCGCCCAGCCACACGCTCAGGCGAGTGTATCCCTCCATATCAGCGGTTGGGGTGATAGAGAAGCTCATGTCGCCGCTCGGATTCGACCACTTCGCTTCCGCCAGCACTGTCCCCTTGTCATCGCGCAGCTGGAAGGTGTTGTTGCCCTTGACGATGGTGGATGAATTCGTCACCGTCATGCGGACACTCATCTTCTTGCCCACCGTGCCAAAGTTAATGCCCAGATAGAACTGCACGTTCGGCAGGCGCTGGATGGTCAGCGTGTGCTTGCCTGCACCGGTGTAGCCGTCGCCGCTCTGCAGTTCAAAAACGACCTTGCCGCGTTCCTCCACCACCTGCGTCGGAACGGTCAGCATGGTACTCTTCTGCCCTGCCGGGATGACCACGGAATACGCGCCGTCCAAGCCATCGCAGGTCAGGGAAACCGTCAGGTCTTTGTCGCTTGCGGGCGACACGTTCAGCTTCAGCGTATAATCATAGCCGCCGTTGATTTGCCCGTTTTTCTCGGCAAAGGTGACTTTCACGCCGTCCGCCAGCGCGACGGACATCAGCAGCGCCAGCATCATGCCCAGCGCACAGAACCATTTTTTCATGTGCAGCCTCCATTGGTCGTCGATCGTTGATATATCTGCTCGGACATACACGTCCACTTCTATTATACCATTGATTGAAAAGGAACACAAGTGCAAAAAAGCGCCGCTCCGCTTAACCATATTCAATCAGCGGGGCGGCGCGATGTGTCAGGGGATTATTGCTCTGCCAGCTTGTTCAGCATCTCAACGATGCCGCGGCTGTTCTCCAGCTGATTCTCCATGCCTTCGACAATCTGCTCTTCCGCAGTCGTCTCATCCGCATCCGCGTGCAGGACAACCGGCAGCTGCTTGCCGACGAACTGCTCCGCGAAGGCGTCCAGCATTTCCTGCGTCAGACCTTCGATTTCATTTTCCAGCGTCAGCTTCAGCTCCAGCACCACATTGTTCGCATCCAGATGCAGTTCAACATCAAGCGTGTATTCGTCCGGCAGCATAGACGTGATGGTGGTGGTAAGAACTCTTCCTTCAGCAGAGGGTTCTTCCGTTGCTTCGGGTTCGACGGGGGGGTCTTCCGTTGCGTCAGGCTCGGCAACGGGTTCTTCCGTCGCGTCAGGCTCGGCAGCAGGTTCTTCCGTCGCGTCGGGTTCGGCGGTGGGTTCTTCCGTCACAGCGGGCTCGACAGCAGGTTCTTCCGTCACAGCGGGCTCAGCGGTGGGTTCTTCCGTCGCTTCGGGTTCGGCGGTGGGTTCTTCCGTCGCTTCGGGTTCGACGGTGGGTTCTTCCGTCGCTTCCGGCTCAGCGGCGGGTTCTTCCGTCGCTTCGGGCTCGGCAACGGGTTCTTCCGTCGCTTCGGGTTCAACAGCGGGTTCTTCCGTCACATCCGGCTCAGCGGCGGGTTCTTCCGTCACTTCGGGTTCAACAGCGGGTTTTTCCGTCACATCCGGCTCAGCGGCGGGTTCTTCCGTCGCTTCGCCGTTCAGCGCGCTCTGCGCCAAGCCAAGGTTCTGCATCAGCTCATCCAGCTGGGCGGACACGTTGTCGAGGTAGCCCTGCGCCGCCGCCTGATTCGCCTTTGCGGTGTCCAGTTCAGCGGTCAGCGTTTCCACCTGCGCCTTGTTCGCTTCGTTTTCGTCGTTCAGCACAACCAGCTGGGCTTCCAGCTCCGCCACCTTTGCGGTGGATTCTTCCAGCACCAGCTGCGCTTCGCGGAGGTCGTTCTGCGCGGTGGTCAGTTCCGCCTGCGCCGTCTCCTTGTCGGCAATGGTCTGCTGGAGTTCGGTGTTGCTGGCGGCCAGCTGACCGTTGACCTCATCCAGCTGACTGGACAGGTTATTCGACCGCACGAACAGCGCGACCATCACGATGACCGCCACGACCAGCACGACGATGAGTGCAAACAGGGAGACTTTCTTCTTCTCGCTGTTTTCCGGCGTGTTCTGTGCCGGCGTCTGGGACTTGTTTTCGGACATGGGAACTTCCTCCTTGCTTTGTCAGTCGAATCTCAGGCTGTGAATAAATGCGGCTGGTATACTATTCCCAAATGCGAATGCGCAAGCAGATAGCGCAAGTGAATTGGGGAATAGGCTCACTCCTCTGCCTGCCCAAGGAGCTGCCGTGCGGCGTCCACCTGCGCCTGAAGGGATGAAAGCGTCTTTTGCAGCGTCTCCACCTCTCCGATCAGCTCACTGTCCGGGGTCCGAAGGAGAGCGAGCTGCTGCGTGAGCGTTTCCGCCTGCGCCGCTAATTCCGCATTCTCGCTGCGGAGCGCCTTGCGCTGGGCGCGGAGTTCCTGCTCGCGCGCGGACGCTGCATCCGCTTCGGGCTGCACCGCCTGCAATTGCGCCAGCGTTTCCGGCAGGTCAATGTCAATCTGCGCGCGCTGCGTCTGCTGGAGCTTCAACCGCGCCAGACTTGCATCCAGCTGCAATTGCGTCAGCCGAAGCTGCTCGCCCTGCTGCGCCAGCCGAACCGCCAGCACACACAGCGCCACGCACACCACACACATCACCGCGACAAAAATGGCGCGGAATCCCTTGGAAACTTTCGGCAGCATGCTGCTTCCTCCTCTTCCAGTCTCGCCAACAGGGAGCCTTTCTATTCACTATTGTAGCATATTCCGGTACAAATTGCAAAGCAAAAGCGCTGAAAAATGCCGCTTGTTCGGCAAATTGTTACAAATCATTCATTTTTTGAGCCGCGTCGGCGAGACTTTTGGCGAGATAGTCCAAATTTTCCTGCCGGCAGACGGTATCGCGGGAAGTGTGGATGCGCCCGGTGATGAGTCCCACCCCCGCGCTGTGGTGGTATGCCGACACGCCCACCCCGCACACGAAGCGCCGATAATCGCCCGCGCCTTGCACACCCGCGCGCCCGAAGAACTGCGTCGACACGCCGGATGCCATTGCGTTTTCTTCAAGGGATTCGCGGACGGCGGCGTATTCCGGCTTATCCTGCGCCATTTTCGGGGCGCTGATGACAAACGTGTCGCCCTCCCCGACGCAGTTGAGGTCAACAAGCAGCTTCATCGTCTGCACTTCGACGTGCTGTGCGCCGTAGCTCTTTGCGCCGCGGCTGCCCGTCTCCTGATGATCAAAGAGGATGAACGCCGTCTTTTCGCGCGCTTCAGGGGACAGGCGCTGCATCGTCTCCAGCAGGGCGGCAATGCCGGATGTGTTGTCATTGACGTTATGCTTGTTCGCCGCGCCGAACATCATCAGCAGCATCAGCGCCAGATAGGCGAAAAAGAACGTCAGGATCAGCAAATCGCCGCTCTTTGTCGCCAGCCCGACTGCCGTGCCAATCAGCAGGGAAATCAGCAGCATTCCCAGCAGCACCGCGCCCTGTGATAGAATATATACTGGGAAATTCCGGGGGATGCGCAAATCGGGCACGCCGATGGTCGCCGCCGTATCGTAGTGAGCGCTGATGAGCAGTTCGGCATTTTGAGGGTCGCCGGCGACGATGTTGCGGTGGCGCAGCTTGTCCTTTCGGTTCATGCCGTCCACATAGGGGCGATACCCCATTTCGCGCATCTTCGCCATCACCCACTTCTCGAACGCCCGCTTCTGCGCCGTCGTTTTGCGGATGGGGAACTGCGCGTCGATTTCTTCGCGTATGGTCATGCTTGCTCCTTCCCGACGACCTGCCGGAGGACGGCTTCCACCGTGTCCGCCACGCCCTGCAGGGTGATTTCGTCGTACGTCGTGTCATGTTTGGTATGAATTTTGCTGCAGTACCAGCCTACATGCTTTTTCTTGCGGCAGGCGCAGATGCCCACGCCGAGCTTGAAGTGCTTCTGGTCGGAGGAGAAATTGCACTTCTCCATGTTGCCAAGGACGACCGGAATGCCGCTGCTTTTCCGCGCCGTCTCGCCCAGTGCCGGATACTTCTCCCGTGCCGCTTTCGGCACAAGCATCAGCATGGCTTCCCCCACGCCAATGCAGTCCATGTTCAGCACAAGTGTCTCTTTTGCCACCTGCTTATGCGCTTTCGCCAGCCCCGATGCGCCGAGCAGCCCCTTCTCCTCGTTGTCGAACAGCACGAACGCAATTTTCCCCGGCTTTTCCGCCGCGAACGATTCCATCAGCGCCAGCACCCCGCACACGCCCGACGTGTTGTCATTGACGTTGTGCGGATTCGGCACGCCCGCCAGCAGCAGATACATCATCAGGCAGTACAACCCAATCAGCGTCGCTTACGTGCAGAAGATGCTGCCCGTGAGCTTTTTCACAATCCCCGTCGGTATGAAGATGAACACCACCATCACCAGCGCAATCAGCGCCTGAACGAGGTAAAACATCGGGCGATTCATGGGCAGCATGACATTCGGCAGCCCGACGGTTGCGGGCGTATCGTAATGCGCCGTAACAAGCACTTTCGCCTTGTCCACATCGCCCACGACGATATTGCGGTTCGTGCAGATTGCCTTGTTTTCCTCCATCCTCGCCGTATAGCCCATTTCCTGCGCCTTTTGCAGCACATACTGGCGGAACTGCGCCTTTTGTACCTTGCTTTTGCGCACTGGAAACCGCGCATCGACCTCCTGCATCCAGCGATTCGTATTCATTTTTTCTGTTCCTTTTCCGTGTACGGCACGACCTCCACCACCGTCAGCGTGTCTCCCTCGACGACAAAGCGAATATCCACCTCGCCATACGGCACGCCGTACACGCGCTTTCCGTCATGCTGATACGCCGGGCGCGGGTCTTGCGCGAGCAAGCCCATCACGGCGGGCAGGTTCTGCTTGGGAACGTACTTTTTGAGTTTCTCCGGAAAATCCACCGTCAGGCGATGGCGTTCGGTCTGCTCGGTGAACCCGCCGACCGCGTCCGGCACGCTGTCCACATACGGCAGGTACGGCTTGATGTCCACAATTGGCGTGCCGTCCATCAAATCCGCGCCGGAGACGACGAGCGTGATGCGCCCGTTCTCCTCCTCCATGCGAATCAAGCGGACAACCGTCAGACCGATGCGGTTCGGGCGGAACGGCGAGCGCGTCGCGAACACACCCAATCGGGTATTGCCGCCCAGCCGCGGCGGACGCACAGTCGGCCGCCAATCATCCTGCTGCGCGCGGTCGAACTCCCAGAGCAGCCACAGGTGGGAGTAATCCTCAATGCCGCGGAACGCCTCGCGGACGCTGTACTTTTCCACCATCACGACGCGGGAAATCACCTCCGGCACAAGCCCCGACTGCCGCGGCACGCCGAATTTCTCCCGAAAGCCGTTTTCGATTCGTGCAATGATTTCCATCCAGATTCCTCCCCTTTTCCATACGGGATAAGTATAGCCCACCCGCGCCCTCCCGTCAAGGGGCGGAAGCAGAAAGGAATTTCTGTCAGTTTTGCATTTGGCAAGAGGATTTTTCTTGGTTGATGGAGAATTATATTCGCAGGATTTCGCGCCTGCGGGCGCGAGGAGGGGGCTTTCCGATCGCCCCCTCCACCCCTTCGGTGCCCTTCCATGTAACGGTGTGGTTATGCTTATAAAAAGGAACCGAAGGCACACCAACTAAAAAACTTTCGGCAAAAATTTAGTAGGAAGTTGGCGACGGGCGAAGGAGTCCAGAGGGCGACCGCAGACTTCGTCTGTTCTCATTGCCCTCTGGTTGCCGCAATAAAGACCAGTATTGATAAAGAAGTCAACTTTGCTCCCCGCAAATAAAAAGGAAAGAAGATTGCAAGGAGGTGAATCCCCTTGGTAGAAGCCCGCCACATCACGATGGATTTCCGCATCGACCAGAACCGCACCACCAACCTCAAGGAGTTTGTCGTCGACGCCCTCCACCGCCAGACGCATACCACCACCTTCCGCGCCCTCGATGATGTGTCCTTCACCGCCGAAAAGGGCAGTGTCACCGGGCTGATTGGCCATAACGGCGCGGGAAAATCCACCCTGCTCAAAATCATCAGCGGCATTTACCCGCCCACCAGCGGCAGCGTCGCCCTGCAAGGCACGCTTGTGCCCATGCTCGAACTCGGCAGCGGCTTCGACGCGGAACTCACCGGGCGGGAGAATATCTTCCTCAACGGCGCAATTCTCGGCTACCCGAAGGATTTTCTGCACGACAAAGCGCCGGAAATCATTGCATACAGCGAACTCGATCGTTTCATCGACCGCCCGCTGAAAACGTACTCGTCCGGAATGCTCGCGCGGCTGGCGTTCTCCATCGCCACCGTCGTTCAGCCTGATATTCTGATTGTGGACGAAATTCTTGCCGTCGGCGACGAGCGTTTCCAGCGCAAGAGCCGCGCGCGGATGCTTGAGCTCATGTCCGGCGGCGCGACAGTGCTGTTTGTCAGCCATAATTTAAGCCAGATTCGCGAACTCTGCGACCGCGTGATTTGGCTGGAGCACGGCAGAATCCGCGCGCAGGGCGACGCAAAGTCCCTGTGCGACGCATACGAAAGGGAGGCAGCCCCATGAGTGAGCAGACGCCGCGCCGACGCCGGGCTGACCGGGTGTATACGCCGGAGGAAAACGAAGCCGCGCCCTGCCGCCGCCGCATGAATGCGGACGCCCCCCCGCGCCGACGCCGAACGCGCGAGTATTATTCGCCCGAGGAGTTCATCCCGTACCCTGCGGCGGATTCGTTCGATGCCATGCCGCCAGACATCCCGTTCGATGTGCCTCCGGACACGCCGTCCGCGCCCCCGAAACGGAAATTCCGTCTGCCGCCGCTGGGCGAATCGCTGCGCAGGACGATGCAATTGCTCCGTTCTGCGCGCCCGGATTTCCCCTTCCGCCGTCCGCATGGGGTCGGCGACTTGCTGAACATGCTGCTGGATGCGCTGCTGTGGGTGCCGAAGCTAACGGTGCATTTGACGCTGTATGCCTGCCGTTACCTGCGCGCATCCGTCCGCTATGCCGTGGAGGGTGCAACGCCGCTCTGGCAGGCGTTTCTGCTCCGCCCATACAGCTGGGCGGGGTTCTATCTGCTGCTTGGGGGGCTGGCATTCGGCGGTGTTCATCTAATGTCGCGCGGGTCAACGGGCGTATCGTTCGCCGGATTCGTGCTGCTGCTCGCGCCGCTGGCGTGGGGCATCGTGCTGGGCTGGGCGGCGGCGAACGCGCTGCACCGGCACTGCTTCTTCTCCCGTTGGACGTTCGTCGCGCTGGAAGTGTTGTGCGCCATCGGCATTGCGGGCGCTGCGCTGGGCTATCCCATTGCGCTGCTTGCGTCGGCGCCGCTGCCGCTGTGGATGCTCGCGGGCGCTCTGCTCCTGCGCCGCACGACGCTGCAATCCTTCTCCCCTGCCGCCATCGTCGATTTCTTCCAGCGCCTGAAGCCGCGCTGGGAACTGCGGCGAATCGGGCTGCACACGGCGGCAACCGTCAGCTACACTGCACCCGTCAAACGCAATCGCTTCTTTATCGAGCTGCAATGTACGCATCCGAGCACGGGGAATGCGCTGATTTTGTTTCATACGTCCACCATTGAACCGGCGCTGGGGCAGAAGGTGCATGTGATTCTGCATCCGACGGAGGAAGACATATATGAAGTGGACTTGACGACGAGCATTCCGCGGGTAAAGATTCGCAAGAATGACTTGTGGCGGAATCGGGAATAGGATAGCATCGGAGGTATCAGCATGGAATCATCCCTCAACATTCAAAAAATCGTCAAGCCCTCCTTTGCCGTCATCGGCATCGAAGGCTCGACAGACGACGGCGAAGGCTTCATCCCCATGCTCTGGTCAGACGCGAACGCCCACTTCGACGAAGTCTCCCCCGTCGCCAGCCGCGACGAAAACGGCGCGCTGCTCGGCATTTGGGGCGCGATGAGCGACGAAACCCGTTCGTTCCTGCCATGGACAGACGGCTTCTCGCACGGGCTGTACCTTGCGGGCGTGGAATGTCCCATCGACGCGGAAGTGCCGGACGGATGGACGAAGTGGGTCGTGCCGGGGTATGAGTACCTTGCCGTAGAGAATCGCCGCGCGGACACGTTCAGCCGCATGGTCGATTACTTCCGCGAAAACGGCGTGAAGCTCGTCGGCGCGGTGCAGGAATTCACCGACCCGAAAACGCAGCAGGAGTATCTGTACTTCCCGATTCGGGCATTATGACAGCTTGACGCATTCCCAAACGGATGCTATAATACCCCATGAATCTGATGCAGAGGTGAACATGATGGCAGAAGAATGTACGCATAACTGCTCCTCGTGCGGGAGCGCGTGTGCATCGCGGCAGAAGCCGCAGAGTTTGCTTGCCCCGGCAAACGCGGGCAGCCGGGTGAAGAAGGTCATCGGCGTTGTCAGCGGCAAGGGCGGCGTGGGAAAATCGCTGGTAACGGGTCTGCTCGCGTGCGAAACGGCGCGGCGCGGGAAAATCGCCGGGGTGCTGGATGCGGACATCACCGGGCCGAGTATGCCGCGCATTCTGGGCATCCGCGACAAGGCGGTCGGCAATGAGCTGGGTATCCTGCCGCAGGAAGCTGAAAACGGCGTGAAGGTTATGTCCATCAACCTGCTGCTGGAGCACGACACCGACCCCGTTATCTGGCGCGGCAGCCTGATTGCGGGCACGGTGAAGCAGTTCTGGACGGATGTGTGCTGGGGGGATGTGGACTGCCTGTATGTGGACATGCCGCCGGGAACGGGCGACGTGCCGCTGACGGTGTTCCAATCGCTGCCGGTGGATGGCATCGTGATTGTCTTAAGCCCGCAGGAGCTGGTTGGCATGATTGTGGAGAAAGCCGTCAAAATGGCGCAGATGATGAACATCCCGGTGCTGGGCTTGGTGGAAAACATGGCGTACATGATCTGCCCGGACTGCGGCAAGCGCCTGTACCCCTTCGGCGAAGGGCGCACGGCGGATGTCGCGAAGCAGTATGGACTGCCGATGCTGGCGCAATTGCCGATTCAGCCCGAACTTGCCAAGAAGTGCGACGAAGGCCGCTTGATGGACATTCAGCTGCCGGAAATGGGCAAAGCAGTCGATGCCGTGCTGAAATGCAAGGTTCGCAAGCATGAATAATCGAATCCCGTCGGAATCCTCCGGCGGGGTTTTTCATATCGAAACGGTTCTCGCAGCAGGAAAATCCGGCACACATGTCGAATAATAGTTGATTCAGCGGAACAAATCCGCGCTTTTCTCCGTCTAATCCAGCGGAAAGGGAGGAAAAGCGCCGCTTGTTTCGTTATATCATTGGAAGGCGCGGGCTTTTCGCCACTTTCCGGCAGGGGAAGTGCAATTTAGCCCTTGCACACTGCCCGATAAATGTGTACAATATAGATGGGCGATTGCCCATACGCCTCTTTCCGGCAAATCCGGCAGGAGGATAACGCTTGCTCCGCTCGCCCTGAGTGTGAAGGAAGGGAATTATCATCATGAAGAATCATGCCGCTGCAACTGTTCGCAACCGCATTCTCAAGGGCGCTGCCCTGTGCGGTGTTTTGGCGCTGTCCATGACGCTGACGGGCTGCTTTGTGCCGCCGGACGACCTGTCGGGCGACCTGTCCAATCAGGGTGTTGTTTACAATACGGTTGCTGTCACAGCGCCCCCGCGCACCGCCACGCCCACTCCTTCGCCCACGCCGACGGTTGAATCCGTTTTCAATTTCGGCACGAACACCGTCATGCCGACGACACAGCCAGGCGTGATTACGTCCAACGGCATTGTCACCGTGGTGACCACGCCGCCCGGCAGCATCGCCACCACCGCGCGGCCGACCGCAACACCCACGCCGACTGCGGCTGCCGTTCTCAAAAAAGGCTCGTCCGGCGCTGATGTCAAGACGCTCCAGCGCCGCTTGAAGCAGCTGGGCTACTACACCGGCAGCGTTGACGGCGATTTCGGCGACGCGACGGAGAAGGCGCTGCGCGCGTTCCAAGACCGCAACAATCTGCTGGTGGACGGCATCGCGGGCAAATCGACGATGGCAAAGCTGAACAGCTCCAACGCTGTCAAGGCAGCCGCCGCAACCGCTACTCCGCGCAAGACCGCAACCCCCAAGCCGAAAACCACCGCGACCCCAAACCTCTCCACTGAGTATTATCTCCAGAGCGGTTCGTCCGGCACACGCGTCCGCACGCTGCAGGCGCGCCTGATTGAACTGGGCTGGATGGCGGGTTCGCCGGACGGCAACTATGAGGGTGCGACAGAATATGCCGTCAAGGCGTTCCAGAAAAAGTACAAGAGCCTGTATACGGACGGTGTCGCCGGGCCTTCGACGCTGCAAACGCTGTATTCTTCCTCCGCGGCAAAATCCTCCACGCCCGTTTCCTCCATCGGCACTACGCTGGAGTCCGGCATGAAGAACAGCGGCGCCGTCAAGGCGATGCAGACGCGCCTGAAATCCTTGGGCTACCTGACCGGCACAGCGGACGGCTCTTTCGGCGACGCGACAAAGGCGGCAGTGATTGCCTTCCAGACGGCGAACGGCCTGAAGGCGGACGGCAAGGCGGGCACATCCACCCTGAACCGCCTCTATTCCGATGCGGCGATTGCTGCCAGCTCCATGCCGACGGCGACCGCTTCCACCTCCGTGGACGGCTACACGACGCTCTCCGAGGGCGACACCGGCACGGCGGTTCGCAATCTCCAGAAGGCGCTGAAAAACAAGGGTTACTATTCCGGCAGCGTAGACGGCAAATACGGCGCGGCAACGACGGCAGCAGTCGTCGCGTTCCAGTCAGCGCAGGGCTTGCGCGTGGACGGCAAGGCAGGTCCCGCAACCCAGCGTGCGCTGTTCACCACCTCCAGCAGCACGGATACATCCAAGTACACCACGCTCCGGCCGGGTGACAGCGGCGCGGCGATTCGCCAGCTGCAGACGACGCTGAAGCAGAAGGGCTATTATACCGGCACGATTGACGGCGATTACGGCTCCGGCACAACGGCGGCGGTCAAGGCGTTCCAGAAGAAGATGAACATCACGCCGGTGGATGGCATTGCGGGCGACAAGACGCTGACGCTTCTGTACTCCTCTGACGCGGTGGACAGCGACGAATATGCGACGCTGCGCCCCGGCGACACGGGCGCGGCAGTGCGCACCATGCAGGCGACGCTGTACGAACTGGGCTACTACGACGGCTCGCGCGACGGCGTGTACGGCGCAACGACGCAGGATGCTGTCCGCGCATTCCAGATTCGCAACAAGGTGACACCGGTGGACGGCATCGCGGGCAACAAGACGCTGACAAAACTGTACAGCGGCACAGCGGTTGCGGCAGCGGCGAAAACGACGGAGTACAAAACGCTCCGCAAGGGCGACCGCGGCGACGAAGTGGTGCAGATGCAGGACAGCTTGCAGCAGCTTGGCTATCTGGCAGCCGTCACGGGCTATTACGATGATGCGACCGTCGCGGCGGTTCGCTCCTTCCAGTCCCGCAACGGGCTTTCCGTGGACGGCTCCGCGGGTCAGGAGACCCTCGCGGTGCTCTACGGCAGAAATCCCCGCGCGGCATATTAAGGGAGAACCCAAGGGGCGCTGCCCCTTGACCCTGCCAAAGGGTCTTCGACCCTCTGGACTCCCTTCTCGCGATTGAGTTGAGCACACTTTCATACAGTGTCCGCGTGTTTATTTCTAAGAATACAGTCCAGCTTGGCGCGTTTGCACGGCTGGACTGTTCTCTTATCCACAGCTTTTCCCCGTCTTCCACCGAAAGGAGGGATTTCTGTGCAGAAAATCCGCTTTCTCCCCCTGCTGTGCGTTGTGCTGATGCTTTTCACCGCTCCGACCCTGCTCGCCCAGCAGGAGCCGGATACGCCCTATCCGGCGGAAACCATGCTCTCTGTCCGCATGATGCCGCCCGGTGAACGTAGCCTGCGCAATTTCCTGTATCCAAAGCTCATGGCGCAGGAAGGCAGCATTCAACTTCCCGCCGGAACGTCCTACAATCTGCTGGTACAGACCTTGGATAACATGCGCAACGACTATCCGGAGCTGTTTCACATCGACTCCTACCGTGTCCATTATCAGCGCAATCAGCCGGATGTCGCCCAAAGCATTTCACCGCGCTACCTTTGTTCCGCCGAAGAAGCATCAGCCTTGCGCAAACAGCTGCTGGAGACAGCACAGTCGTGGGTGGACGAAAATCCCGACCCGCTGGCGCTGTACGAGCGGCTTGTACTGAATGCAACCTATTCACCCGACAGCATGTGGCAGCACGCGGCCGTGGGCGCTTTGCTGTATGGCGAAGCCACCTGCGCAGGATATGCCCAGGCGATTTCACTGCTCTATCGACTTGCGGGCATTCCATGCGCGACCATCATCGGCGAAGCGTCAGACACAAGCGGCGAAACCGGTTTGCATGCATGGAATGTGACCAATTTCGGCTTTCTTGACGCAACATGGGGGGCCGCTTTCGACGGGCATGTGTTCCACAGCAACTACGCCATGGGTGAAGCGGATATGTCCATCGACCACACGCCCAATCGCGGGTACACTTTCCCCGACCTGAGCGGCGTTCCGAACTACTATCAGGCGCACGGGCTGTACGTTTCCACCGAGCAGGAACTGCTGACCCAGCTGATGCGTCTTGTGGACGGTGAAACCGTGGAGATTCAGCTTTCGCCCGACCTGTACGCACGGTATACAGCGGCTATGAAGGACAAGCCGTCCGATATTGTCACCTTTTGCGCCGAAGCAGCCGGGGCGGAAATTCCCTTCTACGACCCATGCCGCATCCTGTCCGACAAGGCGCATCGCGTTTTGCTGCTGATTCCCCACCCTGAATTGGCGGAGCAGTAACAGCAGTTTGCACGAGCGTAAAGGCAGATTATTGCCCCTGAGCACTTGCATGTTCGGGGGCTTTCATGTTATAATGAAAGAGTAGTGTGTCTATTCGGGAATAGGTGCGCTCATATGATTATGATTTTCCAAATATTATCAGAAATTGTTTCTATATTGAAAGGAGAACTTTATGTTCGATTGGGTCAAAAAACTGCTGGGCAGCAGCAATGACGCGGAGGTCAAAAAGCTGCAAAAGACGGTCAACGCCGTGGAAGCCCTCGAAGATGAATACAAGGCGCTGACGGACGAGCAGCTGCGCGCCAAGACGGATGAATTCCGCGCGCGCTTGCAAAATGGCGAAACCGAAGATGACATTCTGCCCGAAGCGTTCGCCGCCATCCGCGAAGCCGACGCCCGCGTGCTGGGGATGCGCCCGTACCGCGTACAGGTAATGGGCGGTCTGGTGCTGCATCAGGGGCGCATCGCCGAGATGAAGACCGGCGAGGGCAAAACGCTGGTGTCCACCCTGCCCGCGTACCTGAACGCGCTGTCCGGCAAGGGCGTGCACGTCGTGACCGTCAACGACTATCTGGCGCGCCGCGACAGCGAGTGGATGGGCAAAGTCCACCGCTTCATGGGGCTGAGCGTCGGCCTGATCGTCCACGATCTGGACAGCGCCGAACGCCGCGCCGCCTATGCCTGCGACATCACCTACGGCACGAACAACGAGCTGGGCTTCGACTACCTGCGCGACAACATGGTCATCCGCCAAAGCGAGCTGGTGCAGCGCGGCCACAACTTCGCCATCGTCGACGAAGTGGACTCCATCCTGATTGACGAAGCGCGCACCCCGCTGATTATCTCCGGCGCGGGCGACAAATCTACCGACCTCTACGCGAAGGTGGACGCGGTCGTCCGCACGCTCAAGCGTGACGTTCACTTCGAGATTGAAGAGAAGAAAAAGGCCATCAGCCTGACCGACGAGGGCGCCCAGCGCGTCGAAGCCGCGTTCGGCATCACCAACATCAACGACGCGGAAAATGCCGAGCTGAACCACCACGTCAGCTGCGCCCTGCGCGCCAACTTCCTGATGAAGCGCGACGTGGACTACGTCGTCAAGGACGATCAGGTCATCATCGTTGATGAATTCACGGGCCGCCTGATGATTGGCCGCCGCTACTCCGAGGGTCTGCATCAGGCGATTGAAGCCAAGGAGCATGTGACCATCGAGCGCGAAAGCCGCACACTGGCGACCATCACCTTCCAGAACTATTTCCGCATGTACCACAAGCTCTCCGGCATGACGGGTACGGCGAAGACGGAAGAGGACGAGTTCCAGAACATCTACTCGCTGGACGTCGTGCAGATTCCGACCAACAAGCCCAACATCCGCAAGGACTTGGACGACATGGTCTACAAGACGAAGAAGGCGAAGTTCAACGCCGTTGTGGACGCGATTGCGCAGGTGCACGCCAACGGTCAGCCCGTGCTGGTCGGCACGGTCACGGTTGAAACGAGCGAAATGCTCTCCGCCATGCTCCAGCGCCGCGGCATCCAGCATGAGGTGCTGAACGCCAAGAACCACGCCAAGGAAGCTGAAATCGTCGCGCAGGCAGGCCACTGGGGCGCTGTCACCATTGCCACCAACATGGCTGGCCGCGGCACGGACATTCTGCTGGGCGGCAACCCGGAGTTCCTCGCCCGCCGCGCCATGCGTCAGGACGGCTATGACGAGGAACTCATTGAAGCCGCGACAGGGCACGCAGAAGATGTGTCCGACGAAATTCTTGCCGCGCGCGAAAAGTACCAGTCCCTCTACAAGGACTTCAAGCGCACCACCGACGAAGCGCATGACCGCGTGCTGCAAACCGGCGGTCTGCATATTATCGGCACGGAGCGCCATGAATCCCGCCGCATTGACAATCAGCTGCGCGGCCGTGCGGGTCGTCAGGGCGACCCCGGTTCGACCCAGTTCTTTATTTCGCTGGAGGACGACCTGATGCGTCTCTTCGGCGGCGACCGCATCATGCCGATGGTCGAGCGTCTGGGGCTCAAGGACGACGAGCCGCTTCAGGCGGGAATGCTCACCAAGCAGATTGAATCCGCGCAGAAGCGCATCGAGGGCCGCAACTTCGAGATCCGCAAGCACGTTCTGGAATACGACAACGTGATGAACCGCCAGCGCGAGATTATCTACGGTCAGCGCCGCCGCGTGCTGATGGGCGAGAACGTCCGCGATAACATTATCGGCATGGCGTACAAGCTGATTGACGCCGCGCTCTCCCGCCACTGCGCGTCTGACGACGGCACGGATTGGGATATTCCGCAGCTGACGAATTATCTGGAAAACCTGTGCATCCACCACGGCAAGATTGCCGAATTGGAGGATGTCGTCCGCTCCGGTGACCGCGACGCGCTGGCGCAGGCGCTCAAGGACGACGCGAAGGCGTTCTACGAGGAGCGCGAGACGGCGCTGGCGGAAATCGGGCTGGACATGCGCGAAGTGGAGCGCGTTGTGCTGCTGCGCGCGGTGGATGTGCGCTGGATGGATCACATTGACGCAATGGATCGTCTGCGCGATGGCATCGGCTTCCGCGCGTACAGCGGCAAGAACCCCGTCACCGAGTACCAGATTGAAGCGGGCTACATGTTCGACGAGCTGAATCACCTGATTCGCGAAGACACGGTGCGCCGCATGTATCAGCTGCGCATTGAGCGCACGCCGGAACGTGTGCAGGCAGCGGTTCGCCCCGTCGAGGGCAAGCCGCTTGTGCCCGGCAACGGTCAGCCGCGCCAGCCCAAGCGGGTGAAGCCGTCGGAGCGCGTTGGCCGCAACGACCCCTGCCCCTGCGGTTCGGGCTTGAAGTACAAGAACTGCTGCGGGAAGGACAAAGAAACAAGGGAGTAACTCCCTTGACCCATTTTCGCGATTGAGTAGGTGGCAATTCCAATGTAATTTTCGCGTGTTTATGCAGGGATTTCGCGTCTGCGGACGCGACAAGGGGGCTTTGCGGTCGCCCCCTTGACCCCTTCGCCTTCGCCACCCATGCAGCAATTTGGTATTGCTGATTGGAAGAACGAGAAGTACACAAACTAAAAAACTTCCAATAAAGTTCAACTAACATGGGAGGCGCCGAAGGTTTGCAAAGGGCGATCGCAGACTTCGTTTGTTCTCACTACCCTTTGGTCGCCTCCGCAGGAGCGAAACCCTCTGCCGCAAGAAAATCAAGCAGCAATAAAATCAGCAATCCACAACCAAAATAGAAAAAGCCTTTCCTGACGATTGAAGGAGATTAAACATGGCGCTCATAGATATTCCCCAGTATCGCAGCGAACTGGCAGAGATTCGTAAATCCCTGCTTGCCGCGGGCGATGCCCTCCACATTGACCATATCCGCGAACAGCTGGATGAGCTGACCGAGGAAATGAATCAGCCCGAATTCTGGAATGACCCGGATCACTCTGCGAAGGTCAACCAGAAGGTTTCCAACCTCAAGAACAAACTCGAGCACTACGAAAAACTGCTTTCTTCCGCCGATGATATCGAGGTCATGCTCGAAATGGCGGAAGAAGAGAAGGACGAAGATACCGTCACCGAAGCGGTGAATGAGCTGGCGACGCTCAAAGAGCATACCGACGCGCTGGAGCTGGAAACCCTCATGCGCGGCGACTATGACGACAATGACGCGGTGCTGTCCCTCCACGCGGGCGCGGGCGGAACGGAAGCGCAGGATTGGACGTCCATGCTCTTCCGCATGTATACCCGCTACTGTGAAAAGATGGGCTTCACCGTCAAGGTGCTGGATTTGCTGGACGGCGACGAAGCGGGCATTAAGTCCGTCACCTTCGAGGTCAGCGGCGACCACGCCTATGGCTACCTCCGCGGCGAAAAGGGTGTGCACCGCCTCGTCCGCATCTCCCCGTTCGACGCAAACGCCCGCCGCCACACGTCCTTCGCGTCGCTGGACGTCGCCCCCATGCTGGAGGACGATGATTCCGACATCGAAATCAACATGAAGGACGTCCGCGTGGACACCTACCACTCCAGCGGCGCAGGCGGACAGAACGTCAACAAAACTTCTTCCGCCGTCCGCATGACGCACTACCCGACCGGCATCGTTGTCTCCTGCCAGACCGAGCGCGATCAGGTGCAGAACCGCGCGACGTGTATTAAGATGCTGAAGGCGAAGCTGCTGGAGCTGCGCGAGCGCGCCAAGGAAGAGGAAATGGCGAACATCAAGGGCGAAATGAAGAAGATTGAGTGGGGCAGCCAGATTCGTTCCTACGTCTTCCAGCCCTACACGATGGTCAAGGATCACCGCACGAACTACGAATCCGGCAACATTGACGACGTGATGGACGGCAACCTTGAGGGCTTCATCACCGCCTATTTGAAGATGCAGTAATGCCGAAACCCTCTCAGTGTCTGCTGGGAGGGTTCTCGCCGTTATATTGCTTTCCCCGGAAAGGAGATTTTCCGGTGCGCTATCAACTCGTTTCCATCCTGTCGGCGCTTCTGCTTTGCCTGACCATGCTGGCAGCCATCGTTTACGGGGTCGGTACGCAGCCTGCCCTGATGCAAACGCTCATGCTGCGCACCGCTCCGCCTGAAGCAACCGGCTTTCCGGCGGAGCAATACGGTGCCGCCGCCAAGCTGATTACCGATTACCTCAAGGGCGAGGGCGACTTCCAGCTCGTATTTTCCATGAACGGCATAGCATACAACGCTTTTAACGAGCGTGAGCAAACGCATATGGCGGACGTGCGGACGCTGTTCAGCCTGTGCCGTCGTTTTTCGCTGGGCAGCATCCTCCTGATGCTGGTCGGTTGGCTCTATTCCCGGAAACAGCGGTTCTTCTGGCGAATCGTCCGGCGAACCGCCTGCTGTATGCTGGCGTTTGTCGCCCTCCTTGCGCTGCTGGCGGCGATGGATTTTGACCGGCTGTTCATCCTCTTCCATCAAATTGCCTTCACAAACAACCTGTGGCTGCTCAATCCGCAAACGGATTTGCTCATCCGTTTAATGCCGACGCAATTGTTCATTGACTATGCGCAAATCATCGGCATTGTCTGGGCGGCACTGATGGGGATTCTGCTTATCATTGCCACCGTGAAGCTACGAAATCAACAATAAGGGGCGTATTCCCATGACCTACACTGAATCTGCCCGCGCGCAGCTTAATGCCTTGCAGGTGAAAGACCACGTTCGCATTCTGGCGCTGGAAACCTCCTGCGACGAAACCGCCGCCGCCATCATCGAGGACGGGCGCACCATCGTCTCCAACATCGTTTTCAGCCAAATTGATCTCCATGCGCTCTATGGCGGCGTCGTGCCGGAAATCGCCAGCCGCGCGCACGTCGAAGCCTGCGACCGCGTGATTGACGAAGCGCTCCGGGCGGCAGACATGCGCTTGCAGGATGTCGATGCCCTCGCCGTCACCTACGGGCCGGGGCTTGTCGGCGCGCTGCTCACCGGCGTCAGCTGCATGAAGGGCTTGAGCTACGCCGCAAACAAGCCGCTCATCCCCGTCAACCACATCGAAGGGCATGTGTCCGCGAACTACATCTCCAATCCGGACTTGAAGCCGCCATTCCTGTGCCTTGTCGTATCGGGCGGACACAGCCACATCGTCCGCGTGAACGACTACGGTGATTACACCCTGCTTGGTCAGACGATGGACGACGCGGCGGGCGAAGCGTTCGACAAGGCGGCGCGCGTGCTGACGCTCCCCTACCCCGGCGGTCCGCGCATCGACGCACTGGCGGAGGAAGGCGACCCGCATTTCCTCTCGCTCCCGCATCCGCACACCCCCGGCAAGTACGACTATTCCTTCTCCGGCATGAAAACGGCGTTCCTGAACGCGGCGAACAAGATGGAGATGAAGGGCGAACCGCTCCCGAAGGCGGATATGGCGGCGTCGTTCCGCTACGCCGTCGTTTCGGCGCTGGTGGAAAAGGCGATGCTGGCGGCGAAGGACACCCACGCCCCCGCGCTTGCAATGGCGGGCGGCGTTTCCGCGAATCGTCTGCTGCGCCGGATGATGCAGGAGGCTGCCGACAAGGCGCACCTGCCGCTGTACATGCCGCGCCTCGACCTGTGCACCGACAACGCGGCAATGATTGGCTCTGCGGCATACTATCGGATGAAGAAGGGCGAGCTTGCGCCCCTGACGCTCAACGCCACACCGTCGCTCCGTCTGGTGTAATACTATTTCCTGCATTCGTCTGCGCCATCTGCTTGCGCCTTTTCCGCTCTGGCGTCCGGTCGTTCCATTTAGCGTAGCGCTGCTACGCTGCATTTCACTCCCGTTAGCCAGAACGAAAAATTCGCGGCGCATCTTGGCGCATTCTCATTTGAAAATAGTATAAGCCTATTATAATTAGGAAGAAATTTTTCACGGCAGCGAATCATCCCATTCATCATTCATTCCAACCAAGGAGGATTCCGCATGAAGAACAAAAACGTCTGGCAGGCGGTCAAATTCACGCTGTTCAGCGCATCCGCCGGGCTCATCCAGCTCATCAGCTTCGCCCTGCTGCATGATGTGTTCAAGATTCCCGATTACAACGCCTGTTACCTTCCCTCGCTGATTCTGTCCGTCCTGTGGAACTTCACGTTCAACCGCCGCTACACGTTCCGCTCGGACGGAAACGTCAAGCGCGCGATGCTGCTGGTCGCGCTGTACTACGTCGTGTTCATCACGCTTTCCAGATGGTGGAGCACGGAATTGGTTGCAGTCGGCGTACACGACTGGCTGATTGAAGTCATCAACATGCTCGTCAACTTCGTGACCGAGTTTTTGTTCCAGAAGTTTGTGGTCTATCGCGGGACGATTGACACGAACGAGCTGGCAAAGAAGGAGCAAGCGTAATGCCGTTTGACTACAAGAAGGAGTACCGTGCGTTCTACCAGCCGCCGAAAGTGCCGGAAATCATCGACGTGCCGGAAATGCAGTTCGTGTGCGTGTCCGGTACGGGCGACCCGAACGAGGAGGGCGGCGCGTATCAGCAGGCGCTCGGCGTGCTGTACGCGGTCAGCTACACATTGAAGATGAGTCCGCGCGCTGGACACCTGATGGACGGCTTTTTCGATTACGTCGTGCCGCCGCTGGAAGGCTTCTGGCAGCAGGACGGCGTATCAGGCATGGACTACGGGCGCAAGGCGGATTTCCGCTGGCTGTCCGTGATTCGTGTGCCGGATTTCGTGACGGCGGAGGATTTCCGCTGGGCGGTGGAAACGGCGTCAGAAAAGAAGAAGCTGGACTGCTCCCGCGCTGAACTGCGCGCGATTCGCGAAGGACTTTGTGTGCAGATGATGCACATCGGCGCATACGACGACGAACCCGCGTCGGTGGCGCAGATGGATGCGTTTCTGCGCGAGAACGGGTATGAAAATGACTTCACGGCGGAGCGGCTGCATCACGAGATTTATCTTTCCGACCCGCGGAAAACAGCGGCGGAGAAAAGGAAAACCGTGATTCGGCATCCGGTGAGAAAGGTATAAGCAACCTTGGGTGCTGCTTGTCAGTGGATGAGCGGCATCCTTTTTTTCTTTTGTTGCTTGGTTCCATTTGTTGCAAAGGGAATCGCGCCTGCGGGCGCGACAAGGGGGCTTTGCGGTCGCCCCCTTGACCCCTTCGCAGCGCACTCCCATGTTTCTTGATTTTTATTGTTACAGAAGGAACTTGCGCCTGCAGGCGCGTTTGGGACAGCGCTGCTTTTGGCGTTTTTTGCGAATTTTCCCCTTGTTAGACCTTGACGAATGTGGTATAATATTATTTTGGGATGAAGATGAGCCAAGATGCGCCGCGAATTTTTCATTCTGGCTAACGCGAATGAAATGCAGCGTAGCATCGCTACGCCAAATGGAATGAGCGAACGCCAGAAGGGAAAAGGCGCAAGCAGATGGCGCAGATGAATCCCGGAATAGTATTTCTAACAGCGTGGCGGGAATGAGCCGCCAGACCCTGAGGAATAGGAGAAAAACGGCTATGGTTAAGGTCAACATTATTTCGGGTTTTCTGGGCGCGGGCAAAACGACGCTCATCAAAAAGCTGCTGACGGGCAGCGTTGCGAAGGAAAAAATCATCCTGCTGGAAAATGAATATGGCGAAGTCGGCGTGGACGGCAGCTTTATGAAGGATTCGGGCATCATCGTTGATGAGCTGAATTCCGGCTGCATCTGCTGCACGCTGGTGGGCGACTTCCAGAAGGCGGTTGATGACCTGATTGCGAAGTATCATCCTGACCGCCTGCTGATTGAGCCGTCCGGCGTGGGCAAGCTGAGCGAAATCCTCGCCGCCGTCGAGCGCGCGAAGGAACGCCACAGCGACCTCGTTGTGACCGGCTGTGCGACCGTTGTGGACGCAGGCAAGTGCCGCATGTATATGAAGAACTTCGGCGAGTTCTTCCTCGACCAGATTAAGACGAGCGCAACGGTGATTTTCAGCCGCACGCAGCTGCTGTCCGCGGAGCGCATCGAGAAGAGCCGCGCGCTGGTGGAAGAGCAGCATCCGGGCGTCCGCATCGTGACGACGCCGTGGGATGACCTGTCCGCTGATACGCTGCTGGAAGTCATTGAATCCGGCAAGCCGATGGAAATCCACCTCGATGACGACGATGATGACGACGACGGGGACGAACACGAGCATCATCATCACCACCACGACCATGATGACCATGACCACGAGGACGGCGTGTGCCCGTGCTGCGGCGGTCACCATGACGACGATGATGATGACGACCACGACCATGAGCATCATCACCATCATGATCACGATGACCATGACGAGGATGAGCACGAACATCATCATCACGACCACGAGGATGGCGAAACCTGCTCCTGCGGACATCATCACCATCATCATCACGGGCATGACGCGGACGAAGTGTTCGTGTCTGTCGGCGTAGAGACTGCGAACCGTTACGAGCAGGACGAGGTCAAGGCGATGCTGGACAAGCTGTCCGACGAAGAAGAGTACGGCACGGTGCTGCGCGCCAAGGGCGTGCTGCAGAACGCGGCGGGCGACTGGTTCCAGTTTGACTATGTGCCGGGCGAGAGCCAGTTCCGTCCGGGTACGCCGGATTACACCGGCCGCCTGTGCGTCATCGGTGCGCACATCGACGAAAAAGCACTGCGGGAGCTGTTCAAGGCATGAGCGAACAGGAATTTACGCCAGTTTACCTGATTACCGGCTTCCTCGAAAGCGGCAAAACCCAGCTCATCAACTCCATGCTGACGGACGACAACTTCTCGCGCGGGCAGAAGACGCTGGTCATCTGCTGCGAAGAGGGCGTTGAGGAGTACGAGACGGCGAAGAACACGACCGTCGTCGTCCTCGACGAAGCGGACGAGATGAACACGAAGAAGATGGAGGCGCTGGACAAGGAGTATCAGCCGGAGCGCGTCATCATCGAGTACAACAGCATCTGGACGATTGAGCGGCTGGGCAGCTGTATGCTGCCGCGCAAGTGGGAAGTCGTGCAGATTATCACGACGGTGGACGCGAACACCTTCGACAACTACTTCACCAACATGCGCCAGATGCTGACCGACCCGATGAAGGTCGCTGACCTGATTCTGGTCAACCGCTGCCAGCCCGGCGCAAACAAGAGCCCGTGGCGTCGCCAGCTCAAAGCGGTCAACCCGAAGACGAACATCATCTTCGAGAACACCGACGGCACGAGCGAAGACGGCGTGGCGGACGAAGACCTCCCCTACGACATGAAGTCCGCCGTCATCGAAATCAAGGACGAGGACATTCCGACCTTCTATCTGGATTCGCTTGATCATGCCGACCGCTACGACCGCAAGACCGTGCGCTTGGTGGGGCAGGCGTTCGCTGACCGCTCGCTGCCCAAGGGCTACTACATGTTCGGGCGGATGGCGATGACGTGCTGCGCGAACGACATTCAGCCCATCGGCTGGATTACGCAGGGCATCCAGAAGCCCAGCACGAAGACATATTTCCGCCTGACCGCGCAGTGCAAGGCGGTGGACGCGCAGGGCGAAAAGATGCTGATGCTGCAGGAAGCCCGTGCGGAGATTGTTCCCCCGCCGGAAGAAGAATATCTGAATTTCAACGCGTAAGATGGTGGTTCTCCCCCCGATTGCTGCAAGGCAGTCGGGGGATTTGTTTTGCAATGGGGCTGACACCGATGTATGTGCCGAACTGATATTTTCGCAAAGTTTTTGCATGTACTTTTTATGGTATTATATTGACAATAAGAACAGTCTATGGTATTATATCAGTGGAACGATTGATAGAAGGTGGAGGTGATACCGTTGGCGCACGTCCCGTCACGCTATGGAACTGTAACGACCGACGAATGAAGAAGGAGTACACAATATATGAAAAAATTCATCGCCTTTACCTTGATGCTTGTTCTTATCCTCGCGTGCCTTGCTCCGGCAATCGCCGCCACCGCCGAGTTGACCGCCATGTCCCACGGAGGAACTGCACAAACTGGTTACGTAAAGAAAACCAAAACTGGTGATCCCTCTGTCACTATCAATTCACTCACTGGTTTGCAAGATACTCTGCTTCTAAATTTCCGCATTCGCTACTCCAACGGCACTGCCGCAACATCGAATTATACTTTTTCTGGTACAGGTCCCCGTACTGTTTATTACTTGAATGCTGATGGTTTCAACGCTGTTGATTCTTCTTTCTTCGCACGCGTACAAACGCAATCTGCTCAGACGACTTCAGTTACAATTAATTTCTCTTGGGCACCGTAAGTCTTACCAATCCTTCAGGCATGAAAATGCCTGACGGATTAAATACTAAAAAGAGGAGGAGTTTAGTTGAAAAAAGTTTTTGCTTTATTTCTGTTTTTTTTGTTGCTGCTCTCCGTAAGTTCCGCAGAGAATGTATCAAGTGTTCGCATTCTCTGCACGGATTACAATTATAGCGCTTTTCAAGATTATGCTGCCGCAGGGCATGACGTTAATTTCCGAAATGGCAGCATAAACGACATTGCCACCGCACTTGCATCCCGCGATCCCGATATCGACGTTTTTGTTTTTCAAACGCGTTCTGGACTGGACCAAATCAAGAAGCAACACTATTACTATCCACTGACCGATGCCAGCGATTTGATGGATAAACTCGGCGACTTGTATCCTGCCTTTCAGAATGCGCTCATGGACAATGGCAATCTGGTCGGCTGGTATGTTGATGCACAGCCGTGGGGGTGGCAAGTTCTTTCCCCTGATTTGCTGGAAGAATTGGCACTTTCCGCACCAACAACCTTTGATGAGTTGTTAGACGTTAGTAAAGTGCTGTTCGACAGCGGTCTTTTGAGCCGTGACTATGTGCTGATGCTCGAATACAGGTACACGCAGCAGGATATGCTCACGTTCTATTTGCGCCAGTTCTTGATTGCTTCTGAACGAGTGGATGGGCAAATCAATTTTCTGCGTCCCGAATTTGCTCGTATTGCCGAAAAAATCAGGAATACTGTGCCTGAAACATCGAAGGAAAATTTATTCGCAGACTACGAAGTCTTTACTTCGTCTGCCGCTTCTGTCACGCCTTCCACGTACATCGAATTGATTCCCTCCGTCCTCGATGATGCGCCTTCCGGTCTGTATTATCTGACCGTCGTCGCCGTCATCAATCCCTATTCCAACAACATCGACGGTGCGATTGACCTAATGCACTATCTGGCGACCTATGAATCCGCAACATCCTACCTTTGGGATGCGTCGCTGAATCAGCCCGTTATCCGCTCTGATTACGACGAGTTAGTTGCGCGATACCAAGGGGAAATCGCCCGCCTGGAAGCGAAAGAGAACCGCACCACGCAGGACGAAAGCGACCTTGATTACGCCCGCAGCGGTTTGGACTATATCACCGAACACCCCTATTCCGTCTCCCCGGAGGACATTGCCTACTATCAGGAGCTTGTCCAGTACGCCTACATCCCCGGCGACTCCCCTGTCACCTTCGACGATGCCCTCAAGACGCTCATGCAGCGCTACCTGAACGGCGCGTTTGACGCGGAGGGGTTCGCCCGCGCGTGTCAGGAGCATGTCAACACCGTGTATCTCGAAATGGGGCTGACACCGATGTATGTGCCAAACTAATTCCACTTGTAAATTTTCCCGCGTTCGCTTGACAAATCAACCGCAGCGTCCTATCATGGAGATAGGCGCAAAGCCAACGAAGGAGGTTGATTTTTCATGGCAAATCAGGAGAAATACGCCCAGCAGATGCAGGACGCGGGCGTTTGCGATGCGCGCGGGGCGGCGCTCTGCGCCACGGTGAAGGAGCTGCCGGACGGAAGCTTCGGCATGGTGCTGCTCGGTGTGAAGGGCAATGACCTGCTCATCTACGACACGAACATGAAGTCCGAGCCGCTCAAGCTGATGCACACCATTCCGCTCAAGGGCGTGACCGACTTCAGCACCACCAGCCTGATGGGCGAAATTCTCAAGGGCTACACGTTCCGCTTTACGTCAGATGGATTTACCTATTCGTTCAAGAACTGCCGCCGTCAAGCGTTCCTTGACGTGCTTCAGCAGGAAATCAGCAAATAACATCAAGGGCTGCGCCGGAAAAGTCGGTGCAGCCCTTGCATTTTGCGTTCTTTTTCTGATATAATAGACATGTCAAGCATTATGATCACAGGAGGACGCTATGATTTCCATTCTGCCCGAAAGCAACTATGCCGCCGTCATGGCTGAGACGGTTGAGCCGTATCTGGATTCGCGCCGTCAGGAGATGGACATGCCGCTCTCCACGGGCGGAACGCTGCACGCGGAGGTCTACGAGCAGCCGGATGCGACCCGCGCCGTCGTCATCCTGCACGGCTACACGGAATCCGCCGAGAAATTCCGCGAAATGACGTGGTATTTTCTGAACGAGAAGTTCAACGTCTACGCCATCGACCACCGCGGTCACGGCAAATCCGTCCGCAAAATTTCTGACACCTCCATCACGCACGTCGATGCGTTTTCGGATTATCTGCGCGATTTGGAGGAATTCATGTCGGGTGTCGTCCTGCCGAGGACGGAGCATCTGCCGCGCGTGCTGTATGCGCACTCGATGGGCGGCGCGATTGGCGGCATGACGCTGATGAATCACCCGGAGTATTTCGCGCGGGCGGTGCTGACTGCGCCGATGATTGCGCCGTCGAGTGCGCCGCTGCCGCGCTGGGCGGGCAAACTCGCGGCGGACTTCATGTGCGCCATCGGCAAGCGGGAAGACCGCGCGTTCATCGGCAAGCCGTTCAGCCCGGAGAACGAGCCGTTCGAGACATCCTGCGCCATCAGCCGCGTCCGCTTTGACTACTACGAGCGCAAGCGCATCGACAACGCGCACTTGCAGAATTGTTCACCCACTTATGGCTGGGTACAGGAAGCGATTGGCGTGACGAAAGTGCTGCTTGACCCGGCAAAGGACAAGCAGATTACCACGCCGCTGCTGCTCTGCCAAGCGTCACTGGACAAGACAGTCTGTCTGCCGGAGCAGAAACAATTCGTCGCGCAAGTCCCCGGCGCGAAACTTTCCGTTTATCCCGCGAAGCACGAAATCTACATGTCCACGAACGATGTGATGGAGAAGTATGTGCCGGAAGTGATTGAGTTCTTACGGGGGTGAGGGAGGCGCCAGAGGCTCTGCCTCTGGACTCCGGCAGGGGCGCTGCCCCTGCACCCTGCAAGGGAGTTCCTCCCTTGACCCTTTCGCGCGATTCAGTTGCGCGCGTCTGCATACTTCTTCCGCGTGTTTATGCAGGGATTTCGCCTCTGCGGAGGCGATTCCCCTTGCCACTCCGAAGCCGGAGTATGTTTCAAGCCTTACTCCGGCTTTCTCGCCGCGATATGCCACCGATGCTCTTCCGGCGCGGGATGCGTAAGCGCATTCGTCCCGAACACCCGCACATCCACAAAACCAATCGACTGCAAGAGCGCCACCAGCTTCTCCGCCTGATACGCGCGCTGTACCTGCTCCTCGTCAATCCGCCGATACCGCCCGTCCGGCTCTTTCACGAAGATAGCAAGGTGCATTTCCACCTGCTGGCGCTCCGGGAAATACCGGTTCTGCCACATGTACGTCACGTCCCGGCGATCCTCGCCCATGAACTGGCTGCCCAGCAGGTGCTCCAGCTTATAAGGGGTCGACACATCGAAGAACAACCCGCCGCCGGGCTTGATAGCATCCCATGCGGATTGGAAGAACGCCGCCGCGTCCACATCCTGCAGGAGGTAATTCACCCCGTCGCACGTCGCCAGCACCGCGTCCACCGGGCGATGCAGCCGCAATTGCCGCATGTCCTGCCGGATGAACGGGATGCCGAACCCCGCCTTGCGCGCTTTCTGCGCCGCCTGCCAGAGCATTTCCTGCGAGAGGTCGATGCCCATCATCTCATAGCCCAGCTGCTGCAAGGGCAGTGTCAGGCTGCCCGTGCCGCACGCGCACTCGCACACCTTCGCATTGCGCGGGATGCCGTACGCCGTCATCATCCGGGCATACATATCCGCCCATGCGCCATAATGCACGTCGTTCATCAGCGTGTCATAAACTTCCGCAAATCCTGTATACATTCGTTTTCCTGCCTGATTATCTGTTTTTTCCGCGCATCGTACCGCCGATTCTGCCCGCTTCCTTCGCGGACAGGCCAGCCCAGCCGACGTCGCGGAGTTTTTCTGTCAGTCCGAGTGCTTCCGCCGTCTCATACTTGCGGCGGAGCTTGTCGGGCAAGCGCCAAGGTCGTTGCATTTTCTGCTCTCCTTTCTCACATTAACAATCTGCAATGTTGCAGGGGTTTCGCCTCTGCGGAGGCGACAAGGGGGCTTTCCGTTCGCCCCCTTGACCCTTCGGTTTCCCCTTTATTGCAGGTTGTTATAGCGTATAGCAGTAGTTTGCACACCCTGCGCCCGCTTCATGCGGATTACCGCTTGTCCGTGTAGCCGTTTTCCCACGGCTTCAGTTCGCGCTCTTCTTCCTGCTCGTCGTCATCATCATCGTCGTCATTCTCCTGCGACAAGCCGCGGTTGACCTGCGCGCCCTCAATGCGGGAGTTGATGTACTTGTCAAACACCGCGTTGGTGAAGCTGGCGGTGATGAAGCGGCTGAACGCAAAGCCGAACACGAGGTAGTACGCGAACAGGAGCAGCAGCACCCACGGCTGAAGCGTCAGCAGGAAAATCACGGTGAACAGCACCGTCGGGACGCAGTGCAGCAACCGAATGCCCACGCTGCCCGGCAGCCGCCCGACCGCGAGGATAAAGCTGTTGCGGATGATGGTGCGGAAATTCATCTGATACGTCACCATCATCGGGTACATGTACGTCACTGCGAGCGCCCAAAGAATGCCCAGCATCAGAATCAGCATCTGCGGGATGACCCACACGGCGTTTCCCACCGCCATATCACCATAGAAGCGCCAGCAGATGTAGACAAGGAACGGCACGCAGCCGGTAATCGTGCTGACGAGCAGTCCCTGCTTCCAGTTTGCCTTGATGGCATCCTTGTAGTCCGCCCACGGAAAGGCGTGTTCGTCGCGCGCCCAGTTGCGGGTGACGTAGCTGAGTCCCGCCGTGAACGGTCCAGTAATCGCGATGCACGGAATCAGAATCAGCAGCGTGACGAAAATCATGTCATTGCTGGTCTGCATGGCTTCGCGCAGGGCTGTCTGGTCAATCGTATCCAGCACCGCGCCCGTCTCGTCCACCTGCACCGTGCCCGCCAGCGTCATAATCAAGCTGACGACACACAGCGCAATCGCAATCATCGCGGGCAGCCACGCCACGAAGTACATCAGGTTCATGCGGCACAGCCCGCTCATGCGCGTGCGGAGCATCTCCATGAACAGCTGCCAGCGGTTCTTCGGCAGGTCGTCGGGCGTGTAGTCGCCCTTGCCGCTCTTGCCGTAGTAGTAGGAATTCATCAGCTTGTCAAACACCGTTTCGTCCTCCTCGTCAGGCGAATGTCATCCCCGATTTTCCACCTGCATCGAGGGATGATAAATCAGTTTCTTATTATACCATATTCCGCGCAAAAAGCAAAGAAAAACATGCCCTTCGCGAAAAATGTTACGAAATCGTCACAAAGTGACACAAAGCCCCGGTCAGCCGTTTTCTCGCTGACCGGGGCAAAAAAATCCGTATTACTGGCGTCCGCGCTTGCTGCGGCCGTAGATTTGCGCTTTCGCGTCCTCCATGGCATCGCCGTCTTCCGCCATGTCGTCCGCGGTAAAGACCTGCTGTGCCTCGGCGCTTGCGGGCTTTTCGTTTGCCGCCACGTCGTCCGCCGTCTGCACCGCGTCCGCCGTTTCTGCCGTTTCAGGCTTTTCCTCGGCTTCCGGCGCATTCTCGCTTTCATCCGCAATCATCACGCGCTCGTCTTCCGGCACTTCCTCGGTGTAGTTGCGGCGTTCGCTGAGCTGCAGCTGCTCCTGCCCATCCTTCGGGCGATTCATCACGCGCCCGGCGATGCTTGCTGCCAGCAGCGCGGCAGAAATCACCGCCAGCACCGCGAAGATGTAGTACAGCGTCGTCAGCACACCTTGGAAGGTCGTCACGGCGGCAGGCAAGGTGTCCTCCGTGGGCAGCTCCTCCGCCACAAAGGGCTGCGGCGTGGTGACAGGCACCTGCGTCGGCGCGCTCGTCGGCGCTGCCTGCTGCACCTGAATGATGTTGCCCTCGAAGGTCGTCGCTTCGCCCAGTTCGTTGCTGAGCGTCGCGTCGAAGCGGAATTTGCCCACCATGTTCACCTGCACGTCGCGCATCGTCGTGAAGGACTCGCCGGGCGCAAGCTGGGCAATGCTCGCCAGTGACACGCCCGAGGACAAGACGGTGATTTTCTTCGCGTCATAATTGCCGGTGTTGGTCACGGTGGTGGTGAAGCGGATGACCGACGGCAGGGTGAACACAACATCCGTGCTGGCAGTCGTTTCCACCGTCAGGCTGGGGGCTTTCGCCGGGTCGATAGCGGTCAGCGGCAGGCGGCCCGTCGCCGTTTCAATGCCGGTCGTTCCCTCCATGCCCGTCACAGTGAACTGATATTCCGCCGTTTCGGTCATGGTGATGGTCTTTTCCAGCTTGACCGTCTTGCCCGCTTCCACTGTCACATCGGTAAACACCGTGTTCAGCGTCGGGTCAGTGACGGTGATGCCCGTAATGTTCTTCTTGCCCGTATTTTTGAGCGTCAGCGTCAGCTTGACTTCATCGCCGACATTGCCGCCCTTGCGATCGGCGGTCAGCGTTGCGGTCAGGTTGACCGTGCCGTACTTGATGGTCGCATCTGCCACCTTTTCGGTGTAGCTTTTGCCGCCCGCGGAGTAGGTGACGGTCGCGTTGGACGTGATGTTCTTCGTACCCATCGTCACGGTAAAGGTATGCGACTTCTTCTCGCCCGCCGGAATCGCGCCGATGCTCGCCGTGTTTGACGAAACAGCGGAAGATTCCTTGATGCGCACGCCCGTCACATCCACTGTACCGACGTTGCGGATTTCGTACACCACGCTCACTTCCTGTCCCTTGCGGGCGATACCGGGCGTGATGGTGCGGCTGACCTGAATTTCCGGTTCTGCCTGCACCTGCGAAATGCGCTTGACAAAGTTGTTGCTCGCGTTGGAAACGATGCCGTTTTCATCCTTGCGGGGATAGCGCACGCGGAACGCCAGCTGTCCGGCGTTCAAATCCGCCTGCGTCACGTTCCACGCAATCGTGCAGCTCTGGCTCGCGCCCGCGTCCAGCAGCGGCGTGCCGAACGCCTCGATGATGCTGCCGTTGGGGTCAAGCACCGACACGGGGGACGTGAACTTCTCGTCCGTTACGTTCGTCACGCGAATCGTGACGGTAATTTCCTCCGGCGCGGTGAACTGGTACTTGGAGAAATCCAGTTCCACCTTAATCGGCAGCGTGCTGGCGGTGCTTTCCGCCCCGGCAATGCTCACCAGTCCCGTCAGCATCAGCAGAGCACAGAAAAGCGCAAAAATCCGTTTCTTCATCATATCCCCATCGGGCAGCGCACAGCCGCCCTTCCTCCTTCCGCGCCATGCGCCGGAAAAGGCGGCCGCATCGAGCAGAAATCATGCCTGTCCACTTCCCTTGGAAATGGAACCACATACCCTATCCTATTTTACTCGTTAACAGCCCCTTCTGTCAAGGTGCACGCCCCTTGGAAATGTAAAATGTTCATCGAAAAGACGGTTTCTGTGGCGAAATTTTCGTTTTTTCCCGCCGAACGGTTGTTTTTTTCGCACGTCCACCTTGAAAAATCGGGCGGAGAACGGTATAATAAAGACAGCTAACCGAACGTGTCCCGCAGATTTTTTTGCTGCGGACGCGAAAAGATAAGGAGGCAGTACCCCTATGGACGTCAAGACCGCTTATGAACAATGGCTGCATGATTTTGCCGCCGATGCCGATACGATTGCCGATTTGAAGGCAATTGCGAATGACCCCGCGGAAATCGAAGACCGCTTCTATACCGAGCTTTCCTTCGGTACAGCGGGGATGCGTGGCGTACTGGGCGCAGGCATGAACCGCATGAACCGCTACAACGTCCGCCGGGCAACGAAGGGCTTGGCAAAGTACCTGCTGCAGAATCCGCAGGAAGCGCAGCGCGGCGTGGTAATTGCGTATGACAGCCGCCGCTTCTCCGCTGAGTTTGCCCGCGATGCGGCGCTCGTGCTGGCGCAGGAGGGCGTTCCGGCGTATCTGTTTGACGCACTTCGTCCTGTCCCGATTCTGTCCTACGCGGTTCGCCACCTCCACGCCATCGCCGGCATCGTCATCACCGCCAGCCACAATCCGCCGCAGTACAACGGCTATAAGGTCTACGCCGAGGACGGCGCGCAGGTCGGCCCGGAAGCCGCGGACGGCATCACCGCGTTTATCCGTTCTACCCCCTACACCGACTGCAAGCTGATGGACGAAGAAGAAGCCAAGGCGAAGGGGCTGCTGAAAATCATCGGCAACAAGGAAGTCGATGACGACTACATTGCGCAGGTCAAGACGCTGTGCATCCAGCCGGAACTGCTCGCCGAGGAAGGCAGCAAGCTCTCCATCGTCTACACGCCCATCCACGGTTCGGGCAACGTGCCGGTTCGCCGCATCCTGCGCGAAGTCGGCATCAGCAACGTCTCCGTCGTCAAGGAGCAGGAGCTGCCCGACCCGAATTTTTCCACCGTCAAGGTGCCGAACCCCGAAGACCCCGGCGCGTTCGTCCTTGCCATCAAGCTGGCGGATGAAGTCGGCGCGAAGGTCATTTTCGCCACTGACCCCGACTGCGACCGTCTGGGCGTCGCCGTCAAGACTGGCAATGGCGACTGGCAGCTGCTGACCGGCAACCAAATCGGCTGCGTGCTGCTGCACTACATCCTCTCCACCAAGCAGAAGCAGGGAACACTGCCCAAGAACGGCGCGGCGGTGAAGTCCATCGTGTCCACGTCGCTGGCGAACAAGATTGCCGCTTCCTTCGGCGTGGAGATGTTCGAGACGCTGACGGGCTTCAAGTTCATCGGCGAGAAGATTCAGCAGTTCCAAGACACCGGCTCTCACACGTTCCTCTTCGGCTTCGAGGAAAGCTACGGCTTCCTGTCCAGCACGTTCGTGCGCGACAAGGACGGCGTGAACGCCTCCCTGCTGATTGCCGAGGTCGCCTGTGCCTGCGCCGCGCAGGGCATCACGCTCTATGATTATGTGCAGTCCATCTTCCGCGAATACGGCTATTTCGTGGAAAAGGTCGTCAGCAAGACGCTTCCGGGCAAAGACGGCTTGACCCGCATGAAGGAAATCATGAAGGACCTGCGCGAGAATCCCCCGAAGGAACTCTGCGGCATGAAGGTCACGGCGGTTCGCGACTATTTGAAGGGCACGCGCACTGCGGACGGAAAGGTCGAACCGACGGGTCTGCCGAAGTCCGACGTGCTGTACTTCGAGCTGGAGAAGGGCAACTGGGTCTGCGTGCGTCCGTCCGGCACGGAGCCGAAGATCAAGCTGTACGTCAACACCAACGCGAGCGACAAGGCGGACGCGGAGAAGCTGAATGCGGATTTGCGCGTTGCGTCCGAGGCGCTGCTGGACTAAGGGCTTTGCAACGGAATAGGCAATAACGGCGCGGGCCGTGCTTCCTGATGTGGGAGGCACGACCCGCGGTTTTTTATTGCTTCATTGATGATTGACAGCTTGAAAGCAAAGTAGATTGGCGAATCAAGCATCATTTTGCCGCTGCTCTCGTCGCCTCTGCGGAGGCGAAGTTGTTACTTTCTGTTGCGACAGAAAGTAACCAAAGAACGCCCAGAGGGGGCTGAAAAGCGAAAGAGCGGGGATTTCAGCCCCCTCTGGACTCCCCCCGCCACCTCAATTTCTTGCGGGAAAGAGCAGCATATGCTTGGCAAACTGGTCACTTTTGCATAATTGTGCATGAAAAGTATACCGATTTATCGGCTTATCGACAAGGAAGTTCCTTTCAATCTTCCGCGAAGCATTATTCTCATGACTTTTCTTGACACAGTTCGAGATACGCATCCACCGCCTCCCGAAAATCCGCTTGCAGTGCTTCAAGCGTCTCTCCTTCATAGAAATCAAGCTGCGAACGCCCTGCACCTTGCCAAAGGACACGCCGTCCGCGTCGGAAAATTTCATCGAGCCGACACAGCCTTTGTCTGTCATCGTTTGCTTCAATTTGTCCATTGCCTGATTACTCCACCCAAAACACCGCCGCATCGTGCTTCCCCAGCGTCGCCGTCACCCCGTCCGCCAAATGCAGTTTCTCCCCCGTCCACAATTCGCTTGCTTCCGAGTACGTCCCTTCCAGCATTTCGCCCGTCACGCGAACCGTCCGCGTCTCTTCCGACAGATTGAACAGCGCCACATACAGCCCCGTGCCGTCCCTGTGCGGCGCAATCCACACGCTTTCATCCTCCGTCGTCCACAGCGGATGGGCACACGCGCTCGCCTTTTCAATCGCCAGCACATCCCGGTTCGTCAGCAGCTTCAGCGTGAAGTCGTCATTTTTCGTCAGCTCGCCGCCCATCATCAGCGGCGAACGCATCATGCACCACAGCGTCATCATCGTCCGCTGCTCCGCCTGTGTGAAGTTCGTCCAGCCGTTCGGGTCGTAGCACTGCCGCAGTGCGCCGACGGGCAGCATATCCGCATCCGGCCAGTGCCCCGGCGCGGCATGGACGCACCATTTCTCCGCCCGCTCAAACATCCCTTTGAGCAGCCGCCACTCGTCCCAGAAGTCGTCCGTGATGCGCCACATGTTCGCGTATTTCTTCAAATGCTCCGCCTGTTCCAGCGGCGCGGGGCCGGGCGACAAAGACAGCACAATGTCCCGCCCGCAGGCGCGGCAGGCGTCGGAAATGACCTCGATTTCCCGCTTGCAGTGCGGATATTCGCGCGCGATGTCGTCACACTTGACGAAATCCACGCCCCATTCGGCGTACATGCGGAAGATGCTGTCATAGTACGCGCGCGCTTCGGGCATGTCGCACCGCAAGCCGTACATATCGGGATTCCACGCGCAGATGCTGTTTGGATTCGCGACCTCGTGGCAGCCCTTCCCGCACCCCAGAATCGGCAAGTGCCGATGCGCCGCCATCCGCGGCATCCCGCGCATGATGTGGATGCCGAATTTCAGCCCCAGCGAATGCACATAATCCGCCAGCGGCTTGAAGCCTTTTCCGCCCGCCGACGACGGGAACCGCCCCGGCGCGGGCTGCAAGCGCCCGTATTCATCCATCGTCAGTTCGGCAAACGGCTCGTAGGCGTGGCTCGTCGCGGTCGGCTGATACCACTGAATATCCACGACGACGTACTCCCAGCCGAACACCTGCAAGTGCTCCGCCATGTACGCCGCGTTTTGCCGCACGGTCGGCTCGTCCACCGCCGCGCCGTAGCAGTCCCAGCTGTTCCATCCCATCGGGGGCGTCTGCGCAATCATGATATTTTCCTCCTACCTATATTATGAAATCGTGATTTGATGTCTGCTATTTTTTCAGCTCCAGATACACATTTCGATACTGGCTTGGCGTACACCCTTTCTGCGTCCGGAACACGCGGTTGAATGTCGCAATCGACCCAAAGCCAACGCGCAGCGCGACCTGCGTCACAGGCAGGTCGCTCTGGCTGAGCATCTCCGCCGCCATATCCACCCGCCGCGCATTCAGGTACTGGATGAACGTCGCGCCTGTGTTCCGGCTGAACATGCGGCTGAGCGTGTAGCGGCTGAACCCCGCGTAGTCCGCCAGCACATCCAGCGTGATGTTTTCGGCATAGTTTTTATTCAGGTAATCCAGCGCACGGTTGAAAGCGTCCTCGCCGGATAATCGCCGGTGGATGTCATTCATCTCCGCGCTGTTGGCGACATTGGGCAGATACAATTCCCCCAGCGTGGCGAATACGTCCAGCAGCAGCGCATAGCACCGCAAATTCCGCAGCGGCGTGTACGCCTCGTAAGCGTCCACCAGCTGCATCAGCGTTTTGCGAACGATGGGCGTCGCTTCACTTTCCGCCGTGAGATAAATCGGCTGGCGCAGCATCGGGCGCAGCGCAGCAAATTCCTTCATTGTAAATGCGGCGTTGTGCTCAAAGATGATAAGGTAGCGCTCGCTGCCCGCCGTCATGCGCAGGGCGTGCGTCGCGTCGGAGGGAACAAACAGCACCTCCCCCGCCTGCACATGATATTCCTTCCCCTTTACCGCCACCTCGCATCCGCCCAGCAGCGGCACGCAGACTTCTATGGCCGAATGAAAGTGCGGCGCATAGCTGTCCGGGTTCGGCTGATGCCATACGCGGATGGTTACGTCCCGCTGGTAGGTGATAAACTCCCGCTCGCCCTTCATCACGCGGAAGCCGGATGCCGTCAATGGTCGTTCGTGTTCCGTAATGAGCCTTCGGTTATTCATAATTTCTTCACAAACCTTTCGTGCAAATTTGCGCATTTTGCCTTGTCTTTTTTTCCATCATACCACAAAGCGCAACACATTTCAAGCAAATTATAACCAAAGACGGGCAAATTTTAAGAAGTTTTTTTCTCTCGTTGAATTTATAATATGGTTGAAAGCAAACCGTTTTTATTCATTTGCAACGCATCGAAATTGGTTCAATTCCAGTTTGAAGGAGGCACGGAAACATGGAGCGTTCCTTTGGCAGCAAATACGGGAAGTGGATTGCCCTGACGGCGGTCGTTCTGGCGCTGGTGCTGTGGTTCGTTCTGTCCGGCGGCGTGGAGAACTACCGGGCAAAATACGAGGGTTATGACCTCTCGCAGCAGATTGGCGACATCGGGCGCAGCAGCACCTATTCGCTGTATTTGCGCGCGCATGAGGGCGCTCCGGACGCATCTTCGGACGTTTCCATTCCGCTGGTGACGGTGGATTCGGACGGCGTGACTGCACAGAAGGATGGTCTGCTGATGCAAAGCGGCTCTTCCGCAACGTTCGCCGTCACCGTACCGGAAACCGGTTTCTACAACATCCGCCTGACCTACCGCACTGAGGCGGCACGCGGCGTGGACTTGGAGCGCGAACTGCGCATCAACGGCGAAGTACCCTTCGATGGCGCGGATACGCTGACCTTCACCCGCCTGTGGCACGACGGCGGCGAAGTTCGGCAGGACTCTCAGGGCAATGACATCCGTCCGACGCAGGTGGAGGTGTTCGGCGAACAGAGCGTCTGCTGCCGCGATTCGATGGGCTACATCACCGAGCCGTACCGCTTTTATTTCGAGGCGGGGGAAAGCACCGTCACCCTGATTGCGACCAGCGAGCCGATGCTCCTGACCGCGCTTTCGCTCACCGCCCCCGAAAAAATGCCGGATTACGCCGCTTATGCCGCCGCGCAGCCGCAGGAGAACAGCGTTCCTGCTGACTTTGCCCTCGTGCTGGAGGGCGAAAGCAGCACCCTGCGTTCCTCCCCGTCGCTGTACGCGCGTTATGACCGTTCTTCCCCCGCCACCTCTCCCTGCGACGTGCGCCGGACGGTGCTGAACTACATCGGCGGCGATGCCTGGCGCGACGCGGGGCAGTGGATTGAGTGGGATTTCGACGTGCCGGAAAGCGGCTGGTACAACATCACCATCAAAGGCCGTCAGACCTACAACCGCGGCAGCGTGTCCAGCCGCATCCTCTATCTGGACGGCAAAATTCCCTTCTCCGGTATGGAGAACGTCTCCTTCCCCTACACCACGGCATGGGAAATGAACACATTGTCGGATGATTCCGGCACGCCCTACCGCTTCTACCTTTCCGCTGGGCATCACACGCTTCGTCTGGAAGCGACGCTGGGCGACATGGGGCAGATTCTCTCCGACATGGAGGAAAGCATCTACCGCCTGAACCAGATGTACCGCCGTGTGCTGGTGCTGACAGGCGTGAACCCCGACCGCTACCGCGATTACCACTTGGAGCAGGTGTATCCGGAGGTCATCGAAGCGATGGCGCAGGAAAGCCGCCTGCTCTATAAGCTCGTCGATGAGACCGTTGCCATCACCGGACAGAAATCCGACCGCATTGCCGTCGCGCAGACGCTGGCGGTGCAGCTGGAATCCTTCGTCGAAGATCCGGCGAAGATTACCGAAGCCTTCACGAATTTCAAGGACAACATCACCTCCCTCGGCACGTCAATGCAGAACATGCGGCAGGTCAAGCTGGATATTGACCTGATTGCCATCACCGCGGACGGCGTGACCGTGCCGCAGCCGTCGGAAAACTTCCTCGACCGCGCGCTGCATGAGCTGAAATCCTGCGTCACGTCGTATTTCGTGGATTACAATGCCTTGGGCGATGTGTACGATGCCAGCGAGGACGTGCTGGAAGTGTGGATTCTGACCGGCCGTGACCAGTCTACCGTCCTCAAAACCATGGTTGATGACACCTTCACCCCGTCAACCGGCATTCCCGTCAACGTCATGCTGGTTGACCCGAACGCGCTGCTGAACGCCGTCGTCGCAGGCAACGGCCCGGATGTCGTCATTTCAACCGACAGCTGGAACCCCGTCAACTACGCGCTTCGCCACGCGGTGGAGGATTTGACGCAGTTCGATGATTTGCAGGAAGTCCTCGACCAATTCTACCCCAGCGCCTACGCCGCGTTCAGCTTCAACGGCGGTCTGTACGCGCTGCCGGAGACGCAGCTGTGCTCGATTCTCTTCTACCGCAGCGACATTCTGGAAGAATACGGGCTGTCCGTCCCGGAAACGTGGGATGATTTGATTGCCATGCTGCCCACCATTCAGGGGGCGAACATGTCCGTCGGCATCCCCTATCCCGACATTGCCGCCCCGAATCTCTCTTCCTATTACGCCATGCTCTACCAGCTTGGCGGCGCGCTCTACAACGATTCGGCGACCCACACCACCATCAACAGCGAAGCGGGTGTGCAGGCGTTTGAGCGCTACACCAGCCTCTACAATGACTACGGTCTGCCGACCATCTTCGACTTCGTGAGCCGCTTCCGCTCCGGCGAAATGCCGCTTGGCATCTTCGATTACACGACGTTCAACACCCTGACCGTCTCCGCACCGGAAATCCGCGGCCTGTGGGACATTGCGATTCTCCCCGGCACTTCCCGCACGGCAGAGGACGGCAGCGCCTATGTGGATCACTCCGGGCATTCGCAGGGCGCCTGCTGCATGATGATTGCCACCGACAGCGAAACGACAAAACAGAATGCGTGGCAGTTCATGAAGTGGTGGACGTCCACCGACGCGCAGGTGCGTTTCGGACGCGAGATTGAAGCCGTCTTGGGGTCGTCCGCACGCTACGCCACCGCGAATATCGCCGCCATCGAGCAGCTTTCATGGTCGGAAGCTCAGTTGAAAGTCATTCGCGAACAGATGACGTGGGCAGTCGGCTTCCGCGAAGTCGCCGGCGGCTACTACACCACGCGCCACATGACCAACGCCGTGCGCAAAGTGACCAACGACAAGACCGACCCGCGCGAAACCCTGCTGGATTACGCGCGCACCATCAACGAGGAAATCAATAAGAAGCGCTTGGAGTTCGGTCTGCCGATCGACGAAGAGACGCCCTGAGCGAAAGGAGGAAGCATTCGTCATGACCGCGTTCTGGAAAAAGTACTTTGCGCTGAGACAGCGCAATGCGCGCATCGCGTGGGACAGAGCAAAGCACATGAAGTTCTGCTATGCGTTTCTGGCGCCCTACGCCCTGCTGTTCCTGACCTTCTACATCCTCCCGATGCTCATCTCCATCTACTACTCCTTCACCTACAACAACATTCTGGAGCCCGCGCGCTTCATCGGGATGGGCAACTACATCACCCTGATTTTGAAGGATGATGTTTTCCTGACCGCCGTGAAAAACACGTTCCTGCTGGCGGTGATTACAGGGCCTGTGGGCTACATCATGTCATTCTGCTTCGCGTGGCTCATCAACGAATTGCCGCGCTGGGTGCGCACGATTGCCGTCGTCATCTTCTACGCGCCGTCCATTGCGGGCAATGCCTACTACATCTTCTCTATCATCTTCCGCGGCGACGCGTACGGCTACCTGAACGCCATCCTGATGAAGCTGGGCATCCTCAACGCCCCGATTCTCTGGCTGACGACGCCGGATTACATCATGCCGGTCATCATCATCGTCACACTGTGGATGAGCATGTCCACGGGTTTCCTTTCCTTCGTCGCAGGCTTGCAGGGCGTTGACCGCTCGCAGTACGAGGCGGGCTATGTGGATGGCATCCGCAACCGCTGGCAGGAGCTGTACTACATCACCCTGCCGAACATGAAGCCGATGCTGATGTTCGGCGCGGTCATGTCCATCACGTCCGCGTTCGGCGTGTGCGATGTGCCGATGGCGCTGGCGGGCTTCCCCTCCACCGATTACGCCGCGCACACCGTCGTCACCCACCTGTTCGACTATGGCTTCACCCGCTTTGAAATGGGCTATGCCTCCGCCATCGCCACCTTGCTGTTCCTGGTGATGATTTTGTGCAACAAGCTGATTCAGAGCGCTCTGAGGAGGATTGGCACATGAGTACCATCAATGTCCGCAGCTACAAAGGTCCAGTCAGACCGGACGGCACGCCGATTGAGCTGCCGCAGAAGGTACTGAAGCTGACGAAGAAGTCGAACATGCGCCACAAGAAGCCGAACCGCTCCCGCGTGGGCGACTTTCTGGTGGGGCTGCTGCTGTTCCTCGTCGCGTGTGCAATGGCGTTTCCGCTGGTGTTCGCCATTTCGTCCTCGCTGAAACCGCTGGATGAGCTGTTCCGCTTCCCGCCGACGCTCTTCCCGCGCCACCCCACCATCGACAACTTCTCTGACCTTCTCGTCACGATGGGGCAGAGCTGGGTTCCCTTCTCGCGCTACATCACCAACACCGTCGTTATCACCCTCGTGGGTACATTGGGGCATCTGCTGATTGCGTCCCTCGCGGCGTATGTGCTGGCGAAGTACGATTTCCCGCTCGGCAAGCAGTTTTTCGCCCTCGTCGTGACGGCGCTGATGTTCAACGGCTACGTCACCGCGATACCGAACTACCTGACCATGACGCGCCTGAACCTTGTCGATACGCACTGGGCGGTCATCCTGCCCGCGTTCGCCGCGCCGATTGGGCTGTTCCTGATGAAGCAGTTCATGGAAGGGCTGCCCATGTCGCTGATTGAGTCCGCGAAAATTGACGGTGCAAAGGAATTCCGCATTTTCTGGACGATTGTCATGCCCAACGTCAAGCCCGCGTGGCTGACGCTCATCATCTTCTCCGTCCAGAACCTCTGGAACGCCAAGGCGTCCGCCGTCATCTACTCCGAGGCGCAGAAGACGCTCGTCTACGCGCTCCAGCAGATTCAGGCGGGCGGCATTGCCCGCACGGGTCAGGCGGCGGCAGTTACGGTCGTCGTCATGGCTGTGCCGATACTGATTTTCATCCTCAGCCAGAGCCAGATTCTCGAAACAATGGCGACATCCGGTCTGAAAGATTAAGAGAGGAGGGCGCCGATGAACCGCATGGTTTCCCGTCTCTGCGCCTGTCTGGTTGCGTTCTCCCTCTTCGCCGCACTCTGCGGCGGGATGGTCGCGCGCGCCGCAGACGGCTTTGACTACAATTACACCTACACCTACGATTACTGGGGCGACGAACGCCAGTCGCCGGATGCCTACCGCACCAGCGCCATGCTGTCCAGCGTCTCCCTTGGGCTGGAAACGCCGATGCGCACCCCGCGCGGGCTGACCGTCTCCGGCAATGACATCTACATCGTCGATACGGGCAACAACCGCATTCTGCAAGTCGCCCGCGACGGCGAAAGCTTCACGCTGACCCGCGTGATTTCCGAAATTTCCGGCGACATCGCCCCGAATACGCTCTCCGCCCCGCAGGATGTGTTCGTCATGGCGGACGGCACACTGTTCATCGCCGACACGAACAACAACCGCATCCTGAAAGCAGACCGGAATTTGAATCTGCTGAGCGTCTTCACCCGCCCGACGGACGCGACCTTCGACCAGTCGATGGCGTTTCTGCCGACGAAACTCGTCTGCGACACGACCGGACGCGTCTTCTGCCTCGCGCAGAACGTCAACCGAGGCCTCATGAAGTACGAGGCGGACGGCACGTTCACCGGCTTCATCGGCGCGAGCGAAGTGAAGTACACATGGTACGAGCTGGTGTGGCGGCTGCTCTCCACGAAGGAGCAGCGCGCGCAGCAGGCATCCTTCGTTCCGACGGAATACAACAACATTGCGCTGGATTCGGAAGGCTTCTTCTTCGTCACCACGCAGACCTTCAATTCCAACGAACTGATCTCCGGCGCGGCGAAACCTGTCCGCCGCCTGAATGCCATCGGCACGAACATCCTGATTGAGAACGGCACGAGCCACGTCATCGGCGACCTGCAATGGGCGCGCGGCGACACGAACATCACCAACTCCGGTCCCTCGAAGTTCGTGGATGTGACCGTGCTGGACAACGACATCTATTCCGTCATGGACAAGACGCACAACCGCATCTTCACCTACGACAAGCAAGGCAACCTGCTCTGGGCGTTCGGCGGTGTGGGCAACATGGACGGATACTTCCTGAATCCCGTCGCTTTGGAGCATCAGGGCTATGACCTGCTGGTTCTGGACAGTCAAGACTGCTGCGTGACCGTGCTGACCCCGACAGAATACGGCAAGCTGGTCTACAAGGCGACCGAGCAGTACCACGCGGGCGAATACGCCGCTTCCGCCGACACTTGGCGCGAGGTCATGAAGCGCAACGGCAACTATGACCTTGCCTACATCGGCATCGGGCGCGCGCTTTTGCAGCAGAAGCAATTCAAAGAAGCCTGTGACTATTTCGCCATGGCGCGCGACAGCCGCAATTACTCCGAGGCGTTCCGCTACTACCGCTCCGAGTGGGTAGAGCAGAACATCGGGTGGATTTTCGGCATCGTCGCGGTGCTGCTGGTCGTTCCGATGGTCGTCGGGCACATCCGCAAGATAAAGTGGGAGGTGGACAACGCATGACGCTCGCAGCAAAACTGACCGACAAGCAGAAGTGGCAGCGTCTGCTGTCCTCCCTGCGCTATTCGCTCTACGTTATCTTCCACCCCTTCGATGGCTTCTGGGATTTGAGCCGCGAAAAGCGCGGCAGCCTCGGCGCGGCGAACATCATCGTGTTTCTGGTGCTGCTTGTCCGCCTGCTGTCCATGCAGTTCACGCCTTTCCTGTTCATGAACGTCTACTGGCCGAGCGTGAACATCATCCAGCAATGTCTCGCCGTCCTCCTGCCGCTTTTGTTCTTCGTGGCGGGCAACTGGGGGCTGACGACGCTGTTTGAGGGCAAGGGCACGTTCAAGGATGTCTACATCGCCACCTGCTACGCGCTGACGCCCTACGTCATCCTGCAAGCGGCGATGATTCTCCTCGCAAACGTCATTACCGCCAAGGAAGGCGCGTTCTACTACGTTCTGGAGGGGCTGTCGCTGGGCTGGAGCGGCGCTCTCATCATCTGCGGCATGATGCAGACGCATGACTACTCGCTGGGCAAGACGCTGCTGTTCACCATCATGACGCTGCTGGCGATGGTCGTCATCATCTTCCTGCTGCTGCTGTTTTTTTCGCTCGTTGGCGACGGCATCGGCTATTTCGTCTCCCTCTACAAAGAAGTGCTGTTCCGTCTGTACTGACGAAAGGAGAAAGTATCCATGAAACGACGCATCCTTGTGCGGATCGTGCTGGTTCTGATTCTTCTTCTGGCACTTTATCCGCTGACGAAATTCGTCATTCTTCCGCTCTTTGACACCTCCGGCGAGCTGGAAGGGCACGACGTGCCGCTTTACGGCTACTCAGAGCCTGACACGCCGATGGTCATGGAGAATGACGCTCTCCGCTTTGAGCTTGACCCGGCGACGACCCACTTCACCCTCACCGACAAGCGCACCGGGCACGTCTGGCTGTCCTCGCCTGATAACGCGGACAGCGACCCGATTGCCCTGCCGGTGGAAAAGAACAAACTGAACTCCACCTTGAGCCTCACCTATGCCGCCTCCACCGGCATGACCACCCAGTTCACCTCGCAGGAACACAGCATTTCAAACGGGGTCTACGAAGTGCTGATGCAGGAGGATGGCAGCGTCCGCGTGAACTACTCCGTCGGACGCGTGCAGCGGTCTTTCCTCATGCCGACTGCCATTGGCGACGCGCGAATGCAGCAGTTCATGGAGAAAATGACCTCCAAGCAGAAGAAGGACATCAAAGAATACTACCGTGAATACAATATTGACAAGCTCCGCAAGACTGACGACAAGGCTGCTTTGCTCGCCGCCTACCCCGATTTGGCGGAAGAGCACGTCTGGGTGCTGCGCGACGGCACAAAGGATCACCTGAAGCAGCGCTGCGAAAGCATCTTTGCCGAAGTGGGCTACACGGCGGAGGATCTGGCATACGACAACAGCCGCATCGTGCAGGCGGGCAGCACCATCGCCAAGGCCGTTTTCAACGTCTCGATGGTATTCCGTTTGGACGGCAGCGACCTTGTTGTCGAAGTACCACTGGATGACCTTGCTTACGACGTGGATTATCCGCTGACGAGCCTGACGCTGCTTCCGGCTTTCGGCGCGGGCGGTACGGCGGATAACGGCTTCCTGTTCGTCCCCGACGGCAGCGGCGCGATTATCCGCTTCAACAACGGCCGCGTTTCCCAGCGCGCCTACTACGCCAACCTCTACGGCTGGGACTGGGCGTCCATCCGCACGCAGGTGACGAACGAAACGCGCATCAACTTCCCGGTTTTCGGCGTTTCGGGCGACAGCGGGTCATTCATCTGCATTCTGGAGGACGGTGCATCGTGGGCGGGCATCGGCGCGGACATTGCCGGCCGCCTGACCTCCTACAACACCGTCAACGCAACGTACACCATCGTCCACGGCGACGCCTACGACGTTTCCGAGCGCACGAACAACGCCGTCTACATGTTTGAAACAGCGCATCCGACGGGCTTCATCCGCCAGCGCTACCGTTTTCTGCCCGAATCGGGCTACATGGACATGGCGGCGTCCTACCGCGACTACCTGACCGCAAAGTACCCGAATTTCGCCGCACAGACGGTGGATGCGGACGCGCCGCTGAGCATCGAGCTGATTGGCGCAATTGACAAGGTGCAGCAGGTGGCGGGCGTGCCCACCAGCGTCCCGATTGCCATGACGACTTATGCGGAAGCGAAAGACCTCCTGCGCGAGCTTGTCACCCGCAATCTGGCGCAGAACATGTCGATTCGCTACGCCGGATGGATGAACGGCGGCATGAATCAGCAGCTGCTTTCCTCCGTCCGCCTGATTCGGCAGCTGGGAACGCAGGAGGAGCTGTTCTCCTTCGCACAGAATGCCGCGATTGCGGGTGTGCCGCTCTATCTGGACGGCTTGACGGCTTTCGCGCGCGACAGTGGCCTGCTGGAGGGCTTCATCGCCTTCCGCGACGCTGCTCGCTTCACCACGCGTGAAGAAGCGGAAATCCCCGAATACAGCCCAATCTGGTACGGCGCGAACGACGACCGCGACACCTACTACCTCGTCAAGCCCGCCATCGCCATGCGCAGCGTCAACGCCTTGGTGGACGCTGCGGCTTCCTACGGCGCAGGCGTTTCCTTCCGCGACATCGGGTACATGCTCTCCGCTGATTACGACAGCAAAAACCACACGACCCGCGAAGCCGTGCTGCATCAGCAGGCGGAAAAGCTCGCTGAACTCAAGGCATCCGGGCGCGACGTGATGATTCGTCAGGGCAACGACTACGCCGCGTTTCAGGCGACGCTCATCACCGACATGGACTTCGACGGCGGACAGTATTCCATCATCGACGAGTACATCCCCTTCTACCCGCTGGCGCTGCACAGCCGCGTATCCTACACAGGCGCATCACTGAATCTGGCGGATGACGCGGAGGAAGTCCTCCTGCGCAGCGCGGAAATGGGCGCGGGTCTGCAATACACGCTGACCGCCCAGAGCGCGCGCGTTTTGCAGGATTCCACCTACTCCGAGTTCTACGGCGCGGACGCGTCGCTCGTGCTGGATGACATCACCGCACAGGTCGCGCAGTACCGTCAGACGCTTTCGGGCATCTTCAATCAGGAAATGACAGGCCATGAACGCGTCGGGAACGTCACCATCACGACTTACGCAAACGGCACACGCGTCTACGTCAACTTCGGCTATACCGACGCGGCGGTGGATGGCATCACCGTTCCCGCCCGCAGCTATGCAGCGCAACAGGAGGTGAGCAAATGAGCGGCAAACGCATTTCCATTCGTGCGCGCCGAGCAGTATCCGGCTATCTGTTCATTCTGCCCTTCATCATCGGCTTCCTGTGCTTCATGCTGCTGCCGCTGGTGGATTCCTTCTGGATGAGCCTGTGCCGCGTGGACGTGACCGCCGGACAGGGCTTCCAGACGACCTTCATCGGGCTGGACAACTACATCCGCGCCTTCACCATTGACCCGGAGTTCAACAAGCTGCTCAGTGAAGAAATCGGCGTGATGGTCACGCACACCATTGCGATTCTCGTTGTGTCCTTTGTCATTGCCATCGTACTGAATCAGGAATTCAAAGGGCGCGCGTTCGTCCGCGCTATCTTCTTCCTGCCCGTTATCCTCTCCAGCGGCGTTCTCATCGGCTTGGAGACGGACAACACCCTGATGGCAGGAATGCAGCAGATGATGGCGGAGTCCTCCCCGTTCACGCTGTCCGAGTCGCTGATGAAGATTCTCAAACTCACGGGCATCGGCAGCGACGTGCTGGACATCGTCTTTTCCCTGATTGACGAAGTGTACGACATTGTGATGGCAAGCGGCATCCAGATTGTCGTTTTCCTCTCCGGTCTGCAGAACGTTCCGCGCAGCCTGTACGAAGCGGCGGACGTCGAGGGCTGCTCGAAGTGGGAAGCCTTCTGGACGATTACCTTTCCGATGGTCTCCCCCCTGCTGATTGTCAACATCATCTACACCATCATCGACTTCTTCATGAAGACAGACAGCGAAGTCATGAAGAAAATCAATGAAGAAATGACGCTGAAATACAACTACGGCTTCTCCTCCGCGATGGCTTGGGTGTATTTCGCCATCACGATTGTCCTCATCGGCGCAAGTGCCCTGATGCTGAAAGGAGTGGTGAGCAGCGATGAGTAAGCAGACCGTGACCCATGCTCATCCCAGCGGCAGCTTCTGGGCGCGCAACCGCAAGTCCGGCGGATATCTGCTCCGCAAGACGGTGCGGCGCAAGGGCTATCAACTGATTCGCTTCCTGCTGCTGTTCGGGCTTTGCTTCATGATTATCCAGCCCCTGCTGGACAAGCTGAGCGTCTCGTTCATGGCGGAGCGCGACCTGTACGACTCCACGGTCATCTCGATTCCGCGCCACCTGACGACGGCGAACTACTCCCTCGCCGCCAGCAAAATCCTGCTGAATTACGGCACGACGTTCCTGAACACGCTGATCGTCTCCCTCGCGGTGTCGGTGCTGCAAATTGCCGCCTGTACGCTCGTGGGCTATGGCTTTGCGCGTTTCGAGTTCCCGTTCAAGAAGTTCTGGTTCGCGGCGGTCATCATCACCGTCATCATTCCGCCGCAGACGATTTCGTCCTCGCTTTACCTGCACTTCAACTTCTTCGACATCTTCGGCATTTTCAAGGCGACGACGGGCAGCAGCCTGAATCTGCGCGGCTCGCCCATCCCCTACGCACTCATGTCCGCAACGTGCATGGGGCTGAAGAACGGGCTGTACATCTACATGATTCGCCAGTTCTTCACCGGCATTCCGAAGTCGCTGGAGGAAGCGGCGTATGTGGACGGATGCAGCATCTTCAAGACGTTCTGGCGGGTGATTCTGCCCGACGCCGTGCCGATTCTGGTCTCCTGCTTTCTGTTCTCCTTCGTCTGGCAGTGGACGGACACGTTCTACTCCAAGCTGTTCTTGGGGAACATCAAGCTTCTGAGCCTTGAAGCCTCTACCGTCGCCGACCGCCTGAACAGCTACGTTTCCATTCAGCTGGGGCTTTCCGGCGGCGCGTCGATGGGCTATCAGCAGCAGATGGTTTCGACCGCCACGCTGATGCTCGTCGCCCCCCTGCTCGTCCTCTACCTCTTCGCCCAGCGTTCCTTCGTCGAATCCATCGCCGCAAGCGGCATCAAGGGATAATGGGGAGGCGCCAGAGGCTCTGCCTCTGGACTCCGGCAGGGCTCTGCCCTGCACCC
>OLPR01000262.1_pt1 | contig 50832 bp, 94 predicted proteins | sample 1672761 | NCBI WGS metagenome assembly OLPR01 (sample SAMEA3136721, study PRJEB25190) | human gut metagenome | biome: human gut; feature: human-associated habitat; material: faeces | place: Austria | collected 2013 | reverse complement strand
CAGGCGGCGCTGATGCAGCAGCTCAACGCCATGCAGATGCAGAACCAGGAGTGCTGCTGCGAGAACCGGGCGGCTATTGCCCAGGTGCGGTACGACATGGCGACGCAGGCGTGCGATACCCGCAACACGGTCAACACCGCTGCGCGTGACATCATCGACAACCAGAACCAGAATAGCCGCGCCATCCTTGACTTCCTGACGCAGAGCAAGATGCGCGATCTGGAAAGTGCCAATCAGGAGCTGCGCCTTGCCGCTTCTCAGGCTGCACAGAACAACTACCTGATCTCCCAGCTGCGCCCTTGCCCCACCCCGGCTTACATCACTTGTAATCCTTGGTCGGGCAGCAGCTATGGCGGATGCGGAACCGGTTGCGGCTGCTGAAAACTGCATAGCATCAGCTGTTCGGAATTTCCGAACTGTTCAGCCCCGTGCTGATACTGACACCAACGCGGCGGGGCTTTGGCTCCGCCGCTGTATTTTTTGAGAAAGGAATGATATAAATGGCAGAATTTACTTCTGTGGCAATTCAGACTGTTGCCGCCAGTCAGAATGTTCCGCTTACTGAAACTGCGGTCAATAGCAAGCCTTGCATCGTTCACCGTCCTGGCGCTGGAATTGTAACGTTGCGGGGTTTAACCAACCAGTGTAAAGCCCGGTTCCGCGTCGCTTTTGGCGGCAACATCGCTATCCCCACCGGCGGCACGGTGGAGGCAATCAGCGCAGCTCTGGCGATTAACGGTGAACCGCTGAACAGCGCGACAGCTATTGTTACGCCTGCGGCGGTGGAAAACTACTTCAATATCTACGTCAGCACCATCGTGGAGGTACCGCGCAACTGCTGCCTGACTGTGGCAATGGAAAACACCAGCACGCAGGCCGTCAGCTTTGCCTACTCCAACATGGCCGTTGACCGAATTTCTTGAAAGGAGCGATAACATGAGCATAAAAGCATTAAACGATATCCGGGATATGCTGTGCGAGGAACTGGACGAGCTGGCCCGCAAGGGCGAGCTGGGTGCCGGCGATCTGGAGATCATCCACAAGGCCGTTTCTTCCATCAAGAACATCGACAAGATCGAAATGTACGACGGCGGCTATTCCCGCAGCGGCGATTGGGATGCCAACATTCGCGGCACTTACGGGCGGGGCAGTTCTTACCGTGGCCGCCACCGCGATTCTATGGGCCGCTATAGCCGGGATGATTCCCGTGAGCATATGCGCCGCCAGCTGCAGGACATGATCCGCGACACCGACGATGACAACGTGCGTGAAGTTCTGCGGCGCTGCATGACGCAGATGGAGAACATGTAAGGGGGTGCGCCCCCGTGATCGACGAGAAGGAAGTGCAACTATGGATTAGTAGGCTTGAAACCGAAGAATCCAGCTGGAGCAACTATGAAAAGCTAGCCGCGTTATACACCATCGCAAATCAACACAAAAAGGTAAGCCTTTCGGAAATGCCGGTCATGTACTCCGCCGCGCCCGCTCCGGAAATGCAGTTGGTAGGCGAGTACGGCGACAGCCCGTTTTTACAGGCGGTTGCCAAAGTGTCGCCGGAAAAGGCGTGGGGCGTGATGGATGAGCTAATGGATGCGCTGATCATTTCCAATAGCCGAGTGTACAACAGCGTGATGGCAAAGCTGGGGCGGTAAAATTGTTAGTAATTTGCTAGCTACCCGGTGAAAACACGCGGGAACAAAGAAACATTTTTTGAGAAAAACTTGCAATATTGCCGTGTATTTCTGGGAAATACCAACTTGTACTCGACTTTTGATTGCTGGCTATGCCTTTTAAGCAGGGTGTCCGGGGTTCGAATCCCCGACGGGGCACCAAAAAATCCTCGTAACCATACGGGTTACGGGGATTTTTCTTTTTCTGCTATTTTTGCTTTGCTAGTAACGCGCTAGTAACCGCACCAACCAGCGTTTCGGCGTCAATGTGGGTGTAAACGTCGGCGGTGGTGGCATAATTGGCATGGCCAAGAATTTTTTGCAGATATTCAGGGGCAAGACCTTCCTTGACTGCGCGGGTGGCGTAAGTGTGCCGCGTGGCATGGGGGGTCTTTTTCTCTATCTTGAGCTTTTCCAGCAAGGGGTAATATTCCCGCCTGCGGAAATTGGCGGGGACTTTTTGCCCATCATAGCCTGAAATTAGTAAACTGCCGTTTGCTTTTTTTGCAAAGTATGCAAAATACTCTTGGCCTTCTGGCCGGATGGGGATAATGCGGTTTTTGCCCGCTTCCGTCTTTTCGCCGCCGATCACATAGTCACCGTGATAATCTTTCAGTGGTAAGTTGAACAGTTCGCCAATACGCATACCGGTGGCAAGGAGCATGAGGATGATCTTGGCGGTATCGCTGCCGTCCTTTTCCAGCTTTTTGATTTCGGCGGAAGTGAACACGTCCTTTTCTTTTTTGACGTTTTCCGGAAGCTTCACAAACCGGGCAAAGTTGGTGGTGCAAATCTCCTCCCGCACGGCCCATGTGGACATCTGGGTAATGAGCTGCTTGTACTTGTTGACTGTGGAGTGGCTTTTGCTCATGTGCTGGTCGATCACAGCTTGAAAATCGGCGGTGCGCAGACTGCGGAATTTCTTATCGTGCAGCGGTTGAAAAATCACATAAGCACGTTCGTAAGTCTCAATGCCCTTTTCGCCAATCTCGCGGTAATGCTCCGCTTTCCACTCTGTAAAGACTTCCGCGAACGTCATGTTGTACCGCTCGTCCAAGTCCTTGCCGGAAAGCTTTTCCAAGGCCGCCAGAGCGTCCGTTTTCTTCTCGTAGTATCCGACGATGACCTTGTTTTTCGCGGCCACCCACGGCCTTGTACGGCGGCCTGAGAGCTTATAAACAGTCCCGGCTCCGTTGGGACGCTTCAACGCCTTGCGGGGCGCTGTGGCCTGTTTCTTTCCGCACCAGGGGCAAAACACCGCGCCGTCCGGTATTTCTTTTTTGCAGCTCTTACATTCCATGTCTATTTTTCCTTCGGTGCAATAAATTTACCGTATCGCAGGGCGCTCAAAAACGCAGATACGATCACACCAGCGCCGACAGCCAGCAGGATGATGACGATCCACGCCAAAGTGCTGGCCTGTCTGCCCTGAATAAGACCGACGTTGGGCAACTGATAGTCAAACGCCACATAGCCGATTAACGTCATTAGCAAAACCACAGCAAGGACGGAGATACTGTAAAGCGATATTCGCATACGCTTCTCGGTCTTGGAAAGCTGTTCTATCCGTCCTTCCAGATTTGCCATTACCAGCTCCGCTTTGTGATCGCGTTCCATTTGTTCTATTTGCTCTTCCGGCAGAACATCCGGCGTGATGCTAAAATACTTGTCCAGCGAAACACCACAGGCCCGGCATATGTTGCCGGAGTTATTTACAGTTGGCGTTTTAGATGTAGATGCAAAAAAGTTTTGCACACTGGAAAGCGGCACGTTGGAATTGTCTGCAACGTCCTGATTGGTCATACCCTGTCGGTCTCTGGCCTCTCTGCATATATCCTGTAAAGACCTGCTCATTTTCTGCTCCTCTCCCCATTGTTGGGTAGGAGATGCCCGAATGTCGGCATGTCTAGTTTTGTCAAATACCCATCTTCGGCATTGACCTACCCAAGTTGTTGTTGCTACCCTGTTTTTGCACGGCGGGCATGGTGGGTGCCCGTCGGGAAAAGCCCTCCGCCGTTGTTGCGGAGACGGCGGAGGGCTTACACAGGCCAGTTATAATGATGGGACATGGGCGGAACGCCTCCCTTGACGATAGTGATCTTTCACAAAAATTATACCACATCTAGCGGTTGCAAAACAGTTAAGGTTATGTTACAATAAGCACACAAATGAAACGCTTGTTCTAACGCAGAAATTTGGATGGAGGAAAGGAAGCATGACGGAACAGGTACACTTGAGACAAAACGAAAACTGTGGTACAATGATCATGGCGCTGCGGGAGAAATTTCTTTCTGCTGTAGCAACGTTGACAAAGGAAGAGCAAAACAAATTATGGAAGGAGCTTGAAAATGATGGAACTATCAAACCCGAAAATTCTGATCGCGTCTGACGGGGACAAGACGTATGTCATTGTAAACGGCCTGCCGATCCGCTGCGAAGAATTCAAATTTTACGCTGATGGATGCGACGTATCTTTCAGCATTGAAAAAGCCCACGCCGGGAACCTGTTTACCGGGAAGCAGTTCCTTGATTTCATCGAAAACAATTTAGGGTATAAATTGTGTGCCGAATGACAGCCATTCTTTGATGGCGTCTGCCGTCTTATTTTCCATGTAAATAATGGCCTTGTCCGTCAAATAAATATTACCCAAAAGGTCAACTCGAATAAATCCCGCGTCTTTCAGCTCTTTCCGATTGTCCATCACAAATTCACTGTAAGACTGGAAAGACGCAGCCTGCGCTTTCTTTTCACCCGCGTTTAATCTCTGGCAATACTCGCGGTAGAGTGTCGCCAGAGATTTCTTTGCGCTTTTGGTCAATTCAATCGCCATGTTTACCTTCTCTTTTCCTCTTGATCTGGAACAGCTTCCAGATGGCGTTATCCAGCTGGTCTATCGTCCAGTTTTCAGCCTGCTTTTCCCAATCTTCATAAGATGGTACAAATTCGCGCTCACTGGTTTCAGTGGGCGCTTTTTTTGCGCCCTGCTGATCAAGCAGGTCACGGACAAGGGCAATGTCCTTCTGGCACTTGGCGGTTTCCTCTTCGGTTTCGCCCTCGTGGAGAAGGATTTCTTCTGGGGTGGTTTGGAGCAAGACGCAAATGTAAACCGCTTCTTCCGGGGAAGGAAGATTACTGTTTCTTTTCCACTCACTTACCCACTTTGTTGTACGCTCTGTTCCCATCGCTTTGTTGATGGCTTCGCAAAAAATAGTATTATTTCTATATTTTTCTTTTATCAGCTGAACAGTTTTTTCATAATTTATAAAGACGGTATCTCTTTTTGGCACAACAATTACCTCAAATTTAATCTGAAAAGTCGGCGTAATCTGTAAATTTCCAATTGCAATCGTATACAGAGAACATTCGACCGTTTTCGTCTACCGTTTTAATTGATGAAATTAAAAAAGTTCGGCCGACAACGGAAAAATTAAACTCTGTAAATTTCCTGTGTTTCCAGCAATGAACGGTTGCTTTTGACAGGTCACCATTTATGGAGTAATACAGTTCTCCACAGTAGTTTTCACCGCCATTATTATTTTCACTATTTTTGATCGTATTAAAAAATGCGATAAGAGGGTATTGAGATCGCTTTCCAGTTTTTGTTTTTGGCGCATACACAATATAGCTTCTTGGAAAATCTCCGGCTCGCACAACGGAAGAATAATCAAAACAAATTGTTCCGAATTTTATATTGTAGTCCAAAGGAACAATTTTAGGTATGGCATCTTGCTCCGGTTCAAGTTCGCGTAATGTGCTCAAATGATAATTTATTTCATTTATTGCCAAGCTTAAAGCCCTTTTGTTGTTTAGATTATAACTTGTCCAGGCTTTTCCTTCTCCAATATAAGAACAGTTGCAAACCTGAAAAGGCATAAATACGTAATTCCCCATTTCGTATTCAATTGCGCTGCTTGCTTTCAGCCAATCTTGTTTTGAAAGATTTTCTTTTATGCATCTGCCTTTTAACAACAATGCTATTTTCTCGACAGGCTCATTGGTTTGTAAATAGTCAAAACGCAGCGAGCCCTGTTTTTCAACAGGAGATATTGCATTGTTTTGAAGCTTTTCCGGCTTTCCCAGAAACTTACTAAACAATCCCACAGTATACCCTTTCTACAAGATGCCCAAAATTAGCATCTTTTTTTATGCAATTTATCAACGAAAAAAATTCGCCAATAATCTTGACTAACGAAAAAATTTCGTTTATAATAGCCTTACAGAACTTGAAGCAGACAACAAAAAACCAAACCCCCATCGGAAACCTCCGTTTTGCGGGCTTATAGCCGATATTTTGTTGGCTGACACTTACATAATAACGGTTGGTATAGCGTTTGTCAAGATAAAGTTCTGAACACTGAAAGGAGGGCTGAGAGCTTGGAATTAAAGGCGCTGCGAGAAAACGCGGGCTTGAGCCAGAGCTACGTTGCGAAGAAGTGCAATGTGACTGTCGCTGCCGTGTCGAACTGGGAGAACCGCGTGAACGGCATCGCAAGGAAGTACCACAAGACGCTGGCAAGGCTTTACGGCGTGACGGTGGCGGAAATTGAGGACGCCATGCGGTGTACGGCGGAGGGACGGAAAGAGAAATAAGGAGAAATGAAGAAACGAGGAGAATGAAAAATGAAAGAGATCAAAGTGAAACTGACTTTTACGGAAGCGGTGCTGGGCACCTGCCCCGGTAATCCTGACATCTATCGTGAGTTTATCGGAGGCAACGCGCCGGATGCTAACACCCTTGAGGATGAGGTTGCCGCCCTCGGCGTAGAGGGCGTTGTTGAGAAAGGCAAGACCATTTTCCCGAAGCTGGACGATGGCACGCCGTTCTTCTACGATTATCAGATTAAGGGCTTTTTCAAGGATACCTGCGGCGGCCTGCGGCGTGTCAAGGGAACAAAATCCAGCGGTATCAAGGCATACAAGAAGGAAATCGACAAACTGATCTTCGTGGAGCCGCGCACCATCCCCGTCTTTTTTGCCGGTGAGATCGGCGAATGCAGCAGACCTCTTCGGGCACAGACTATGCAGGGTGAGCGCGTGAGTCTGGCGCTGTCTGAGCAGATTCCCGCCGGCGCAACGTGTGACTTTACCATTGTGTGCCTGTGCGACGACCACGAGAAGGCTGTGCGAGAGTGGCTGGACTACGGACGGTACTCCGGAATGGGTCAGTGGCGCAACAGTGGGAAAGGGCGATTCACCTGGGAGGAAGTCAACATCAAGCAAGGGTAAGGCAGGCCGAGGCGTAGTTTGGCAACGGTAGGGAAACGAATTGCATGGCAATGGTGACGTGCGGAATGCTGGAGCATTGAGCGGCAAAGGCGATGCGTAGTTTTGACCTGTGACGGAATCGAGACGCATTGACCCGCGCAGCAAAGGATTCGAGGAGCTTCGATATGCCAAGCAAAGGTATGGAACCGTAACGATTAGCGACGGATAGTTTTGCAAAGGTAAAGCGCGGTGGTGACGAGCATGGTGAAGCACCGAGCTGCTTCGGTGGGATGCGCAATTGCCCATAAAAAGAGGGCCCTGCCCGGTGTAGCAGACCGAACAGGGCGAGAGAAGAACACAAACCACATGTTCCTACGGACAGTATATCACTTCCGTGGGGGAAAGGCAAGCAACAAATAAATGACACCAATTGAAAAACTGAACGCGGAAAAAGAACGGGTGATACAGCAGTGCGGCTACTACATCACACCGGCCCGCATGGCAAACCTGATGAAAGCCGCAGGCAAGATCCTTAATTTGCTGGTCACGGCCGATCTGGCCGTGAGCTATGAGGAATGCCGCATCGTGCTGAAAATCGTGGACGGCGCGATCAGCGAAGCAATTGACCACGAGTAAGCTATCTTACCATGGGAAGGAGATACCAATGATCGAAACATTGAGCTTGAATCAAGCTGCGGAGTATCTGCGCGGCCACGGCTTTAAGATTGGTAACGTGGTGCTGGCAAACGGACTGGAACAAGGCAAGTTTGAGTTTGGCTTTTGCATCGTCAACGATCAGGGCCGACGGTCGTTCCAGATCTTCCGGGCGCTGCTGGACAAATGGATCGAAGAAAGGACGGTGTAAACATGATCGCCTACATCATGATCATCATCGGAGCGCTGACGGTCTCGGTGCAATTCATGCACCTGATAGACCGGCTGGAAGGGAGGCGGTGATGAACGGCAAGAGAAACGCCTATCAGAAGGCGTATTACGCGGCCAACAAGCCGTATTTTGCCGCGTACCGCAGGAAAAATTCCGTGCTGATCGCCAAGTATGCCAGCGGATATTACCGGGAGAATCAGCGCCGGTATGCGGAGGAACAGCGGTTTTTGCAAGAGGCCCGCATGCGTCTGGGCTGGTCACAGGAGGCGGTGGCCCACAGTGTCGGCGTGAGTCAGGCGACGATCACACGGCTGGAGACCGGGGCGCAGCCGCTGGAGACCTTCCGCAAGCGGGACAAGCTGCTGGAGGTGCTGGGGGTGGTGGTATGAGCGTGATGCTGGAGCACCAGATCGTGCCGCAAAGCCCCTGTACGCCGGACTGCCCGGACAGAAGCGGCGACTGCATGCTGCACTGCTCCCACGGGTACGCCGAGTATCGGGCGGCGCGGGACAAGGTGTATGTCGCACGGGCCGCAGCCGCCGAGGCTTCGCGGGACGCCAGCGCCGGAAAGCGGAAAGCTTCCGTGAAGAAGGCCAGAATGAAGCACAGGCACAAGAGATGATTTTGCGGGTAACGCCCGCTGAAAAGGAGGAATTATTTTGCAGATCGAAAACCGAGAAGAGGCCCAGCGGTCTATCTTGCAGATGTGCCGGGGCGCCTTTCAGGAGCGCGTGGACTACGAAATGCCGCACCTGATGGAAAACATCTTCGACCCCAACACAGCTGCCAAGGCAAAGCGCAAGGTGACCATCACGCTGGAGCTTTGCCCCGACGACACCCGCCAGAACATCGTGGTCAACTGTCTGGTCAAGACGACGCTGGCCCCGTCCAACCCCGCTACCACGATGCTGTACGCCGTAGACGAGCATACGGTGGTGGAGATGGTGCCGCAGATTCCCGGCCAGATTGCCGTTGACGGCAGCGAACAGGAAGCACCGGCCCGCTTGAAGCTGGTCAATTTTGAATAAAAGGAGAACACGAGCATGAAAATCTTTATCAGCCAGCCCATGAAGGGCAAGACCAATGAGGAGATCAAGGCCGAACGGGAGCGCTTGATCGCCAAAGCACGGGAGCATTACGGCGAGAACATCCAGGTGATTGACAGCTTCTTTGAGAACGCCCCGGCAGATGCACGGCCGCTGTGGTTCCTGGGCAAGTCGCTGGAGCTGCTGAGCACGGCGGACGTGGCCGTGTTTGCGCCTGGTTGGGAGAACGCCAGAGGGTGTAGTGTGGAAAACCATTGCGCCATCGTGTATGGCATCGAGGTGATGGAGGTGTGCGGGAAATGAAATATAAGATCTACATCTCGCCGGAGAATCGGGCCAGCAATGTGTACGCCTCTTCGGCCCTGTGGAACGGGCACACCACCAATGAAAAGGAGAACAAATCATGTTGAAGGAAGCTATTGAGAAGATCGAGAAATTGGCAAAGCCGGAAATCTACAAGGATGCACTCGGAAAGGCATATGTGGTAGACAAGGACGGCGAGGCGCGGGAGATTATCCCGGAGGCGGTCTATCAGGTCTGTCTGGAACTGAACAGTCTAGACGCGCTGGTGCAGATGGTCAGGACGGAGGGCGTCAGCGTTGATCGCTGTGCGGACAAACTGTATCTGTCCGTGAAGGATCACATGACCGTGGCCTGCTTCGGCCATCCGCAGAAGGACTTGCGGGAGGCGCGTATTTTCTACTACGAGGCGCAGGCGAAGGACGTTCCCGGCTGGTACGGCGAGGTGAAGATGGCCTTTGACAAGGCGGCTGTGGCCTTGCAGACCCGTTTTCAGGATGGCGGCGACCGCGATTACACGCTGACGTTGCTGAGCCAGATCACTTGCGGCGCGAAGGTCACATACAACGACATTGGCGTGGCGACGACGGTAGTCACGCAGAAGGGCGTAAGCCTCCAGCAGAACAGCACCATCCGCCCGCTGGTAAAGCTGCGGCCTTACCGCACCTTCCAGGAGGTGGAACAACCGGAGGGCCTGTTCCTGATCCGCATTGACGAGCGGGGCATTACCTTCACGGAGGCGGACGGCGGCATGTGGAAACTGGCGGCCCGCAAGACCATCAAGGCATATCTGGAGGAAGCGCTGAAGGACATGATCGACGACGGCAGTGTGGTCGTGATGATGTAAGTAAAAAAAGCCCCGGCGGAGCTGGCACTCCGTCTGGGCGGGCAAAACCCTTGAAAAAGATTTTACAAGCTTATGATAGCGGCTTTTTGGCCGCCTGTCAAGAGGAGAAGCGCATGTACCGATGCAATGAGACCGGGCGGGAGTTTGAGGAACCCCGGTACGATCCCGACTTCTGGAACAAAGGCGACGGGGCGAAGGTGTGTCCCTGCTGCGGCGACACCGACTATGACGAGGTGTTTGAGTGCGATATCTGCTGCGCTCACGTGACGTGGGACGACGGGCATGTTGGAAGCAAGTATGGAAACAGCTTCCTGTGTCCTGCCTGCCGGAAGGTCGCCATCGTCAACCTGTTTGAAAAAGGCGCTCAGGAGTTGGGCGACACGGAAGAAGCTTGGCTGGACGACGTACTGGACGGCGGCAGCTGGGCGGATTTGAAGAAACGTTATAAGGAGGCAAAGACAAATGGCACTGCTACCCTTTGAAGAACTGATTAAGGTCGATGTGAGACCCTTCTGCGAGACGCGGAAGGCCAAGGACGACAACGGAAACGTGGTGGATATCCCCTATCTGAACTGGGCCAAGTGTGTGAAGCTGCTGCACGAGAACGGCGCGAAGGACGTATGGTTTACACCCCGCGTCTGCCCGGAGACAAAGACCTATCTGTGGCCGCAGGCGGACGTGACCACCCGGAAGGGCTACAAGACGCAGTGCTGGTTCGTCAGCGTGGAAATCCACATCGACGAGCTGGTGTTCAACATGGACACGCCGCTGCTGAACGGGGCGCTGGTGGTCTATGAGGACACGCTGAACCAGCTGCGTATTTCCAACGCGCAGGCCCGCGCCTTCGTGAAGGGCGTGGCGCTGCGGACGGGGCTGGGCTTCGACCTGTGGGCCGAGAGCGGCGACGGGGACGACGGCGAGGACGATCTGAGCCGCCACAGCATCTGGGCCATCCGGGAGCGGCTGGAGCGGGCCATTACCGCCAAGGAAAAGGCGGGGCTGGATCACAAAGACCTGCTGGCCGCCCTGCGGATCAACGACAAGCAGCTGAACCAGCTGATGGGCTACTTCGCCAAGCTGGACGGCCTTGAGAAAGCGGTGAGCAAGCTGTGATCCACGATCAGGACAGGAGCGGGTGGTTCGGGGCATCGGACACGGCCACCATCATGGGATCGTGGGAGACGGAGACGTTCCGGAAGTGGTGGGCGGTGAAACTGGGCATCCGGCAGGATCACTACACCAACGCCGCCATGCAGGCGGGCACGGCCTATGAACACAAGATTCTGGACGCGCTGGGGGTAAAGACCCGCGACCGCCAGATCAAGGTTTACGCCCTGCGGCTGCGGGTGAACTACGACGGGGACGACGCCCAGACCGTTACGGAGGTCAAGACCTACAGCAAGGCTCCCTTCAAGGTGAGCCGCGCCTACTGGATGCAGTGTCAGGTGGAGATGTTTGCCAGTGGGTGGGGCCTGCGGCGGCGGAAGATGTGCCGGATCGCGGCCTATCCGGTCGGCGAAGCGGAGAAGCAGAACTTCTTTTTGCCCGTCGACCCCGGCAGGATCAGCCTGTGGCCCATCGAGTACGATGAAACGTGGGTGGAGGAGAAGTACCTGCCCCGGCTGCGGTATCTGGCCACGTGCCTGAAAACAGGCCGGTGGCCCCGAAAGGAGGAAGCGCCATGCAGCAGGTGACGGTGGACGCCGCACGGTGGCTGCGGGACGGCGACGGGTCGTGGCTGGCCTTCCGGGTAGGCAGCGACAAGACGGCTATGGACGTGTGCGACAGCCTGAAAGCGGGAAAAGAGTACAGCCTGACGTTGAAGCGCAAGGGCCGCAGTCTGGACGCCAATGCCTATTTCTGGGTGCTGGTGAACCGGCTGGCGGACAAGCTGAAGATCGAGCCGGAGGGCATCTACCGGGCCTATATCCCGGATATCGGCGGCGGCTATGAGGTGGTGCCGGTGCGGGAGGATCGCATTGACGCATGGGAAAAAGTCTGGTGCAGCGGCCACATAGGCCGAATGATCGAGGACATGGGGCCGTGCCGGAATATCAAGGGCTATCACAATGTCCGGTCTTACCTATCTTCCAGCGATTACGACACGGCTCAGATGTCACAGCTCATTGTGTTGGTGGTGGCGGACTGCAAGGAGAACGGTATCGAGACCATGACGCCCAGAGAGCTGGATGCGCTGGTGTCCCGGTGGGGCGAGGTGAGCGTATGAGCACAGCAAAAATCTATACCGCCCACGGAAAGTCCCTGACCATGCGGCAATGGGCGAAGGAACTAAATCTGCCGCAAAAGACGCTGCGGAACCGGCTGGACAGGGGGTGGACGCCGGAAGCGACCTTCACACCGGGAAAGCAACTGCACCGGGGCGGCACAACAGGTTCGCGCCGCACTGACCACACAGGAGAGCGGCACGGGATGCTGGTGGTCGACCACTGCCTCGGATCGGGGCCGGATGGGCCGAAATGGCTCTGCGTGTGCGACTGCGGCAAGACGCGGGTGGTACTGGCGCGGAATCTGAGAGGCGCATACAGCTGCGGCTGTAAGGCGAGGAGAAAGGCAGACCGCCGCCCCGGCCATCCACAACCATGTTGGACGTGCCGGAACTACGCCGGAGGGTGCAGTTGGTCGCAGAAGTACCCGGAGCCTGTGAAGGGCTGGGACGCGACCCCCACCACGAAATATCAGGGGAATGCGGGCGAGGTCACATCTTTCGCCATCCATTACTGCCCAGAGTATGTACCTGACGGAACGGAGGTGCTGGTGAATGGGTGAAATTTGGAAACCCGTTCCTGGTTATGAAGGGGCTTACGAAATAAGCAATATGGGACGGTTGCGCTCACTAACGAGAACGCGGATTGTAAATAATTGCCACGGTGGGACTTCGCCGCGAACGGATAAAGGACACGTTTTGGCGCCAGGAAACAACGGAAACGGGTACGCCTATGTGTCACTCCGCGATAATGGAGTAAGGACTAATTATTATGTTCATCGCCTTGTAGCGGAAGTGTTTCTTGATAAACCGGAAGGGGAAAACTTGGTTGTCGATCACCGCGATCACAACAGGAGCAATAATGTGGTAAATAACTTGGAGTGGGTTACGCAAAAAGAAAATGTCGGTCGATCGAGGCATCTTATGCGTCACCAAAAAGGCCGCTATAGACCGTCATCAACCGGGGAGAAATACATAATTCGCTACAAAAAAGGATATCGCGTGAATATCAAGTGGGCGAAAACAAGCAGAGATTTTAAGAACCTATCTGATGCGATTCGGTTCAGAAATGAGGTGATAAACGGTGCCAAATAACAGGAAATGTTTTCTTTGCGGAAGATGTGACGCAAGCGATCCATTAGAACGGCACCATTAGCCACATATTTGGTGCAGCATATCGCAAGAAAAGCGAAAAATACGGCCTTGTGGTCTATCTATGCGGCAACAGGTGCCACAGGAACGGAAAGACGGCAGTACACCGCAGCGGCGAACAAATGCGCAGGCTGCGGCGATACGGACAGCTAAAGGCCATGCAGGAGCATGGCTGGACGGAAGATGATTTCCGGCGCGAGTTCGGGAAATCGTACTTATAGGAGGGCTTATGACACAGTGCGACAGAATTCTTGAGTATATGGAGACGGTAGGCCCCATTACACAGTTGGACGCCGCCCGCGAGTTTGGCTGCTACCGTCTGGGCGCGAGAATCTGGGACTTACGCCACGCAGGACACGCCATCAGCAAGCGGACAGTGACAAACAAGAACCGATACGGCGAGAGCGTGAGCTTCGCCGAATACAGATTGGAGGACAAGAAATGCTGAACAAGATTTTCATCATGGGACGCCTGACCCGTGATCCGGAGCTGCGGCGGACGCAGAACGGTACGGCGGTGGCCGGGTTCGCGCTGGCCGTTGACCGGGATTTTAAGAACGCCGACGGCACCAAAGAGACGGACTTCATCGAGGTGGTGGCATGGCGCAGCAGCGCCGAGTTCGTCAGCAAGTACTTCGCCAAGGGCCGTATGGCTATCGTGGAGGGCCGGTTGCAGATTCGTGACTGGACGGACAAGGACGGCAACAAGCGCCGCAATGCAGAGGTCGTGGCCGACAACGTGTACTTCGGCGACAGCAAGAAGGAGTACGGTGGCGACTATGGCGGCGCTCCTGTTGGCGGCTACAAGGCGGCAGGCAAGGCCGTGGACGTGGAGCCGGGCGAGGGAGAGTTTGCCGAGATCGAGGACGAAGAAGATTTGCCGTTTTGAGGTGAGAGTGGAAGGAAGAGGACAACACAGCGGGGCGTATCGTGGGCGCGAACCGTGACGGCTGGCCGGGATCGAGCCAGCGCACGACGGCGGCGCGGGCGAAAATCCCCCTTTGTCCCCCTATCTATCCCCCTATATCCCCCTTACACACCCACAACAAGAGAGATATTTCTTCTTGTGGGGGGTGTATAGAGGGCAGTACGGGAGAAGGAGAGAACATGACGAAAGAAGAATTTGAACAGGTTTTCACGGCGCTGGGGCTGTTCTGGCCGCGGGAAACCGTTTCGGACAGCCGGAAGGCGGCGTGGTGGCTGGCGCTGAAGCCGTACCCCTATCAGGGCGGCGTGCGGGAGAAGATCATTGCCTATGCCCGGTCGCCGAAAGGGAACTATTTTCCGGATGTGGCGAACCTGACGGCAGGTCTGACACCAGAGATAACGGAACCGGAGAAGTCCGGGCCGGACTGGATCGACGAGCTGCTGGAGAAACTGCCGCCCCACACGCCTGACCCGATTACCCGATATGCCTCCGAGCATGGGATCACCTGGGGCGAGGCGAAAAAGGCGTTGGAGGGCCGGACATGAGCAGAGAATCATTCATCATCCGCTATCCGGACACCGACGCCGGAAGGAAGGCGTGGAACAAGGCATATGGGCTGAATGCTATCTATGCGGGAAAGCACTGGTCGAAGCGGCGGGACGACGCGAGACTGTGGCACACGCTGACGGTGAGCGCTATCAACGCCGCCCACATTCGTAAGCGGCCTTTTGAAAGGCCCGCAGTACTGACCTTCCAGTGGAATGACAGGCTGGATTGCTCCAACCACGCTTACATGGCGAAGCTGATCGAGGACGGCATGAAGGGCATTCTGCTCCACGACGACAGCCGCCGGTGGGTGAGGGGCATTGAGCACTATTTCCACGACAAGCCCTACATACGCGTGACGGTCACGGAGGTGGAACCATGAAAAACGGGATCTGGAAAGTGGAGACGGCGAGGCTTTGCTGGGCCTGCCAGATAGACATGATCCACGAATATATTATCCAGCCTACCCGCGAACAGCGGCGCGACCCGGTGAAGGATCGCTGGGAGAGCGGCGTATGTGAGCGCTGTGGACGGAAACAGAGCATGACAAAACTGCGCCGGTACACCATGAACCGGGCCGGGCTGGTGGCAAGGGGGCGAGAAAATGGGTAAGCAGCATCTATCCCGTGATGAGCGGCTGATTATGCAAGGCCGCTTGAAGGGAACGCAGGAAAACATGGACATGGTGGCGATGGTGCTGATGGACAAGTGCGGCTGGCACGTCTTTGAGGAGACATCGGACAGCCGGGACACCCACAGCATCGCGTATCTGTATGAGTGCTTGGAGAAGCTGGCAGAGGAGATAAACGAGGGCCGTATCAAGCGGAAGCACATCAAGGATGTGCTGAAGGACGAGTGCGGCGTGGTGTTTGGAGATTGAGATGATTTTTGCACAAGAGACGATGACCGGCGAGATCATCGTGGACAATTTCGCCGGTGGCGGCGGGGCGTCGACAGGTATCGAGATTGCAACGGGCATGGCGGTGGCGATTGCCATTAACCACGACCCGGCGGCTATTCTGATGCACAAGACAAACCACCCGTATACGGAACACTTTCAGGCGTCCGTGTGGGACATTGACCCCGTGGCCGTGTGCCGTGGGCGGCGCGTGGGGCTGGCGTGGTTCTCGCCGGACTGCAAGCATTTTTCCAAAGCAAAGGGTGCGGCGCTGGTTGACCGGAAGATTCGCGGCCTTGCGTGGATCACCCTGCGCTGGGCGGCGAAGGTGCGGCCCCGCGTCATTATCCTTGAAAACGTGGAGGAGTTCCAGACGTGGGGGCCGGTGCGGAAGGGCAAGCCGGTGAAGAAGCTGGCGGGCACCACGTTCCGGAAGTTCATCGACCAACTCACTGAGTTGGGGTACACCGTGGAGTATCGGGAGTTGATCGCGGCGGACTACGGCGCACCCACCTCCCGCAAGAGATTCTACATGGTCGCCCGCTGCGACAGGAAGCCCATCGTGTGGCCGAAGCCCACACACAGCAAAACCGGCGCGGATGGACTGCCCAAGTGGCGCTGTGCATCGGAGATCATCGACTGGTCGCTGCCCTGCCCGTCGGTATTTGCATCTAAGGCGCAGATCATGGACAAATACGGCCTGAAAGCGGTGCGCCCGCTGGCGAAGAACACTATGCGGCGGATCATCCGGGGCGTGGACAAGTTCACCATCCGCAGCGGCAAGCCGTTCATCGTACAGCAGAAATTCCAGAACGCTGCGCAGAACATCGAAAAGCCATTGACGACTGTTACGGCGGGAGGAGCGCATGAATTGTGCAAGCCGCTGCTGGCACCTGTGACGGTGACCAACACCAGCAACAGCGTGGGCGGGACGGTCGGAGCGCCGGTACATACCGTAACGACCGCAGGGAATCAGATGCTGGTAACGCCCTTCCTTGCGGAGTGCAACCACTCTGGCGGCGGGCATATTGCACCTGTGACGGATGCTCACAAGACCATCACCGCCAAGCATACCGGCGGCATCGTGGCGCCCGCGCTGATCCAGTATCACACGGAACAGACGGAACACGTTCGGGCATCCGGGCTGGGGACGCCTATCCACACGGTGGACGCCTCCAACCGATACGGCCTGACCTGCGCCAATCTGGTGGAGTATTACACCGGCGGCAGGCCGCTGGATGTGCAAGACCCCATGCACACCGTTACCAGCCACGACCGTGAGGCGGTGGTCGCCGCCCATGTTGTAAAGTTCAAGGGTGACAACCTGGGGCATGGGGCAGATGAGCCGATGCAGACAGTGACCACCAGCGCCGGGGAGTTCGCCGTGTGCAAGGCGTATCTGGCAAAGATGCGCAGCGGTGACGATCTGGGCCACTGGCCCGAGATTCGCGCCCTGCTGAATGAATTCTGCGGCTATGCGCTGGCGGATGATGATGTGTTGCTGCTGGAGATCGGCGGCGCACTGTACTACATCGCGGATATCGGACTGCGGATGCTGTCGCCCCGTGAGCTGTACAACGCTATGGGATTCCCGCCGGATTACATCATTGACCGTGATTATGAGGGCAATAAGTACAAAAAGAGCGCACAGGTGGCGCGGTGCGGCAATGCCGTCTGCCCGCCGGTGGCGTCCGCTCTGGTGCGGGCCAACCTGCCGGAGTGGTGCGGCGTGACCATAACGACAATGGCGCAGCTGATGGACTGCGTGGCGGTATAGAAGGGGGTAAGGACTGAAAGCTACTCTATCAAGGCCCGAATGTTTCACGCCAGATACGGCTATGCCATTACGGAGATTTCAGCAAGAAGATATCGATAAGGAGAATGAAAAATGAAAGCTTACAAGGGTTTTGACAAGAATTTGCAGTGCAGAGGTTTGCAGTATGAGATCGGCGGCACGCAGGAAGTTGACAAAGTGAAGCTGTGCAATCAGGGCTTGCACGCTTGTGAAGCGCCGTTGGATGTGTTCAGATATTACGCGCCCGGCGAAGGAAGCCGGTATTGCGAAGTGGAAATGGACGGCGTGAGCGACGAACGTGGAGATGATAGCAAGCGCGTTGCCAAGAAGCTTACGGTGGGCGCGGAGATCGGCATTCCCGGTCTGGTAAAGGCTCACGTTGAATACGTCAAGGCGCATACCACAATGGAACATACCGACCAGAAAGCAGCCACCGCAGGCAATAGCGGCGCAGCCACCGCAGGCAATAGCGGCGCAGCCACCGCAGGCGCTTTCGGCGCAGCCACCGCAGGCGATAGCGGCGCAGCCACCGCAAAAGGATCTGTTTCTGTTGGCAAAAATGGATGCGGCCTTGTTCGCGGTAACGATGTGAAGATAAAAGGCGGTCTTGGTGCTGTGCTGGTGATCTGTGAGGAAAACGGGGACAATTGGGACATCAAAGAGTGGAAAGCGTTTGTCGTAGATGGCACGGACATCAGAGCGGACACATGGTATAAGCTGGTGGACGGAAAGTTGGTGGAGGAATGACCGAGGTATACATGATCGTCACCCGTGACAAATACCGCCTGCCCCGCTGGTGGGGTGTAACGGCGGAAGAGCTGGCGCGTCTGGAGGAGGGCAAGTGATGGCAAAGCAGCAAGTTCAGCTATTCAACGATAATTTTCAAAACTTCAAGAAGTACAACATTCCCAAGGCGCAGCTTGTTATTGCAGATATCCCGTATAACATCGGGACGGACGCTTACGGCAGCAATCCGATGTGGTATAACGGTGGAGACAACGCAAACGGAGAAAGCAAGTTTGCAAAAAAACGGTTTTTTAATTCTGACGGGTATTTTAAAATCGCGGAGTATATGCATTTTTGCTCCCGCCTTTTGAAAAAAGAACCGAAAGCAACAGGAGAGGCACCAGCTATGATTGTCTTTTGCGCCTTTGAACAGATGCAGACGGTTATCGACTATGGCAAGCGGTACGGTTTTATGAAGTCCTATCCTCTGTTTTTCATCAAGAACTATTCCGCGCAGGTTCTCAAGGCAAATATGCGTATTGTCGGCGCGACAGAGTTTGCCGTGGTGCTGTACCGGGACAAACTGCCAAAGTTCCGCAACACGGATATGTACGGAGAAAAAAGAATGGTTTTCAACTGGCAGGAGTGGGGGCGCGACGGGAAAGACATTCCAAAGATCCATCCAACCCAAAAGCCAGTTGTGCTGCTGAAACGGTTAATTGGAATATTCACAGACCCAGGTGATGTGGTCATTGACCCATGCGCCGGAAGTGGTTCTACGCTGCGTGCTTGTATGGAAACGGGACGGCGTGGCTACGGCTTTGAGATTAGCCGCGATTTTTGCTGGAAGGCGCAGGAGAAAATGCTTGTGCTGCCAGACAAAAACCAAGTGTCACTGTGGGGGAATTGAAACATGGGCAAGCAACATATAAGCCGGGACGACCGGATTTTTATGGACGGCAAGCGCAGAGGCACACAGGAGTGCATGGACATGGTGGCGATGGTGCTGATGGACAAGTGCGGCTGGCACATTCAGGAGCAGACCGAGGACAGCCGGGACACCCACAGCATCGCGTATCTGTACGAGTGCCTGGAGAAGATGGCGGGGGAAATAAACGAAGGCCGCATCAAGCGGAAGCACATCAAGGACGTGCTGAAGGACGAGTGCGGCGTGGTGTTTGGAGATTGAGAGGGAACATGAAACGAGATGAGATCGTGACCGCGCTGCGGTGCTGTGCGGCTGACTATTGTAACGGATGCCAGCTTTATGTTGCCTATCCCAAGGGCGGGGACTGTATCCGCGTGATGGCGACCGCCGCCGCTGACCTGATCGAGAACCAGCAGCGGGAGATAGAAGCGCTGCGGCAGGCCAATGAGGGTCTGCGGTTTAATCTGGCGGCGTTAAGTACGCCGGAGGGAAAAAGATGAAAGAGATTATCACACTATTCATCATTGTATTTGGCATATCATTTGTTGTAATTTATAACATTTTTAGAGGTAAAAAATCATGAAGAAAAATATCACTATTACTATTTCTATTGTACTAGCAGCGATTGTTGCTATTTTTTGTATTATCTGCCTAACAAGAATTAAGGTGGGCTACGTAGGCGTTGTATATTCTGCAAAGGGTGTGGAACAAAATACGCTGACGCAGGGCTGGCATTGGCTATCACCTTTGAAACACGTTAAGCAATTCCCTATCAGTCAGCAGCAAATCGTATTTTCCGACGATCCGTCTGACTACAACACAGATGAACACGCAGATTGGCATATTGACGCCCCTGCCAACGGCGGCATGGTAGGCATTAACCTAACGGTCAACTATAATTTTCTACCTGACCGCGTGGTGAGTTTGTATGAAAAATTCAACGGCATGGACGGAGAGGCCATTGTAGAGGGCCGCGTACAGAATAGCATTATTGCATATGTGAAGGAAGTTACCCCCAGATTCTCCGTCATGGACATCTACTCTGACAAAAAGTCGGAGGTAAACAAGGCTATTACCGACTATCTGAATGAGAAGCTCAGTGCCGAATATGGTATCAACGTGTCCAGCGCCCTGATCATTGATGTGGAACTGGATTCCGCATTGCAGGAAAAGGTGCGGGCAAAGGAGCAAGCCAAACAGGATGCAGAGATCGCAGAACTTGCCAAACAAACGGCGGAAGCGCAAGCAGAAACAAATCGCGTTATCGCTGAATCTGAGGCTGCTGTAAAGATCATTGAGGCGGAAGCTGAGGCAAAAGCCAACAAGACCATTGCGGAATCCATTACGCCGGAGCTAATCCAGATGAAGGAAGCGGAGGCGCGTCTCAAGCATGGCTGGGTGACTGTACAGGGCGCTGATACGGTGGTGACCGCAAAATGATACTACACGATAACGCAATTTGTCAGGCGGCGCTGGAAACCTTCGGGAAGGAATTACAGGTGACAATGGCCATCGAGGAAATGAGTGAACTGACAAAGGAGCTTTGCAAAAACAGCAGAGGGCAGGAGAGCACCCCACACATTGCGGAGGAGATCGCCGACGTGGAGATCATGCTTCAGCAGATGGTGATGCTGTTCGACTGCGCGGGACAGGTGGAGACATTCCGCCGGTACAAGCTGGAACGGCTGGCGGGGCGGATTGAGGAGGTGAGGCGATGAGCAGTAAACAGACCATCATGCAATTAGCCAACGAGGTTATCAGGTACCTAAACGCCTGTGCCGATGAGGCCTTTGTTGAAAGCGTCTTGGAGTGTATCAATGACGGCGTGGAGTTCGGCGAGGACGAGATTAGGGAGGTGGAGTGATGGCGAAGTACATTGACCAGTCTGTAGCGATTGCGCGGCTGACCCATATAGAAGTGACAAAGCCCACGGCGACTATGACGGATGCCAAACGTGCGCTTGCGGATATGTTTCCGGCCAATGTGGAGTCAGTGGTGCGGTGCTGGGAGTGCAAATATTACAAGCCTGATGAGTTCGAGTGCGGATGTGATTTTGCTGGTGGTTTGCCGCATGCAAAGGCTGACGATTTCTGTTCCTACGGTGAGAGAAAGGAGGAATAGCGTCATAAAACAAATGAAACCAACGACAAATGACCGCATTATTGCCGCTGCGTGGGTGCTGCTGATACTGGCGGCGGCGCTGGTGGTGCTGACCGGCTTTTCTGAGAAGGGGCCGGAACGCGAGGAGCGCACGATTCTGGTGATCGAGGGTGGCCCGCACGAAGAAGCATACGAAGACCCGGACGAAGCGGAGAAAAGCGCGGAGGCGGTGATTGCCGCCATCGGCACAGACCGGGAGTTTGAGACATTCGGCTACGACGTGACGCGAGTTCTCCGGATCGTTACGGCAGAAGCGGGAAACGATGCCGACCAGTGCCGTGGCATTGTACAAGCCCTGTTTAACGCATGCAATCGCCACAGGAACCACTACACGCCGGAGGACGTATGCAGGGAGTATCAGTACACCGCCCCGGCAAGCTGGGCGTCTGACGCGGCGCTAAACGCCTTTTGCGAGGTGTTTGTGTACGGTGAGACATTTACCGACATCGGCAATGCAACGGTGTTTTATAATCCCCAGATCGCCGGACACAGCGAATACCATGAGGGGCAGATCTACGTTTGCAGCATCGGAGATGTGAAGTATTTTGAGGAAGTGTAAATGAAAAAGATTGAATATATCAAGAAGCAAGACGCAATTGACGCTATTGTTGCAAGCAATCGCAACGTAGATGTTGATGGGTTGACTGCGATAATGAAAGTCTCGCCTGCCGTAGTTTTGTGCAAGGACTGCATTTTTTGGGAAAAAGGAACGAGGGACGATGGTTTTTGCTTTAGCCGCTATGTGGTGTGCGGAAGCTTGACGCCGCGCAGAAACCCCACAGACTTTTGTAGCTACGGAGAGCGCAAGGAGCCAAATGTGTAATGGATAAATGGATTATACGCGACAAGTCCACAGAGGGAAAAGATTGGCCCAAATGGGCGATACGGATCGAGTGCCCCTACTGTGGCCTTGTGACGGGCAGCAAAAGCAATTACTGCCCACAATGCGGAAAGGAGTTGATACGGCGTGAACCAAGCTGACATCGACCGCCAAATCAAGGCGCTGGATGAGGCGAAACAAACCATATTGGCGCTTTGGGGGCGCTATCAGGCGAGGGATAAGCTTGTGGATGAACTGGAAAATGAAATCTATAAACTGAAATGCAGCAAAAGTGTTTAATTAGAATAACTACTTTAGAAAATCCGCGTTTTTGCACTATAAACATTGCAAAAAGTGTGGTACAATAGTTATGAGGACGTGCAGCCTTACAACACCTCCATTCGTTTGTTTTAACTGCATTCATTTTTCATTCTCCCTCCTTTTTGTGGCCCGTCGTTGCACGGCGGCGGGCACACACGGCATTGTAGCTCAGTTGGAAGAGCGCACGGCGGAAACCGCCGCCGATGGACGATGCAGGGTTCGATTCCCGCCAATGCCTCCACAGTTCTAGAGGACACCTTTTTCCTTTCAACCGCTTACCCGCCAGCGGTATATGACGGGTATACGCCGGACTGCGTGAGCTACCCCACGATAAGGGGCGGGAGGTCGCACCTCCCATCCGGCCACAGTGTGCCGACACATAGAAAACGGCTGGGCAATACGGAGCCTGTAGAGACGGAATCCGCGACGAAAAAAGCGGTGCGGCACTACCGTGGGCAAGTGGCATAGCGTCCCGCCCGAAAGTGTGCCAGAACATTGAAGCGGTAGGCGATCCGCCATGCGTTTACCGTGGAGTTCCGAAGGGTTGTGCGTATTCCTCAAGGCGGATAGGCGGAAGCCGAAAGAAAACGCCCAATACGCGGCATAGGTGCCCAGTAAGGGGAGACCACAGCGAGTGGCGGGGGCTTTTCCCTTGAAGCGCTAAAGCAGGGCAGGACTGCAATGCCGCACCAGAGGCCGGGTAGCGCCCGGACAATGTCGGAGCGTATCGGCATGCCCGACGTGGAAATGACAATGCTCGCTGAAAACTGCGCGTGAGGATGCGTCCTCCTTGCCATGACCGAACGGTGGCGCTTGAGATGCTTGCGGGGCCTTAAGCGGGCATGAGCGCGTGACAATCTAAGCGGGAAGCCGAACAAAGAGGAGAACAGCATGGACGATATCACAAAGCAGCCATACGCCAAATGGCTTGAAGAAAGCATAGCAACTATTGCAGGGCTTGACCCTTGCTGTATTTGCTTTGCAGCGACAAAAGCAGACGGCACGGTGTTCACCGGCTATTATAATGCAGACGCGACGGACAAGGCCGTTTTTGCGCACAATATCCAGTCCGACATCGTGATGGATATCATCAAGGCAAATGCTGACACAATCAGCGGTATTCTGGGAGAATGATATGCACTGCAACATAATCATGCAAAAAGGCGAAACGCCAGACGGTGCGCTTGATGTCTACATCCACGAACTGGATCGGCACATTAAGGCATTGCTGGTCAAATATAGCCTACACGACAGATACCGCGACATCAAAGGGAAAGAACATTCGCAGACGTTTGTATGCTATCGGATCACCTGCGTTCCGTCTGATGTAGCGGCGGAGATCATATCCAAGGAATACGGTATATGCACCTGCACGGTAAACGGCAAAACGGCGCGTTTCTATGTAGGCGACAGCAGCCACGACTTGATACAGGTGGATAGCGAGTTGGTAGAGGAGGATGGCAAATGATTCTCTGCGGTAAAGACTGCACACCATGCTGTGACTTCTGCACCCACGTCAAACACGGCACAGTAGTAGTTGACGGCAAACGTGTACCTGGTGGGCCTATTGGCTGCAAATTGCACAAGGACAAAGAGCATCAGGACATTGCCGCGACTTGCGGGTATTGCGATGACTTTCGTTGTTTCCGGAGTTTGGTGCGTGTGGATGGCGAGCGGATAGAGGGAGAAGAATAGACAAAAGAGGTGGGGGACAATGGCCGCGCGTCTGACAGACCGGCAGAAAAAGAAAATACTGGCGGACTATGTGCAGACGAACAATTATTGCGCCACCGCGAAAATAAATGGAGTTTCTGCTACAACTGTCAAGAACATTGTTCTTGCAAATTTGGACATTGTGAAAAAGTGCGAGCAAAAAAAAGAGGAGAATACCGCCGACATTTTGGCGTATATGGATGCGCATAAAGACATGGTGTGCTCCTTTATTGGCAAGGGGCTTGAAATGCTTAATGACCCCGATAAGTTGGCGGCGGCAAATCTGAGCCAAATTACCACTGCGATGGGCACGGTGATCGACAAGTGGGCCATGATTGGCGGCGCTCCTGCTGATACCGCAAAGGATGACGCGCTGAGTCAAAGCCTGAGGGAACTGGCGGAGGACTTGCAAGGCGATGATTAGCAGAAAGCAGGCCAAGATACTGGCTTTTCCATACACAAACTATGATGCGCTGATCTGTGATGGTGCTGTGCGTTCCGGTAAAACGTCTATCATGATGTGGGCGTTTGTGCAGTGGGCGACGGAAAATTTCAGTGGACAGAGGTTTGGAATTTGCGGAAAGACAGTGGATTCGTGCGTGAAGAACATAGTCGTTCCGTTTACGTCCATGTCTTTGACGAAGGAGCGTTATATTATCCGGTGGCGGCGGTCTGACAAAATCCTTGAGGTGCGGCGCGGAGCCGTAACGAATTACTTTGAGGTGTTCGGCGGCAAGGACGAGGCCAGCTATACGCTGATCCAAGGCCGCACGTTGGCGGGTGTGCTGCTGGACGAGGTTGTTCTGATGCCGCGCTCGTTTGTGGAACAGGCATTGACCCGCTGCTCCGTAGCCGGTGCGAAGCTGTGGTTTTCCTGTAACCCGGGAAGTCCGCAGCACTGGTTTTATACAGAGTGGATACGGCGGAACAAGGAGCGAAACGCGCTGTATCTGCATTTTGAAATGACGGACAACCCTGGCTTATCTCAAAAAACGCTGGAACGCTATCAAGCAATGTTTTCCGGCGTGTTCTACGACAGGTATATCCGGGGGCTGTGGGTGATTGCCGAAGGTCTGGTATATCCTATGTTTTCCCGGGGGGTCAATGTGACAAGTGAACGCGGTGGGCCGGGGACGTATTACATCAGCTGCGACTACGGTACGCAGAATCCCACAGTGTTTGGCCTGTGGCGCGTACACAAGGGCGAGGCTGTGATGGAGAAGGAATACTATCACAGCGGGCGCAAGACCAACCGGCAGAAGACGGATGAAGAATATTACCAAGACCTGGAACGCTTTGCGGCTGGGTACAAGATCGAACGGATCATCATTGACCCCAGCGCCGCATCGTTTGCGGAGTGCATACGGCGACATGGCAAGTTTCCCGTGTGGAACGCCAACAATGCCGTGTTGGACGGAATTCGGCTGACGGGTGCGCTACTCAAGGCCGGGAAGCTGAAATTCCACGAGAGCTGCGTGAAAACGTTTGAGGAGTTTGGGCTTTATAGCTGGGATTCAGAAGCGGCAGAAGATAAGGTCATCAAAGAGAACGATCACAGCATGGATCAGTGCAGGTACCTATGCCAGACTGTACTTAGGAGAGAGTTAAGATGAGCTTTTTGGGAAATTTCGTTAATACGGTAAGGCGCGCACTGTTCCCGCGGGCTGTGGCCGAGCGGGAATTTGGCACATCTCCGGCTGTCAGCATGACGATGGAGCAGCAGATCGCGCTATGGTATGCAATGCTGGTCAATACGCCGCCCTGGCAGGACTGCAATGTGAAAGCGGTGGGACTGCCTGCCGCCATCTGCCGAGAGGTGACGCGGCCAACGCTGGTGGAGTTTACGGCCAACATCACGGGCAGCCAGCGGGCGGACTATCTTAACGATGGCTTTCAGTTGGCGAAAGAAAACTTCGGCAAGGCGCTGGAGCTGGGGCTTGCGCTTGGCGGTGTGGCATTAAAGCCTTACATCTACGGAGACAAGCTGTTGGTGGACATGACCGGCGCGGCGGGTTTTCAGCCGACGAAGTTTGACCCGACCGGGCGATGCATCGGCGGCGTGTTCCGCGACAAGCCGGTGAAGGTCAATGGCAAGTATTATGTGCGGCTGGAATCCCACGACCTGACCGATACTGTTTACACCATCAAGAACAAGGCGTATTACAGCGATTCTACCGGCTCTGTGGGTGCGCCTGCGCCGCTGGACGTGGTGCCGGAATGGGCGGACATTCAGGAGGAAGTGACCATCCAGAACATGGACGGGCCGTTGTTCGCCTACTTCAAGCCGCCTATCGCCAACACGGCGGATACCAACAGCTTGTGTGGCATGTCCATCTACGGTGACGCGGCGACGGTGGAACTGATCAAACAGGCCGATGAACAGTGGGAGCGTCTGCGGTGGGAGTACAAGTCCGGTGAGCGCAAGGTGCTGATGGACGGCAACACAAGCACGGCCAACATGTTTGACAAGCGGCTGTTTGAAATTGGCGCTTTTACGGCTGACGGCGACTTCTACCAGTTCCTTAATCCTGAACTGCGGAATGACGCGGTTTACAAGGGCTTTCAGGACGTTATTCGGCGCATTGAGTTTAACGTAGGCTTGTCTTACGGTGATATTTCCGACCCCCAGACGGTAGAAAAGACTGCAACAGAGATCAGAAGCGGCAAGCAGCGAAAGTATGTGCTGATTAGCAGCATCCAGACGGCGCTTGAACACACGTTTGATGCGTTGATTTACGCAATGGATGTGTATGCCACGCTCTACGGTCTGGCTGCGGATGGCGAGTATGAGGTTACTTACGATTGGGGTGACAGTATCCTTGACGATCAGGAAACCAAGGACAACGAGTTTGCCCGCGATTTGCAGCTGCTGAACGCCGGGATCATGAATGACTGGGAGTTTAGAGCAAAATATTTCAACGAGGACGAGGCGACCGCAAAGGCGGCGCTGCCGAAGATGCAGGACATTGTGACTGAAGCTCAAAGCGAAATTGAATGAGAAAGTACGACTTTACGCCCGAATTGCTGGACGCTCTGCCGGAGGAACTGGCTGAGTTGTATCGTGGGCTGGAAGATACCTTGCTGATGGAGATATGCTCCCGGCTCAAGGCTGCGGACGAGTTGAATGAGGTCACGGTGCAGGACATCAAGGCGCTGCGGGCGCATGGCATTGACCTGAAAGAGATCGAGAAAGCCATACGCAAGACCGCGGGCATCAGTGAGCAGAAGCTCAAGAAGCTGCTGGACGATGTGGTGGTGCGGAATCAAGCGTATTACACCGAGCTTATCACGTTAGCGGATGTGACGCGGCCTGATGTGCTGGTGGATGCGGCGGCTATCGCGGCAATCTATGCACAGACAAAGCAGGAGTGCCGGAACATCACCAGAAGCATGGGCTTTTTGGTGGACAATGGGCGAACGATGCTGCCGCCTGCAAAAGCATACCAATGGTGTTGCGATTCGGCCCTTATGCAGGTGCAGAGCGGCGCGATTTCCTACAATCAGGCGATATCCAACGCGGTCAAGCAGCTGGCGGACAGTGGCCTGAAAACGGTGGACTACGAAAGTGGGCATCGGGATCAGGTAGACGTGGCGGCAAGACGTGCCGTGATGACCGGCGTGAATGCCCTCAACCAGAAGTATGCGGAGCAATCCGCCGACTATCTGGAGACTGATCTTGTGGAAGTAAGCGCCCATATTGGGGCGCGAAACACGGGAAACGGGCTGGAAAACCATGAGAGTTGGCAAGGCGGCGTGTATCGTTGGGCTGAGAAGCCCGGAGATTCAAAGGGCGAGTACAAGGATTTTGTTGCCACCACGGGCTACGGCCAGGGCGCTGGACTGGGCGGCTGGAACTGCCGACACACCTTTTACCCGTTCGTGGAGGGTGTCAGTGAGCCGACATATTCACAGGCCGATCTTGACGCCATGAAAGGCGAAAACCGCAAGTTTGTGTTTGATGGCAAGGAATACGACGGGTACACAGCTACACAGATGCAGCGCAGCATAGAGCGCCAAATACGCAAGCAGAGGCGTCTCAGAGACGCTTATAAGGCCGCAGGGCTGAAAGATGATGAGACCGCCGCCAACATCAAGTTGCGTCGCCTGAACGCCAAATACAAGGAGTTCAGCAAGGCGGCGGGGCTGCCGGAGCAGAAGGAAAGGTTAAAGGTGCTGTATGGCGGGCAGCTGACGGATTCCAAGAAGTTCGCGCCGTTGAAAGAATACGCCGGTACATGGAAGATCAAAGATAGGTTTTCTGATCGTCAATATGTGATTGACGTTGGGAAACCACAGATTTCCGGTGCAAAACAGCACTTTTGGGACAATCTTGAGAACAGGCCGGACAGAAGCAGCTTGAACCTTGAGGCTGCACAGGATATAATCAACAACAGCAGACTGACGTTGTACCAGACAGACCGGCAAACCCTTAAATTTCTTGCAGACAACGGATATGTTATGCTCAACACGAAGAACGAAATCGTGACCGTTGTACCGGAAAAACTTCGCAAGAAGTACCGCGATTATTTGGAGGGGAAATAACATGGCAAGAAGTCCTATCGCACGGCATAATTGCCCACTGTATGAGAGAGAAACCACATGGTCGGAGTGCGTAGAGGTGCAGGAAGTCCGCGAGGATGAAATGGACGCCGCACGGCTGAGAGAACCGTTTGACATGGACAGAGCGAACGAGGTTTGCGAAGAATGCAAATGGTATGTTGTTGAGGACGATGGCTGATGGACAACTTCAAGGCGATTTATAAGCTGCTGCTTGCATTGGAACGTTCCATGGACTTGCCAGCGTTTGATATTGACGCGCTTCAGCTGGAAGCAATGGGCGTCACTGCGGAGCGCCTGCATCGCTATCTGGAAATGCTGCAAGACGCGGGCCTTATCAAAAACGCAGACTTGTACACCAGCGTGACCGGCGACCTCTGTCTCAGAAACTCGCGCAAAATACGGATCACGCTGAAAGGTCTGGAATACTTGCAGGAAAACTCGATCATGAAGAAGCTGTACAACGCGGCAAAGGGCGCTGTGGACTTGATTCCGTGAGGGGTGCTGTATGACAGATAACGCGACTTCTCTTTTTGATACCAACACCTTGCACGCCATTGATGGCGTTTTGAAGAAGGGCGACCGGGTAGAGCTGATCCCCACCAAAGACGGGGTGCGGGTGATACATATCCGGCGAGAGAATGTGAATTTGAAGAAAATCGAAAAAAACTCTTGACTTTGTGGTTAGCTACAAAGGAGGTGAGGAAGTGGCTGAAAAAAGCCGCGCCGAGTATTTTAGAGAGCGCAGAAAGTCCATGAAACAACTTGTGTTTATGGTGGACAAGGAAAAAGCTGAAGCACTCGACAAGAAACTGGCCGAAAAGGGCGAGGGACGAACAGAGTGGTTTAGAAAAAAGCTTGAAGAAGAAATCGGCAAATAAAAAGAACGCCCACCGTCCGACCAAGACAACGTGAGCGTTCAAATCACCACAGGTTTCCCCATTGGTAAATCCATTCTATCATCGGGGAAGCCTCAGAGTCAAGAGAAATGAGGTTTTTTATTATGCTTACTGTTAGAGAAGCCTGCACGTTGCTCTACACACCGAAGGAGATTCTGCTATCGATGGACGGGTGCCAATACACCATAAAGTATCGGGACAAGAACGGCATCGACGAGATCATGATGGGATATTTCGGCGATTTCCTTGTAGAGGACATTTCTGCAATGGGCGAGGATGATTTTTACATCACGGTAAAAATGAAACCGATGAAGAAGGAGGATATTGCATGAACGAACTGATGATTTTTGATAATCCTGAATTTGGGCGGGTCAGAACTTTAGAGGAGAACGGCGCGGTACTGTTCTGCGCAAGTGATGTAGCAAGAGCGCTCGGTTACGCAAAGCCAAGAAACGCGATTGCGGCTCACTGCAAGGGTGCCCTGAAACGGGGCGGGGTCTCTACTACCACAAATCAGTATGGGGTCACAACGGAGCAAGAGACGGAAATGTTGTTTATTCCGGAGAGTGACCTTTATCGCCTTGTGTTTATCTCAAAGTTGCCTGCGGCGGAGAAGTTTACAGATTGGGTCACGGGAGAAGTTCTGCCCACGATCCGCAAGAACGGTATGTATCTGCTGCCGAAGGATTATCCCTCCGCGCTGCGTGCGCTGGCTGACAGCGAGGAACAGCGCATGGCGCTGGAAGCTTCCAATGCGACACTGGCGGCGGAGAATGAGCGTCAGGCACAGGTGATCGCAGAGTTTGAACCGATTCGGCAGTATGTGGATATCATTCTGGAAAGTCCGGATGCGCTGGCGACCTCGCAGATCGCCGCCGATTACGGTATGAGCGCCCAGTAGCTGAATAAGATCCTTCGTGACGAGGGCGTTCAGCACAAGGTAAACGGCCAATGGCTGCTTTACAAGAAGCACATGAACAAGGGCTATACCAAGAGCAAGACTTTCCGGTTCACACATTCGGACGGACGCGCCGACACGAAGCTCCATACACAGTGGACGCAGAAGGGACGCCTGATGATCCACAACATTCTTGAGAAGCGCGGCATCGTGGCGATGATGGATCGGGGGCGCGTGTCGTAATGATGAAGGTCGTCAAGTTCCTCGACCAAAGCGAGGATGTACCCATGGAGCAGCACCTTACGCAGACGACGGAAGCTTTTGCCGCAACAGGCAGGACGCTTTCTGAGTTTATCAAGGGACTGTCGCTTTCGGCAAAGGACAACAACAAGCTCATTGATCTGATCCTGGCCCATGTGGAGGAAGCCAAGATTTCCGGCTGGATCGACGGATATCTTGCCGGAATCGACGAATAAGCGCTTGCCACCGGTCGCGTGGTATGGTATAATAAATCAAACAAATATTCGACCTCGCTCTAAGCGGTGAGTGAGAAGAGCCGAGAGGGGCTAACTGACTACGAATTGTAGTTGGTTAGCCCCTCTTTCTTTTTTTCAAAATTTTTGACCGGCCCGACGTCGCAAAACTACGGGGCCACAGTGGAGGCGACCCACGCGAAAAAAGCGAGGTGGCGAAGGAGCAGACATGAAACGCGATTTTTTGGAAGGTCTGGGGCTGGAAAAGGACGTTGTGGACAAGATCCTCGACGAAAACAGCCGGGACATTGGCCGGGAGAAGCAGAAAGCGGATCAGGCCAAGGAGGACTTGGCGGCGGCGCAGAAGAATCTTGCCGACCGCGACAAGGACATCGAGGAGCTAAAGAAATCCAGCGGCGACGCGGAGGGCATCCGCAAGCAGCTGGAGGAGCTGCAAGGCAAGTACACCAAGGAAACCGCCGAGTACAAGGCCCAGATCGCTGACCGGGACTATTCCGACGCGATTGCCAAGGTCATCAACGACAAGGGCATCAAATTCAGCTCCAAGGCGGCGGAACGTGCCTATGTCGCAGACCTGAAAACAAGGGGCCTGAAACTGGAAAACGGCGTGTTTGAGGGATTTGACGAGTGGCACAAGGCGCAGATGGACGCAGACCCCAGCGCGTTTCAGACCGGCAAGCCCGCCCCCACGTTTGCAAAGCCCGTCGGTACCGGCGGCGCTCCTAAAGCGGAGGGTCTGGGCGCAATGTACGCAAAACAATTCAACGCGCAGTATGCGCAGACAACTACGAAGGAGTGATTTGATCCATGTCTTTTGTGACCAATACGACCTGCACCAAGCGGCCTAATTTCCTGGAAAGCGAAGTTGGCCTGGTGCTAAAGACCCGCGAGATTCCCGCCTCTATGGGCGTGCAAGACGGTAATTACAAGATCGTTGCAGCAGGCACCCCTTTCCCCTCTAACGATGGTAACGCTGTTGGCATCGTATTTGAGCCCGTGGACGTGACCAGCGGCAATATGCCCGGTTCCGTGCTGGTAGCTGGCCGCGTGCTGGCGGAGAACCTGAATCTCCAGACCGCCGCCAAGACCGCACTGGCCGGTAAGGGCATCGTGTTCGTCGACACCCCCGCCATTACTCGCGGCTACACCGTGACTTATGACAAGAACGACGGTACCGGTACGCCTCCCGTGGATGGCAACACCTATTTCGAGGGTTCCATCGCGCCGGTTTCCACCAGTTATCCGCTGACCAAGAGCGGCAATAAGCAGACCGGCTGGAGCACCAGCAAGGGCGGCGCTGCTGTGACTGAGGTGGAGATCACCGGCAATGTGACCCTGTACCCCGTGTGGACGACCAACGGCTAAGTAAGGAGGTAAGAAACTATGCCCGATATCCTGAACATGATTTCCAGCGCTGAGCGCCTGGAATTTGCACAGAATCTGTCTGTTGCGCGGCCCGCTTACATCGGCGACCGCATTTTCCCCGACCAGAAGACCGCCAATCTCAAGGCGGAGTATCTGCGTCTGGCCGATGGTGCCAACATCCCCGTGATGGCAACCGTACACGCCTTTGACACTGAGGCCGAGATCGGCACCCGCCCCGTGTTCGAGAAGACCGAGGTGGAAAAGCTGCTGATCAAGCGCAAGATCAACCAGACTGAGCGCGTGCGGCTGATGATCGAAAACGGCGTAAGCGACGAGAACGAGATCATCCGCTATGTCTTTGACGACATGCGCCAGATGGCCGAGGCCGTCAAGACCCGCACTGAGGTTGCCAAGATGGAAGTGCTGGCCACCGGCAAGATGACCATCAACGAGAACAACCTGAACCTCAAGGTGGACTACGGTGTTCCCACCAAGAACACCGGCTACAAGATCGACTTCGGCCCCAACGCTGATATCGTGGGCCAAATCATGGCCGTGGCTGACGATGCCGCTGAGTCCGGCAACGCCCTGACCGAGATCGTGACCTCCACCAAAATTCTGCGCAAGCTGGCTGCCAACAAGGGCATTCAGACGCTGATCTATGGCACTGTGGGTGCTGGCACTTATGTTCCTGCCGAGAGAATCCGTTCTCTGTTCGCGGAACTGTTTGGCTTTGGCGTCATCACCACCAATGACCTGCGTTATAAGACCCAGACCGCCAGCGGCAACGAGGCCACCAAGCGCTTTTTCCCCGAAGACAAGATGGCGTTCCTGTGCAATGGCACGTCTTCCTCCTTCGGCGTTGGCCTGTGGGGTGTGACCCCAGAGGAAGCCGACTACGGGCAGTACAACGAAAAGAGCGCCAACCAGTTCATCACCATTACCCAGTGGGCCACTCCCGACCCCGTGGCGGTGTGGACAAAGGCCAGCGGCGTGTTTATCCCCGTGGTGCCCAATCCCAACGGCCTGTTTATCGCAGCCGACACCAGCAAGTAAGCGCGCCTCCTCCCCGCCCCGATGGAAAACCTGACGGGCGGGGAGGAAACGATATAAAGGAGGCGGAAAACATGGCATACGCAGATTATGAATACTACGCTACCGAGTTCTACGGCACGGCCATTGACGTGGACGCTTTCCAGGCCCTGGCTGGTAGGGCATCGGCCTATGTGGACTATGTGACCATGAACCGCGCCAGAAATGTCACCGGCGACGCCATGACCGCCGTGCAGAACGCGGTGTGCGCATTAGCAGAGGTGATGCAGGACGGCGAACGGCTGAACAGCGTCGCCTTTAACGCCGAAAGACCTGTAGCAAGCGAATCCGTGGGCGACTGGTCAAAAAGCTACGGCACGAAAGCGGTATCTGCCGCCGATATGCAGCTGCTGGAAGCAAGAAAGCGGGAGATCGCGGCCATGTATCTGGCACCTTACGGACTACTGAAAGCAAGGGGGTACGGATCATGTCCATGTTCCCCCACACGGTAACGCTCTATAACGTGACCCACGAGACGGACACCGGCACCATGCAGGACGTGACGAAGCTCTATGTGACGGTGCTTGAGGGTGTGCTGCTGTCCGCTTCCAAGGCGGCCAACGTAAGGGCCAGCGGCCTGGAAGGGGCCGATGCGGTAAACCTGTACATCCCGTTTTCAGTTGTTGCAAAAGATGCAACGACTGGCAAAAAGAAACGGTATGCAGGGCCGCAGGACTTCTGGAACGCGGAGGAAAAGTCCGGACTGTGGACACTTTCCACCAACGGCAACGGCGGAGAGAGCTTTTTCGTCAAGGGGCGATTTGTCACAGACAACGAGACTGTGGCAAGGGCGCACGACGACTGCTACGAGGTGACAAAGGTGGACATGAAAGACTACGGTGACCTAAAGCACTGGGCCGTGGGAGGTAAGTGATGGGGCTGAAATTCAGCGTACACACCGAGGGCATGGACGATGTGCGGCGGCAGCTGGCGCTTGCCTGTGATAAGGCCGAACACGTTCTTGCTATTCAGGTGGAAGCCGACACGGTGCCGTACGTTCCGGCGCTGACCGGCTCCCTGACCCAGAGGACACGGGCCATCGGGAACACGGTGGTGTATCCGGGGCCTTACGCCAGATACCTTTATTACGGAAAGTTGATGGTCGATCCCGATACGGGAAGCCCGTGGGCCAAGAAAGGCGCGACGAAGGTTCTGACAGACCGAAATCTGGTATTTTCACAAGCCATGCACCCAAACGCGCAGGCGCATTGGTGCGAGGCATCCAAGGCGCAGAACATTGAAAAATGGGTGCGCGTAGCGCAAAAGGCGGTGGCGAAATATGGCAAATGACAAGCCGAAGAAACTAGTTTCGGCGGCAGAGGAGGACAAAATCTCCCGCGCGATGCTGGTATGGCTGAACACATGGCCGGATAAGCCGGTGGATGTGATCCGGTATGAGTTTCTTCCCGCTGACAGCGAGGGCGCAATGGCGCTTTCGACCATTCAGGGGACATACATTACACGGCGTTACATTTTGGGCGGCCATCAAGCGGAGTACCAGTTCAAGGTGATCTACCGGCTAAAGCCGGGCAACAGCAACGACAAGCGCCTGAAAGCCGACGAACTGTTGGACAGTCTGGCAGATTGGGCGGCAGACGGCGGGCCGGACATCGGGGACGACGCACGGGTGGTTCGCGTGGAAGCCACCACGCGCTCCGCATTGTTCGGCGCATACGACAACGGCGACGAGGATCATCAGATCCTCATGAAAATGACTTACGAGGTGATAACAAATGCCTGATAACATTTTTAACACGACAGCGGGCCAGACCATTGACCGTGAGCTTCTGATCGCGTACTTAAACACCGGCACCAGCGCTTCCCCGGAGTGGTCTGCCTTTGGCACCCGCGTGGCGGATTCCAGCATGGAATATGACTGGCAGGAGAGTTCTGAAAAGGACATCCTGGGCACCACCCGCACCACCATGAAGAAGCCCATTGTCACGCAGACCTTTGACCCCTGCTACTTGGACAGCGGCGACAAGGCGCTGACGAAGATTTGGGAGTTGGCCGTAAAGAAGCAGGATGCGGCGGCACTGGCCAATCAAGACGTGCTGATCGTCCACCACTACGCGGGCACCGCAAAGACGGCTGTGTTTGCCGAGCGCTACGAAGGTGCAATGGTGAAGCCCTCCAGTCTCGGCGGCGAGGGCGGCGGCTTTGTGGGCATGCCCATTGACGTGACTTACGGCGGCACTCGCACCACCGGCACCGCTTCCGTGACTGCCGGTGTGTTGACGTTCACGGCGGATTCGGAGTAACTGACCGAAGGAGGCGCGAAAAATGAAGGAACTGAAAATCGCAACCGGCGTTGAGACCTATAAGCTGAACGATTCCGTTGAAGTCTCTTTCAACCCCACAGATGCTGCGTTTGGTGAAAAGCTTTTCAACGCGTTTGATACGCTGGACAAGCGTCAGGAATCCTACAAAGCTGAGGTTGGAAAAGCTGAGGGCAAGAGAGAGCTTTTTGACGTGGTGCGAAAGCTGGACGGCGAAATGCGGGATATCATCAACGACGTTTTTGAGTTCGATGTGTGCAACGGCCTTTTCGGAGAGCTGAATGTGTATGCGCTGGCGGAGGGTTTGCCCCTTTGGGCCAACCTGCTGTTGGCGATCATGGACGAAATGGACGAGACGGTTATGCGAGAGAAGAAAGCCATGAACCCCCGCATCGCCAAGTACACCAAGAAGTACCACAAATGACGTACACGCTGCCGACATCCGTTGAGATCAACGGGCAGGAGTACGAGGTGCGGTCGGATTTCCGTGCCATTCTGGATATCCTGGAAGCCATTAACGACGTGGAGCTGGACGACCAGGAGCGGGCGGCGGTTGTGCTGGATATTTTCTATCCCGGCTTTGAGGACATGCCATCCGATGACTACGAAGAAGCCATTGCAAAGTGCATGTGGTTCATCAACTGCGGACAGGAAAACGATGCCGGGAAGAAACCCAAAAAGCTGGTGGACTGGCAGCAGGACTTTCCCGTGATCGTGGCGCCGGTGAATCGCGTGATAGGAACGGAAGTTCGATTGCTGGATTATCTGCATTGGTGGACGTTCATCGGGGCATATCAGGAGATCGGCGATTGTCTGTTTGCCCAGATCGTGGGCATCCGGCAGAAGCTTGCCAACGGCAAATCTCTGGACAAAAGCGAGAGAGATTTCTACCGAAACAACCGAAATCTTGTTGACCTGAAGCAGAGATACACCGAGTGGGAGACTGACAAGATACGGGAGTGGGTGTGAAAAAGCCGCCCCATTTTGGGGCGGCTGGCTCAAGAAATGACGTACTTGGAGACCATTCTTCCGATTTGACCAATGTCTACATCGCCTTTAAACTCAAATGTGGCAGAAAAGCCGCTTGAGAATTCAAGGTACAACTCGGAATCCTTGACCATTTCCATAACGCTTGGTGTTTGGATGGCAAAAAACTGAACTTTGGAGTAAGGCAGGGAGGAAAAAGAGCGCTTTGATCCGGTGATTCCCTGCACGTCGATTGCGACAATGCGCTTGTTTGTAAAAACAAGTTGGTCGCGGATGGTTTTAAATGCCGACAAAATCACTTCGTCGTTCAAAAGCAGACCGTAAAGCTCATTTCGAACCTCATTGACATTTATCGGGCGAAGATTCCAAACAGAATTTTTGTTAAAATTTATCATTTCTCACACCTCCATGTGCAAATTATAGCACATAGTTTATCAAATGTCCACAAAAACAGTGAAAGCGTGGTGAGTATATGGCGGCTGACGGGTCTATTGTGTTCAGCACGGAAATTGACGACAAGAAAGCACAGGCGGACTTAAAAAAGCTGGAAGAAAAAATCCAAAAAATAGAATCAGAACTTAGCGAAAGTACCGGGAAGAAAAGCGCCATTGAAAAACAACTGGACGATGCCAAAGGTGCTGCCAAACAAACCGAGCAAGAAATCACGCGCATTATGGATGCACTTAAATCTGAGTTAGCACTTAACGAAGATATTGCCAGCGGGAAGATTACACTTTCTGATGCGGAATGGCAACAGGCGGAAGATCGTCAAGGGCAGCTTATTGCAGACCTGAAAGGGCAGCAGGATTTGCTTAAAAATCAGGATAGAGAAATCGAATCTCTGGGAAAGCAGTATGACCGCGTAACAAAAAAGATTGAAGATCAAACAGCGGCGCTGAACAGCGCAAAAGGTGCCGCGGGTGACCTTGCTGCAAGGCTGGCCGGTGCAAAAGACCAAACAGTCGGTATGAGCGCGGCGGCAGAGGAAGCGGCAAAGCGCATGGACAAATTCAGTCAGCACGTAAAAACTTTGGCAAAACGTGTGCTGGTGTTTTCGCTGATCACAGTGGGACTACGGGCACTGAAAAACTATTTGTGGGAAGCCATTCAGCAAAACGACGAGGCTGTGGCTGCCATCGCGCGGCTGAAAGGCGCGTTGATGACGCTGGCGCAGCCTATTGTGGAGGTGGTGATCCCGGCGTTTACGGTGCTGATCAATGTGATCACCCGCATTGTGACGGCGGTCGCAAAGCTGATCTCCATGTTGTTTGGCACCACGATCCAGAAATCGGCGGCTGGCGCGAAAGCGCTGAACAAGCAGAAGGACGCGATTGACGGCGTAGGAGAAGCGGCGAAAGAAGCCAGTAAGTACTTGGCGGGGTTTGACGAGCTGAACGTGATGGACAGCCAGGACAATTCTTCGGCAAGCGGCAGCGGCGGGTTTGATACCAGCGGAGGCATCGCGCCGGACTTTACCAGCATGATCGACGACAGTTTAAGCGCCATTCTGGAACTGTTCACCGGCGCGGCGCTGCTGGCGCTGGGCGCTGTTCTGACCTTCTCCGGCGCAAATATTCCGCTGGGTATTGCATTGATGGTGTTGGGCGCTATTGCAATCTGGGACGCTATTTCTGAAAACTGGGACGCGATAAAAGAAATGCTGCAGGGGCCGCTTGGCTGGGCCGTTTCCATTCTTAGTGTGGCGGCTCTGGTAATTGGCGCTATCCTGATCTTTTCTGGCGCAAATATTCCGCTTGGCTTGGGACTGTTAATTATGGGAGCTATCGGCCTCGCATCTGCTGTGGCGGCCAACTGGAACTACATTGTGGAAGCACTGCAAGGGCCGCTTGGATTGGTTGTTGGCTTGCTGGGCGCGGCGCTGTTAGTGCTTGGCATTGTTCTTTTATTTACCGGCGTTGGCGTTCCGCTTGGACTAGGCTTAATTCTGATTGGCGCAACAGGCTTGGCAGCGGCCATCGCACCCAACTGGAACTTTTTAAAAGAAAAGTTGGTTGGATGCTGGGAAAGCATCAAAAACTGGTGGAACACAAAGGTAAAAAAGTTTGTGTCTGAACACTGGTGGGCGCAGCTGGGCTTAAAAATAATCGGTGGCCTTTTGGCGGGGCTAATCAACAAGTGGAAAGTCGTAGTTACTTGGGTGACAAACGCGGTGAAATGGATCACCAACGCTTTTAGCAGCGTACTGAATTTTCTGAGCGGCGGTAAAGGCACGTTTGCCTCACGAAATAATCTTGGCTCCGGTGGTATCGGTGGATACAAGAAGCAAACTATGCCTGCGTTGCGGGCCGTGCAAGTGCCCGCCCTGGCACAGGGCGCCGTTATACCGGCCAACCGGGAATTTCTCGCGGTGCTGGGCGACCAGAAACGAGGCACCAACATTGAAGCACCCGCTGACCTGATCCGGCAGATATTCCGCGAGGAGAGCGGCAATTCCGGCGGCGACATTGTGATCCGGTTTACCGGAGAGTTGGCTCAGTTGGCAAGAGTGCTGACGCCAGAGATCACGCGGCAGCAGCGGCAAAACCAGAGATCGTGGGGAGGTGGAAGCCTGTGAGCGCACCGTATTTCAAGATCAATGGTACGGACATTCTCCGTTTCGTGCGAGAAGAAGGTATGGAATGGTCCCGCAACGACCTTGACAATTCAGAAGCAGGGAGAACCATGGACGGCACCATGCACCGCGGTCGCGTTGCAATCAAGTACAAGGTCAACATTCGCTGCATGGATCTATACCGGAATGAATTGATGATGCTGATGAAATTAATTCTTCCGGAATTTGTCACAGTGGAAACCAATCTGCATCCGTTGTACGAGACGGTTGTGGCGCAGTTTTATTCCAACAACGTGCCTGCCACGGTGACGACGGTAGACCCAAAAACAGGAGAATCGCTGTGGTCTGGCATTTCGTTCCCGCTGGTAGAGCAGTAAGGAGGGCGAAATGCAGAGCACGAACGCAAGATATCAGGAACTGCTGGCAAGCACCCACCGGATGCAGACGCAACTTTACATTGACAATGTAGTCTACGGCGAAGAAAAGATTATGGAGGGGTCTCTTCAAACGAAGAACTCTCTATTCCAGGGGGATATCCCCACTGTGGGCGGGGCGGTGGCCGGGGAGATATCCGTGCAGCTGCTGGGGGTGCTCTCCTCCAGCGTGGCCAGAATGGCTGAATTAAGGCCGCAGGTGCGGCTTGTGGGCGATTCCGGCGAGCCCAGCGAATGGGTGGCTCAGGGGGTCTACAACGTGGACAAGCGGAGCTACAACAAGCAGACCGGCGTGCTGACGCTGCACGGCTATGACAAGATGCTGGCCACGGAGCAGTGGTATACCGGCAGCGTGGGCACCGGCGGCGTGACGGATATCACCATCGTCAACCGGGTCTGTACCCAGGTCGGGATCACGCTGGACAGCGAGACGGACAGCTTCTTTTCCGCCAGCGGCAAGAAATACAAGGTGACAAAGCCCAGAAACTACACCTGCCGGGAGCTGCTACAGGCGATCGCCGGGTGGTACGGCGGCAACTGGTGCATGACGCCGGTGGGCAAGCTGCGGCTGGTGCTGCTGAACAGTCTGCCGAAGGAGACCAATTATCTGGTGGACAACGGCGGCAATGCCATCACGTTTGGAGGTGACAGGATTCTTGTCGGGTAAAATTTTTGTAGGAAACAGTGCGTCCAGTCTGACAGAGGCGGACAAGCTGCAGCCCTACAGCAAGGTAACGGTGACGGACGGCACCAACAGCTACACGTCCGGCGACAATACGGGACGGGAGCTGACGGTCAATGTGCCGCTGCTGCCCAGCATCAAGGGCGACACGCTGGCGGCGAATATTCTGGCGGCGGTTAAGAACTACCGCTATCAGCCCTACGAGGCCGCTGACGCTCTTTTAGACCCGGCGGCGGAGCTGGGCGACGGCGTGACCGTGGGCGGCATCTACGGCGGGATACACGCCAAGACGACCACGTTTTCCCGGCTGTTCCGGGCGACGGTGAGCGCTCCGGCGGAGGAGGAGATCGACAACGAGTATCCGTACCTGTCCGCTCAGGAGCGGGACGCCGTGCGGCAGAAGAAGCAGACGGCGCAGAACACGGCGGATATTGCCGGAAACACCGCAGACATCGGGACACTGAACGCGCAGGTGGCACAGCTCGACAGTCTGGTGGCAAATAAGGCCAGTATCTCCGACCTGGACGCCGCCGTGGCGCGGATATCCTCGTTGGAGAGCAACCAGATCACCACCAGCTACCTGAAAGCCAATTATGTTGAGGTGAACGGCCAGACCGTCAAAGACCTGAAAGCAAGTATCGCCAACATTGATACTTTGTTTACAAATGCTGGATATGCTGGAACGATTACCGCGAGAGGCGTTTACACACCCTCCCTGCACGTGGACAGGTATACATTCTCCCCGCAGACTATCACCTACAAGAACGGCAGCGGCGCAAGTACGACAAAGATCATGCTGGTGGGCACATAAGGAGGACTACATGAAAACAACCGAAAGAAACACCATCCAGTCCGTCCGGCTGGCGCTGGATCGGATCGAGGTACACGGCAGCGGCAATCTTGACTTGCTGCTGGGGTGCATGCAGGTGCTGGACGGTCTGCTGGCGACGGCGACGGAGGAAACAGAGGTGGCAGAGGATGGCTGACAGATCTATCGGCCAGCTGCCGGAGGCCACCACCATCGGCGCAACCGACCTTCTCATCATGGAGCAGGCCGGAACGGCCAAGAAAGTACAGGGCCGGACGCTACTGGCGTGGCTGGACGGCCACGGCGGCATCGCGGACATTGACTTCAATGCCGACGACACCATGACGATCACCGCCGCGGACGGCGCGGTGTGGACATCGAACAGCCTGCGCGGGCCTGATGGCGTCAGCCCGACGGTGAGTGTGCTGCAAGCACCCGCCACACCTACCACCCCCACCGCCTATCTTATCACCATCACCGACAAGGACGGAGACCACGTTTTCATGTTGTACGACGGGGCCAAAGGCGTCAAGGGAGATATCGGCGTCCACGGCAGCGATGTCAGCGTGACGGTCTCTGACGCGGCGGCGACCGACGAGCACCCCAGCGGCGGAAAGACGCTGACCATCACCGAAACGGTCTATTCGTACAGCGGCAGCGCTCCGACTCAAAACAGTACAAATGTAACCATCTGGAACGGCGATGACGGCTCTTCTATCCAGTCTATCAACCGGACGAGCGGAACCGGTGCGCCCGGCACGACCGACACCTACACCGTTACGCTGACAGACGGCAGCACGACGACGTTCATGGTCTACAATGGCCGGGATGGCGACGGCTCCGGCGATATGACGCAAGCCGTTTACGACCCGCAGGGAAAGGCGCGTGACATCTTCGCCTACGCCGACGCGATCCAAACCGCGCTGAACGCGCATGCTGACAGCATCAGCCTGCACACGTCCGACGCGGAGAAAGCTGTGTGGAACGCCAAGGCGGACGCTCCCAAGCCTCGTTCCGTGCTCCTGCTGGCGTCCGGTTGGAACGCGGATACCAAGCAGCAGACCGTCCCCGTCAGCGACATGACGGCCAGCGCCAACATTATCGTCAGCGCGGCTCCGGACAGCTTTATGGCCTACGCGCAGGCGGGTATCCGCGGCACGGCGCAGGGCACGGGGGCGCTGACCTTCACCTGCGAGACGGTGCCGGAGGAAGCTGTGACCGCCAACGTTATTATTCTGGGTTAGGAGGAGATCACATGATCCTTAACATGACAGGCCCCGCCACGGGCGGCAGCGCCATTTCCGCGCCCATCATCGGCGAGGACTTCAACTGGACGGGCGGCGACGGCACGTATCAGGTGCTGGACGACGGCGGCGGCAACTGGCGCATCAAGTTTCTGTCCAGCGGCACGTTCACGCCGTTGAAAGACATGGTGATCGATGTGTTTCTGGTAGGTGCCGGCGGCGGTTCGGGAAGCGCCTTCTGCGGCTCCGGCGGCTCGGGCTACACCACCACGGTACGGTCTGTGGTGCTGGCGGCCAACACTGCATATCCCATCACGGTGGGCGCAGCGGGCACAAACGGTACCAGCGGCAGCACAGATGGCGGCGGGACAACGGCATTCTCTGCGTCGGCAGCAGGCGGCAAATGTTCAGCTAACGGAACCAGCAACAAGGTCACTCCTGGCGGCAATGGCGGTTCCGGTGGCGGCGGCGCGGGAAACATCCCATATGGCAAAGCGGCGGGCGGTACTGACGGCAGCGATGGCACCGACAACACCTCTAAAGGAGGAACTGGTCAGGGGACAACGACCCGCGAATTTGGCGAAGCGGACGGCACGCTATATGCTTCTGGCGGCGGTAGCAATTTGACCGCCATGGTTTCCAACTCCGGAAACGGCGGTAGATACCAGCCGACCTCCGGTTCTGTTGAACCTGCCGACGGCATTGTGGTCATCCGACAGCACAAGGCAGCGTAAGGAGGTGGCGGTATGAGATATGCAATCGTGACAGGCGGCGCGGTGACCAACGTCATCGCCCTGCGGGAGACCAACGCCGGGGATTTCCCCGGTGCGGTGGCACTCCATGACCGCCCGGTGGGCATCGGGGACACGTACAGCGAAAGTAAGTTCTGGCGGGACGGCGAAGAACTTCTGACGTCCGACGAGAAGATCGCCGCCATGCAGACGGCGGCGGTGGCGGTGCTGCGGTTCGTGGTGGCCGATAATGACCGGCTGGCCGCCGGTGCTCTGTATCCCAAGTGGGCAGCGGGAGCGCACAGCAGGGGCGACATCTACACCGCCCGCGGGCAGGTGTGGGAGTGCATTCAGGGCTACGACAATGCCGTGTATCCGGATATCGTGCCGGGCGGCACGGCGTGGGGCACGTTCCACCGCCCGCTGCACGCTACCGCGCCGGAGCAGGCCCGGCCTTTTGTGGCTCCCACGGGAGCGCACGATATCTACAAGAAGGGCGAGTACATGACGCTGGACGGCGTGCTGTATAAGTGCCTGCAAGATACGGCGTACAGCCCGACAGAGTACGCATCAGCGTGGGAGGTGCAAAATGCTTGAGATCAACGGCAGTGACATCTATCTGACGAAGGGCGACACGGCGCATCTGAGTGTTGGCATTACCAACAATGCCAGCGGCGACGCCTATGAAATGCAGCCGAACGATACGCTGATCCTGACGGTACGGAAGCAGGCCTATGAAGCGTCTCCGGTGCTGCTGCAAAAGACCGTCAAGGGCAGCAGCGATATCCATCTGACTCCGGAGGATACCGCTCAGATGGCTACCGGCACCTACAAATATGATGTGGAGCTGCGGACGGGCGCGGACATCTACACCGTCATCCAGTGCAGCGAGTTCCACCTGTTGGTGGAGGTGACGACGCCATGAGTGAGCAGTGCGGGAAGCTGCGGGGCACGGTGCAGGCCACCGGTGCGCTGGCGGGCCGCATGTCCGGCAAGGGGGCTCTGGCCGGGGCTGTGGCGATCCCACAGGCCTCCGGCGGCGCGTCCACGTGGGGGCAGCTGCGGGAGAAGCCGTTTGAAACGATTGGGGAGAACCTCGGTGTTACAGGCGGGGCGCTGCGTGCTATCGTCCCGCCCGCCACGGAAAGACTGACAAATACGGAAATAGAGGAGTTGTTGAAATGAGCAAATATCTGGATCAGGACGGCCTGCTGTACCTGTGGAACAGCAAGATCAAGCCCGCGCTGGCCAAGTACCTGCCCCTGGCGGGCGGCACCATGACCGGCAAGCTGAAGCTCTCCGGGGCGCCCACCGAGGACATGGACGCGGCCACCAAGAAGTACGTGGATGACTCCGTGGGCAACGCGGGCGGCGGCGACATGCTGAAAAGCGTGTACGACACCAACGGCAACGGCATTGTGGACAACGCCGAGAAGGTGGGTGGCCACACGGTGGCGAAGGACGTTCCGGAGGACGCTGCGTTCACGGACACCACTTACGAAGCCGCTACGGCCAGCACTCCCGGTCTGATGTCGGCGGCTGACTATGCCAAGCTGGCGGGATTTTCTTCCCCCAGTGACTACGCCAAGAAAAGTGATATCTCAGGTCTGTATAAGTACAAGGGCAGCAAGGCCAACTACGCGCTGCTGCCTGCCACCGGCAACGAGGTTGGCGATGTGTGGAACGTGGAGGACACCGGCATGAACTACGCCTGGACCGGCGACGGCTGGGACGCCCTGGGCACTATGTTTGAAATCGAGGCTATCACAAACACAGAGATCGATACCATCACGGCGGAGACGTAAGGAGGGCGAGCTATGAGCTTTCTGGATAAGGATGGCCTTGCTTATTTGTGGAACAAGATCGGCGAGAAGCTGGCCGCGATCCCAAAGACCATGACAGTCAACGTCACGTCTGGCAATGACGGCTATACCGCAGACAAGACGTTTGCCGAGATTCTGGCGGCTATCAATGGCGGGCAGATGGTCAGGGCTGTGCTGGACGGAACCATTTATTTTAATGACGTGACGCTTTCTGGGGACACTCCCGTTTCAGTCATTATTTTTTCCTCTGTCGAAAATTTTGGCCAGTTAATTTCGCTGTTTGTTGATAACAATGACGCTTGGACTTTTAACTATTCGAGCGTCCCCAAAATGCTTGTTGCAAGTGGCAGCATTGTGAAGCGCGATTCTAATTTTGACCAGTTTATCGACGCACTTCCGGGCACTGACTATATGGCTCCCGTTCCTGTAACCGCCGAGGACAATGGCAAGGTGTTGGCAGTAACAAATGGCGCTTGGAGCGCTCAGCAACTTGCAATTGAGACTTGGACATTTACGCTGGAGGACGGCAGTGAGGTCACAAAGACCATTGTGACCGGCGTATCTCAGATTTTGTGAGGTGGCTATGGATTTTTCACAAGTGAAAAGCCTTACCATCCCAGAGGGCAGCGTGGCAAAGATCACCAATGCGGCGGGTACTGTGCTGTGGCAGAAACCGGCGGCGGACGAATACACCTTTATCCCCAGCCTTGACATTCCCGCTGGCGCGACACTGGACACCGGCGTAGCATGCAAGTCCACTGACTACATGTTTGTGGCGTGGGCGCCGCTGGCGGCGACGACCTATGGCGCTGTCGTCCATGCGGGCAACACCAAAAACATGCGATTTTATATCGACGGCGCAAACGGCGTATACGGCAAGATCGACTGGTACAACCAGCAAATCTGGAAGCCTGTGGTTGTCGGAGAGCAGCATGAGATGTGGATGACCGAGCAGAAGGTGTACATGGATGGCGAACAGAAGGTCGACATGAGCGGCGTTCCGGCGTTCACCGCCGACACAAATCTGATAATCGGCGGCGCGAATCAACCGATACGGCTGTACAAGGTGGAGCATCACAGCAGCGGCGGTGATCAGAGAGAGTGGCGGCCCTTCGTGCGCAACAGCGACGGCGTGGTTGGGCTGTATGACCAGTTATACGATGAGTTTTTGCCGTATGGAACGGCGACGACGTGAGAAAGAGGTGATTTGACATGTGGCAATATGTTATTCCGGCCATCAGCGCCATTGTGGTGGCCGCGCTGACCAGCGGCGGCCTGTGGGCGCTGGTAGCCAAACGGGCCGACAAAAACGACGCAGAGCGCAAGATGCTGGTCGGCTTGGCCCATGCCATGACCGGATCGTGCATCTGGGTATGGTGTATGTGCAGCGGGGGCACATTACGCAGGATGAGTACGAAAACCTAAACGACTACCTCTACGCGCCGTATGAGAAAATGGGTGGCAACGGCAGCGCCAAGCGCGTGATGGAGGAGGTGCGCCGCCTGCCCATCCGAAAGGGGGAACCGGCATGACCCACAGACTGGACTACAAGCGGCTGGAAGCGGAGTACCCCAACCGGGGCAAGCAGACTTACCGGAAACTGATCCCCATGACGGGCCTGCTCCAAAAGAACTACGGCAAGGAGCTGGACTGTACGCTAACCTCGCTGGCCTGCATCTACGGGGCGCGGTGGTACGGCGTTATCGAGCACATCGCCTTGGAACACGGCTACGACGGTGACAAGAAGGGGACGAATCCCCTGACGGTCAAGGCCATCACCAAGGAGCTTTTGCGGGTGCTGCATGAGCCGGGAACGCCCCGCAGCGCCTACGGCAAGGTGGTGGGCTGGAACTGGCTGACGGCCCGTAGGCTGGCGGAACGGGGCATTCCCGCCGTCCTCAACCTGTGGGACGACGGTCGGGGCTACTACCACGACCACAGCGTGGTGCTGGTGGGCGTGGAGGAGTACCAGCGGGCGAAGTTCCTGCTGGTGCTGGATAATTGGAGCGAGACGGTGAGCTTGATCGACTACAACAAGCTCTGCGTCGCCAGCTCTCTGAACTGGGTGGAGCCATGAGCGGCAAGCGGGTGGCGAAAAAGCCCAAAATGAAGCGGAGGACAAAGTTCACGATTCTGGCGGTGGTCAACCTGACGTGGTACTGCATCGCCGTGATCGTGGCGGCGTTCTTCAATAAGATGGTGCCGGACGCGCTGACGGTAGCGTGGTTTTCGGCGTGGACAGTTGAATTGGCCCTGCTGGCAGGGATAAAAATCAAAACGAAAGATGAGGTAATGTCATGAATAATCTGAGTTGGGTTGAAATCGTAGTAAGCATTTTGAGCGGTCTGGCCGTGTGCATTCCGCTGGTGGTCAAGCTGGTGCAGACCGTCAAGGCGGCTGTGCAGGAGAAGAACTGGTCTCAGATCGTGGCCATTGTGCTGGATCTGATGCAGCAGGCAGAGGGGCTGTTTGCCGAAGGCGCGGCCCGCAAGGCGTGGGTCATGGCGGGCGTGCAGAGCGCCGCCAAGAGCGCCAATTTCCCCTATGACGATGTAGCGGCACAGAAAGTCAGCGAGATGATCGACGCCATCTGCGCTGCGGCGAAGGTGGTCAACGGCGAGGGGAAAGCGGACTAAGAGGTGACGCCCTATGAAGTCTGTATCTCAGATGCTTGCCCCGGTGGAAAAGCTGGCGGGCGAGCGAGAAACCGGCACCGGGAACAACACCACGGTAAACAAGTACTGGAACGCTATGGGTGTGGCGTACTGCGGGTACACCATCTGGTACGCCGACCGGCAGAGCGGAAAGCCGTATCTGCTGGACGGCTGCCAAAACCCGGCGTGGTGCCGTTCTCTCGGAGAGTGGTTGACGGCCAAGGGATGGCGGCTCAAGGACAACAGCAAGGCGCAGAAGGGTGACATTGCCTTTTATTGCGAATACAACCAGAAAGAAAGCCGCTGGATGTACCAGCATGTGTTTTTCATTTACGAGAAGCTTGACGGTACGACCTTTATCACGCTGGAAGGAAACAACATGGTGTTTTCCACCGCAGAAAAAGCCTTGTCTACGGCGGGAACTGGTGCCTTTGAGGGAATCGGCTATAAAAAGCGCGTTATGCCCACCAGCGGAACGTGGGCGATCTTTCACCCATCCTATGGAAAGGAAGAAGCTATGGAAAAGAAAGTTTATCTGTCTCCCTCCAATCAGAAGAGCAACACTTACGCCGTGGGCAACACCACGGAGGATGTGCAGTGCGGCAAAATTGCGGCAGCGTGCAAGACGGCGCTGGAGCGCAGCGGTGTGAAGGTCATGGTCGGTCAATATGACACCATGGCAAACCGATGCAAAGCATCCGACAACTTCATGGCCGACCTGCATGTACCGATCCACACCAACGCCGCCAACGGAAAGGCCAGCGGCACGCGGATTTTTTGCTATCAGCTGGACAAGTCCAGCGAGGGGTACAAGGCGGCAAAAGCTGTGTTTGATGTGCTGGCTCCGGTTACTCCGGGCACCAGTGAGAACATCAAGGCCAACCCGTCGCTATTCGAGGTGAAAACACCCGCCGCTCCCACCGTTTACATTGAGGTGGATTTCCACGATGTGCCAGATGTGGCGCAATGGATCATCAATAATACCGAACTAATCGGTGAGACCATTGCAAAAGGAATCTGCAATTACCTTGGTGTGACCTTCAAGTCGGCCAACAAACCCACCACGGCCGGGAATGTAATCTACCGCGTGCAGATCGGCGCATTCAGCGTAAAAGCCAATGCGGGTGCATTTCTCAAGGAAGTGCAGAAGGTGTACCCGAACGCGTTTATTACAAAGGCGACGAAATAAAAACTTGCATCTGAGCGAGGCGTGAGGCTACGATCCGCCGCCCTCCGTCTCCGCGCAAGCTCCGCAAGCTCACGGCGTGGGAATCAGCATGAATCCGACACATCGAGCTATCCGAGCAAAGTTGCAGTCTATGGCGCCCCAGCGGGCGGTGAGTTTCATCGCCGGTCTGGGATTGCCAAGCGACGAAGCATTTTTCCTGATCGAGTGCGACGTAAAAGGCAAAAGCTACGCACAGCTATGCACACAGCAATATGTCACGCCGGAATACATCAACCGGCGCAGACGACGCGCTTACGGGAAAATCGCAGACCATATAAAGAATTTATAGTCAAAAGACCAAACAATGACCATTTATCGGCCATTTGTTTGGTCTTTTTTCTTTTACACTGGAAGCAACAAGGAGGTGCGGACATGAGCAACAGAGAGCGATTGATCGAGTGCGGATACACAGAGGAAATGGCAGCGGATATCTGCCGACTGTATGAAAACGACGAATCCGGGCTTTCTATGTTTGTCCACATCATTGAACTGTTTTTCGATGACAGACGGGAATATGTATAGCTATTACAACGAAAACCCAAAGGGGAAAAACACGGGAGATTGCACCGTCCGCGCCATCTCAAAGGCCACCGGGATGGATTGGGGAGAGGCGTATCTCTGGCTGTGCGTACAGGGCTATCTTGATGGGGACATGCCGTCGGCAAACTCCTGCTGGGGCGCTTATCTGCGGTCAATAGGCTTCCGGCGGCATATCGTGCCGGACACCTGCCCGGACTGCTACACGGTGGGGCAATTTGCGGACGAGCATCCGGTAGGGACGTACATCCTCGCCCTGTCCGGCCATGTGGTGTGTGTGCGTGACGGCGTTTTATACGACAGCTGGGATAGCTCAAACGAAACAGTTTTGTATTATTGGGAAAGGACGGAATGACAATGGCTTTTAACCCTTATGGCTACCAGAACCCCTATTATCCCCCTCCGATGCAGGACAACCTTATGCAAATGCGGCAGCAGCAGATAATGCCGCAAATGCCTCAGCAAATGCCCCCACAGAATCCCATCGCGCAGGGCGGTGTGCAGTGGGTGAGCGGCGAACAGGAGGCGCGTAACTGGATGATCGCGCCCAATGCTGCCGTTGCCTTGTGGGACAGCACCGCGCCGACGGTGTACCTCAAGCAGGCGGACGCAAGCGGGAAACCGTCCCTTAAAATTTATGACCTTGTAGAACGCACAGAAACGCCCCAAGAAGCGCCGCAAAAGCCTGGCGTGGAATTTGTCACCCGGAAGGAGTTCGACGCGCTGGCGGCACTTGTGGGCGAAATAAAGGGTAAGAAGAAACGCAAGGCGGAGGAGGAAGAGGACGATGAGTAATCCGTTCATGGCCGCGCTGGGCGGCGGGCATGGCCCTATGGGCAACTTTGCCCAGATGATGCAGCAGTTTCAGCAGTTCAAGGCGAATTTTCAGGGTGATCCAAAAGCAGAGGTCGAGAAGCTCTTGCAGAGCGGTAAGCTGAATCAGCAGCAGCTTAACCAGCTTCAGCAGATGGCAAAGCAGTTCCAAAGCCTGATGCAGTAATTAAATGTTTACAGCGTTTTCTTTAATTCTTTATCGTGGCCACGATTTAGATAAAACTGACTTTAATTAAAAGGAGTGATACTATGTCTCTTTCCGATGGCGGCGCTCCCATGCTGACCATGCCGGTTTCGCCTACCAACAACGGCGGCGGTTTCGGCTGGGGCGGTGACGGCGCATGGCTCATTATTCTCTTCCTCATTTTTGCCGTCTTTGGCTGGGGCGGCAACAGCTGGGGCAACAACGGCAATTCCGGCGGCGTGGTCGACGGTTATGTGCTGACCTCTGATTTTGCTAATGTCGAGCGCAAGATCGACAGCGTAAATCAGGGTCTTTGCGACGGATTTTACCAGCAGGCGCAGCTTGTCAACGGCACCAACATGGCGA
>OLPR01000260.1_pt1 | contig 50854 bp, 48 predicted proteins | sample 1672761 | NCBI WGS metagenome assembly OLPR01 (sample SAMEA3136721, study PRJEB25190) | human gut metagenome | biome: human gut; feature: human-associated habitat; material: faeces | place: Austria | collected 2013 | reverse complement strand
GGCGTGGGCGGCTTGCGACTGGGCTTCGTGGGCCTTGGCAAGCTCCTCGTCGTCGTTCAGATACTGGCCGAGTTCTTCGGCGGTAAAGAGTCTGGTTTCTTCAAAGGCGTCCTCATGGGCGTCGGAATTATCGTCGTCAAAAAGTCCCTGTCTCAGGACTGGGGTGCCACAGTTGGAGCAAAAGTAATCATCTGGTGACAGCTTTTTTCCACAGTTGCTACAATACATCTTTTCACCCTCCATGGTCGGTTTTCATAAAAAATATTATAGCATGTGGCTGATAAGGGGACAAGCTTGGCGCGCTGAGATTTGATTTTTCCCAATATTTCCGGCTGTTGGCGCAGAAAAAAGAGGGCCGGTTGGGCCCTCTGGATTGATCAAAGTCGTTTGGATTTGGTGCGGCTCTTGATGCCGTCGATGAGATATTTGTTGAGCAGGCGGATGTAGGTCCCTTTCATGCCGAGGGATTTGGATTCGATGACGCCGGCGGATTCAAATTTTCTCAGCGCGTTGACGATGACGGAGCGGGTGATGCCGACGCGGTCAGCGATCTTGGACGCAACGAGGATGCCTTCGTCGCCTTCGAGCTCGGAGAAAATGTGTTCGATGGCTTCCATTTCGGAATAGCTGAGGGTGTCCAGCGCGATCTGCACGGCGACGCGCTCGCGGTTTTCCTCGGCCTCTTCCTTATTCTTGAGACGCAGCATTTCAATGCCGACGAAGGTGGCGCCGTATTCAGCGAGGATGAGGTCGTCGTCGGTGAAGTCGACGTTGAACTTCCCGAGCATCAGGCTGCCCTGGCGTTTGTTGCCGGCAAAGATCGGCACAACAGTGGTCTTTTTGTCACCGAAGACGCATTTTTCTCCCTGGAAAATGCACAGGCCGTTGGTGTTTGGAATATTGGAGATGGTTTCATCGGTGGCGATGAGGCCTTCGTTGTAGCTTTCAGGCATTTTGCCTTCCTGGTAGACGAATTTCTCCATAACGTCGCAGTTGAATCCTTCGAGGAAGTGATGGCCCATGAGCTCACCCTTTTCACCGAGGATATACGCGTTGCTGTTGATGGTGTCGGACAAGATCTCTGCGATCTCGTTAAAGTTGATCAGAGATTCATCCTCTGGCGACCCGCTCTGCAGGGCACGGTTCAATAGTCTGGTTTTTTCTAATAATGTTACGCTCATTTTGCTTCCTCCTTATAATATGTACTTATCGAGCTGATTCTCGATAATGTTCAGCTTGCATACATTTTTCACAAACGCCTCATCAACTACAATTTCCTGATGGCTTCCGCCTGCTTCGTACAAAGTGTCGAGCAGGGCTTTTTCCATAACAGAAACCAATCGTCGAGCACCTAGATCTTCCTCATTTTCGTTCAGTTCATACGCGTATTCCGCGATCGCCTCCAGTCCGTCTTCTGTGAATGTCAGTGCTGTATCGTCAACAGCCAGTAAGGCTTCGTATTTTTCCGGCAGGGAATGCTCTGTCTCGGTGAGGATGCGGACAAAATCCTGCTTATCCAGGGAGTGCAGCTGCACTTTGTAAGGAAAACGCCCCTGCAGCTCTGGAATGAGATCCTCCGGCTTGCTCACATGGAAGGCGCCGGCAGTGATCTAGAGGATGTGGTCGGTTTTGATCGGACCATACTTGGTCTTCACGACGCTGCCTTCGACGATCGGCAGAATGTCGCGCTGTACGCCTTCGCGGGAAACGCCGGCGCCGCCGCCGTTCACATTTGTCTCGGCGATCTTGTCGATCTCGTCGATAAAGATGATGCCGTGGTTTTCCGCCAGCGCGATGGCTTCCTGCGCCACGAGATCTTCATCGATGAGCTTTTCTGCTTCCTCTTCGGCTAGAATATCCCGCGCTTCGGTGACGGTCACACGTTTTTTCTTTTTCTTCGCCGGCATGATGTTTTTCATCATATCGTTCATATTATCCATGACCTGGTCCATGCCGGTTGCGGAGAGCATGTCGTTGGTCATGCGCTTTTCTTCAACCTCGATCTCGATGACCTGGTCGTCAAATTCGTGGCGACGCAGCTTTTCCTTGAAGATCACCTTCTGGTCGTTGCGGCGCCGTTCTTCTTCGGCATCGGCGGCGCTGTCGCTCTGCTGCTGTGCGCCGAAGAGCATCTCAAAGGGATTGTTGCCGCTGCGCTGCTTTTTCTTGGACGGCACGAGGATATCGATGAGCCGCTCTGTCGCGAGCTTCTGCGCCTCGCCCTGTACGGCTTTGATCTTTTCAGCGCGCACCAGACGGATCGACGCTTCCACGAGATCGCGCACCATGCTCTCGACATCGCGACCGACGTAGCCGACCTCGGTGAATTTTGTCGCTTCCACCTTGACAAACGGTGTGCCAAGGATCTTGCTGGCGCGGCGCACGATCTCTGTCTTGCCGACGCCTGTCGGCCCCATCATGATGATGTTGCTCGGTGAGATCTCTTCCTGCATCTCCTTCGGCAGGCGGCTGCGCCGATAGCGATTGCGTATCGCGATGGCGATGCTCTTCTTGGCTTCGTCCTGGCCGATGATGTATTTGTCGAGATGAGCGACGATCTCCTTGGGCATCATGTTCGGGATCTTGATCCGTTCATTGGCCTCACTCATGCGCATCCTCCCCTCCAATCTCTTCGACGATGATGTTGTCGTTGGTGTACACGCAGATGCTCGCGGCGATCTCCAGAGATTTGCGCGCGATCTCCGCTGCTGAGAGCTCGGTGTTTTCCTTCAGCGCGCGGGCAGCAGCCAGCGCATAATTGCCGCCGGAGCCGATCGCCGCAATGCCCTCGTCTGGCACAATGACCTCGCCATTGCCGCTGACAAGGAAGAGATCTGTGCCGTCTGCGAGCAAGAGCAGCGCTTCCAGATTGCGCGCCACCTTTTCGCTGCGCCATTCCTTGGCCAGCTCCACCGCTGCCCGGGCGAGCTGCCCGTGGCATTGCTCCAGATGATTTTCAAATTTGTCAAATAGGATAAACGCATCTGCTACCGAACCGGCAAAGCCTGCGACAACCTTGTCGCCATACAGTCGGCGCACCTTTCTGGCAGTGCCCTTCATGATCGTGGTCTCGCCCATGGTCACCTGACCATCTCCAGCCATGGCGATCCTGCCATTTTTCTGAACAGCCACGATCGTTGTTGAATGAAAAGTCGTCATTTTATCGCTCCTTATGCATGAGGATGCCCGGCGTTGTAGAGCTCGCGCAGCCTCGTAGAAGAAACCTTCGTATAGATCTGTGTTGTGGACAGGCTGCTGTGGCCCAAAAGCTCCTGGATCATTTTCAGATCTGCGCCGTGGTCCAGAAGATGCGTCGCGAAGCTGTGGCGAAAGCTGTGCGGCGACACATGATAATGCAGCGCGCCCTGTCGGACATATTTGTCAATGATGTAGATCACACCGCGCCGCGTCAGTCGCGCGCCCATGTGGTTCAACAGCAGCGCAGATTTTTCCGGCGCGCCTTTGGCTTTTTCTGCAAGCAGCGCGCGACCACCGCCGGCCGCCAGATAGCGCGCGAGGATCTCCTGCGTTTTTCTGCTCAGCGGCACGATGCGCTCCTTGTTGCCCTTGCCGATGACGCGCATATGCGCGCCGGACTCCACATCGCTGATATCCACTGCGCACACCTCCGACACACGCATGCCGGAGCCGTAAAGCAGCTCAAACAACACCTGATCCCGCTGGGACAGGGGATCGTCTTTTTTATAGAGTTGCGAGAAAAATTCTTCCATATCCACTTCCTTGATCACCTTGGGCAGGGGCTTGTCCTTTTTCGGCGAGTGGATCGTCTGAAACGGATTCACCTGAACAGCGTGGATCTCGATCAGATAAGCGTAAAACCGCTTAATGCTGGAAATTTTTCTCGAAAGGGAATTTTTCGATAATTTTTCACGGCTCAAACGGAACAACCAGGAGCGCGCCACCACTTTGTCGATTTCCGGAAGGGCAATGCCCTCCTTGTCGAGCCAGCGCAGATACTGATCGACATCCCGCTCATACGCGGCGATCGTATTTTCGCTGAGCTTGCGTTCGTAGCGCAGGTATTCCGTAAAGCCTTCGCGCAGGTCATCGTACATGATTTTCTTCCATCCATTCAGCCAGATCGCCCAGCGCCCGCTCTGCGTAATAGGCGTTGCGCTCCTTTTTGGAACGCAGGCGTCGCTCTGGCGATGGCAAGAGACCAAAATTGATGTTCATCGGTTGAAAATGATCTGTCGGCGAATTGCCAACGTGGTTCATCAGCGCGCCGATGGCCGTCGTTCGCGGAAAAACGAGCGGCGCTTCGCCGCGCGCCAGCCGCGCAGCGTTGATCCCGGCGACCAGCCCGCTGGCTGTCGATTCGATGTAGCCCTCCACGCCTGTCATCTGCCCGGCGAAGAAAATGTTCTCCTTCGCTTTCATCTGGCAGGTGTCGCGGAGCACCATCGGCCCGTTGAGAAAGGTGTTGCGATGCATCACCCCGTAGCGCACGATCTCGGCATTTGCCAGCGCGGGGATCGTCTGGATGACTTTTTTCTGATCGCCCCATTTTGTGCGCGTCTGAAAGCCGACCATATTCAGCAGGCGGCCTTCTTCGTCCTCGCGGCGCAGCTGCACCACAGCAAACGGCGTCTCGCCGGTGTGGGGATCGCGCAGGCCGACGGGCTTCATCGGGCCGAAGAGCAGCGTTTGATAGCCGCGCTTGGCCATCGTCTCGACCGGCATGCACCCCTCAAAAAAGATCTCCTTTTCAAAATTCTTCGTCGGGATCCACTCTGCGCCCATGAGCGTGTCGTAAAACACGCGGTATTCCTCGGCGGTCAGCGGGCAGTTCAGATAATCTGCGCCCTCGCCCTTGTCATAGCGCAACTGCCAGAATGCGCGGGTCATATCCACGCTCTCTGCTGTCACGATCGGCGCTGCCGCGTCGTAGAAATAGAGCGTGTCCGCGCCTGTCAGCGCTTTAATCGAGGAAAACAGCGCGTCCGAGGTCAGCGGTCCCGAGGCACAGACGACCACGTCATTCTCTGGCAGCGCTTCTACCTCTTCACAGATCACCTCGATGTTTGGATGGGCTTTGATCTTTTCTGTGATCCAGGCGGAAAACGCCTCACGATCGACCGCCTGCGCACCACCGGCAGGCACACGCGTGTGGTCCGCCGCTTCCATGACAAGCGAGCCCATGCGGCGCAGCTCCTCCTTGAGCAGCCCGGGACCGCTCGCCAGCTGGTCGGCGCGCAGCGAATTGCTGCAGACCAGCTCAGCAAAGCCGCCGGTGTGATGGGCGACCGTCTGTTTCTGCGGGCGCATTTCGTAGAGTCTGACAGAGCATCCCCGGCTGGCGATCTGCCAGGCCGCTTCCGATCCTGCCAGACCGGCGCCGATCACTGTGATTGTGTTTGTCTTAGTCATCACTTTCACCATCGATCTCTACTTTATAATTACAATTCTTATTGGAACATACCTTGTTGATGCCCTTCTTTGTGGCGTGCTCGACGAGATAGCCTTCGCCGCACTGCGGACAGATCTCGCCTGTTGGTTTTTCCCAGGTGACAAAGTCGCAGTCCGGATAGCGGTCGCAGCCGTAGAAGACGCGGCCTTTCTTGGAGCGGCGCTTGACCACGTGACCTTCGCCGCATTTTGGACAGATCACGCCAATCTCCTCAAACAGCGGGCGGGCATTTTTGCATTCTGGAAATCCTGTGCAAGCCAAAAACTTGCCATAGCGCCCCATTTTGATCGCGAAAGGCCGGCCGCATTTTTCACAGAGGATATCTGTGATCTCATCTTCGATCTTCACATCGTTGCCGATGTTCTGCTCAGCGATGGCGAGCTTTTCGCTGAAGATGTCGTAGAATTTGCGGATGACTTCCTTCCACTCGCGCTCCCCTTCTTCGATCAAGTCGAGGTCGCTCTCAAGATGCGCTGTGAAGTTGACATTGATGATGTCGCCAAAATTCTGCACCAGGAGCTCATTGACCAGCTCGCCGATCTCCGTCGTGTAGAAGCTTTTCTTTTCGCGGTACACATAGTTGCGCGCTGTGATCGTCTCGATGATGGAGGCGTAGGTGCTTGGTCGTCCAATGCCCTTTTCCTCCAGCGTTTTGACCAGCGACGCTTCGGTGTAGCGCGCAGGCGGCTGGGTGAAATGCTGCTCCGGATTGTCCTTGACATGGGTCAGCTTTTCGCCGGCAGTAAGCGCCGGCAGCTCCTTTTCCTTCTTCGCCTCGCTCTGATCGTTGTAGACGATCTGATAACCAGGGAAGACGTTCACCGTGTAGCTGGCTGAGAAGCCGTAATCGCCTGCGGTGATCTCTGCGTTGGTCACATCGAATTTTGCCGCAGCCATCTGGCTGGCGATAAAGCGCGACCAAATGAGCTTATAGAGCTTGTACTCGTCATTTGAGAGATACTGTTTGATGCTCTCTGGATCCTTGTCGATATACGTCGGGCGGATCGCTTCGTGAGCATCCTGCACATTTTGGCTGCCACTTTTCTTGCCTGCGCCAGCATGGCCGGAATAATAATTGGCACCGTAGTGCTCGTTGATATAATTACGCGCCTGCTCCTTCGCCTGATCGGAAACACGCGTCGAGTCGGTTCTCATGTAGGTGATCAGCCCGATGCTGCCAGAACGGCCGAGCGTCACACCTTCGTACAGTCCCTGGGCGATGCGCATTGTTTTGCGGGCCGTGAAATTCAGCTTTTTGTTGGCTTCCTGCTGCATCACGCTGGTCGTGAACGGCAGCGGCGCCTTGCGCTGTTTGCCAGAGGTTTTCACCGAAGCCACCTCATACGCTGCGCCCTTGAGCTCAGCGAGAATGGCGTCCATTTCTTCCTTGGAGCCGATCGTCGGCAGTTTTTTGCCGTTTTTCCTGGCGAGCTTCGCCTGGAAGGATTTTTTCTCGTGGTTTTTCAGCGTCACTTCCAGCGACCAGTATTCCTCCGGAATGAAATCAAGGATCTCTTTTTCGCGCTCACAAATGAGACGCAGCGCCACAGACTGCACACGCCCGGCGCTGAGGCCTTTTTTCACCTTGCGCCAGAGCAGCGGGCTCAGCTTGTAGCCGACAATGCGGTCGAGCACGCGGCGCGCCTGCTGCGCATCCACACGATCCATATCGATCGCGCGTGGTTCCTTGATGGCATTTTTTACAGCATCCTTCGTGATCTCGTTGAAAGAAACACGACATTTGCTGTCCGCGTCGAGACCCAGGATGTACTGCAAATGCCAGGCGATCGCTTCCCCTTCACGGTCAGGGTCGCTCGCGAGAAGCACGCGGTCGGCTTTTTTTGCAGCCTTCTTCAGTTCCTTGATCAACGGGCCTTTGCCACGGATATTGATATATTTTACTGCAAAATCGTTGTCCACATCGACGCCAAACTGGCTCTTTGGAAGATCCCGCACATGCCCCATAGAGGCCGTCACGGAATAATTCTTGCCAAGATAGCGCTTAATGGTCTTCGCTTTTGCGGGAGATTCTACAATAACTAAGGTTTGTGACATAAAAGCAATACCTCTTACTCAACTATCAATTTTCGCATACCGTCTGCCGTAATCCTGCAGCACGATATCCTCTAATTCAAATTCGAGCAGCACTCCGTTCACCGTATTCACCGGCAGCTTGCTGGCTGCGCAGATCTCCTCCACGCTTTGCGGCACGCTGCTGAGCGCATTGTAGACCTTTTGCTCTTCCGGTGAGAACGCCCGCGTCTTTTTCTCAGGCGCTGCTTCCTTGAACAGCGTGATCTGCCCAAATTCTTCTAATATATCTGTCGCCTGCGCCACCAGCTTCGCACCGTCCTTGATCAGACGGTGACAGCCTACAGACTCAGGGCTGGTGATGAGCCCAGGGACAGCGAACACTTCTTTTCCATATTCCAGCGCATAGCTGGCGCTGATCAGCGAGCCGCTCTTCTTCGCCGCCTCAACCACGACCAGTCCGTCAGACAGACCGGCGATGATGCGGTTGCGCGCTGGAAAATGCCAGGCCGTCGCCGGCGCGCCCAGCGGCCATTCAGAAACGATGGCACCGCAGGGATGGCTGGTGATCGCATCATACATCTTCGCGTTTTCACGCGGGTAGATCCTGTCGATGCCGCAGCCCAGCACAGCGATCGTGCCGCCTGGGCCTTCGATCGCGCCCTTGTGGGCGTTGACGTCGATCCCCTTCGCGAGACCGCTGATGATGCAGACCCCTTCTGCCGAAAGGTTTTTCGCCAGTGTGTAGGAAACATTTTTCCCGTACGGCGTTGCACGACGGCTGCCAACCATGCCGATGTTCAGAGAAGCTGGCTGAAACTGTCCTTTGATATAGAGCAGGCTCGGTGGCTTGTACACTTCCTTTAAGCACGCCGGATAAACCGGATCCACATAGCTCAGCACCTGGATGTGCATATCTGCCAGAAGCTTTTCGCGCAAGCTGGCGCGCTCCGGCGAATAATACTCACACCAGGCCTGCCATTTTTCTTTCGGAAGTTCCGGCACTGCTTACGAGAGCTGGTCGAGATCCGCTGCGCACAGCATCTTCTCGTCCAGCCGCATCATCACGAGCCGCAAGCTCTCACTTGCGCTCTCGCCCCAGACGTCGTGCAGCAAAGTAAACAGGACGTTGTTTCTCATCATACTCCTCCATACTACATCATTCCAATTGTAGCATTAAATCATTTGCTTGTATAGGTAAAACAGAGAAATATTTCGATTTTTTTAATCATTTAGAATTATTTCTTCCATCAGCGGAAGGACATTGGTCATGCACACAACATTCATCACACAACGGGCGCTGCGCCTTGCAGATTTTTCGCCCGTGCCAGATGAAAAGATGGTGGGCGCTGCACCAGAGTTCTTCTGGGATCGTCGCCATCAGCTGCTGCTCCACGCCTTCCACTGTTTTGTGCTTGGCAAAACCGAGCCGCTGCGTCACGCGGAAAACGTGCGTATCCACTGCGAACGCCGGAATATGAAAAGCATTGCAGAGCACCACGTTCGCCGTTTTGCGACCAACGCCCGGCAGCTCCTGCAGCTTCTCGCGTTCCGCTGGCACCTCGCCGTGGTATTTCTCCACGAGCATTTTCGACGCCTTGATGATGCTTTTGCTCTTGTTGCGATAGAGCCCGATCGAATTGATGTCCTGCGCCAGCGCTTCCTCCGACACCTGGCTCATCTCAAAAGCCGTCGGATATTTTGCGAACAGCCCCGGCGTCACCATATTCACACGCACGTCTGTGGACTGCGCCGAAAGGATCGTCGCCACCAGGAGCTCAAACGGCGTGTGGAAATTCAATCCCGAGCCGATCTCACCATAATTTTCATCCAGGATCTCTAAGATCTACGCTTGTCTTTCATCCATTTTGCTTCTCCCAAAAAAGCACTGTATACCATGGCGTATACAGTGCTCACTGTTATAGATTTCCCAGGACCATCAGAGCCTTTTCGCTGATCAACAGCTGTCCATGTTCGTCCAGGAACTCTCTGGTCATCTGCGTCATTTCACCATATTCAACGAAGTGTCCGCGCATCTCTTCGGCGATGCCGTTGACATCGTGAACGTACAGTAGCGCTCGTTGTATTTGTACAGGGCGCTGTCGCTGTCGGCGCCGTCCTTGACGAGCTTCGCCAGCTCGATCACATCGTCCAGCTCGCCAAACTCGAACACCGCCCATGGCTCGTCGACTGTGCCGTTTGCCACGAAGAGATCGAAGTTGACATCCTCGGTGTTGATCTTGGTGATCGTCAGGATCATGCTCTCTTCCGAGAGTGGATAGGCCTCGACCATCAGGCTCGTGTTGTGGACCACTTCGAAGCCAAATTGAAGCCGCGCCTGTTCAATGATGTCCCTGAATAATGCTCTCATGTCTCTGCCAAACATGTCGTTTTTGGTGACGATGATCTGCAGCTGGTCATCGTTGACAAGATTGATCTTCATTTTGCGGCCTCCTTCCCGTAAACAAAAATTGTGCTACTGTTTCATATTGATAACATACTCGGAAAACGGTAATTGTGCAACTGCATTCAGATCATAACCGGCAAATTCATTTCTATCATACTTATAAGCTGCTGCCGCGCCGATCATCGCAGCGTTGTCGGTGCACAGCGAGAGCGGCGGATAATAGAGCGCATAGCCAGCGTCGGCGCAAAGCTGTTCAAAACGCGCGCGGATGCGGGAATTTGCGGCAACGCCCCCGGCCACGGCAATTTTCCGATAGCCGGTCTGTTCCAGCGCCATTACCGCCCGGGGCACCAGCGTGTCGGACACCGCCGCGGAAAAGGCGGCGCAGAGGCTGGGAATATCCAGCTCTTCCCCCACCTGTTCGGCATGGTGGATCAGGTTCAAAGCTGCAGTTTTCAGCCCGGAAAAGCTCATATTGTAGGGATTTTCCCCGGGTTTGCTGCGGGGAAGGACGTATTTCGTCTCGTCCCCCTGCCTTGCGGCCCTGTCCAGCGCCGCGCCGCCGGGATAGGGCATCCCCAGCACCCGCGCGACCTTGTCGAAGGATTCCCCCGCCGCGTCATCCAGCGTCGTGCCGAGTATGTTCATGTCCGTGTAGTCTTTGACCTCCACGATCATCGTGTGGCCGCCGGACACAACCAGACACAGGAACGGCGGCTCCAGCTCAGGATAGGCGATGTAATTGGCGGCGATATGTCCCCGGATGTGGTGAACCGGGATCAGGGGTTTCCCCAGTGCCAGCGCCGCCGCCTTGGCGAAGTTCACTCCCACCAGCACCGCGCCGATCAGGCCGGGAGCATAGGTCACGGCCACGGCATCGATGTCGCTTCTTAATAGACCCGTCCGCGTCAGCGCCTGATCTGCCAGACCGTAGATGGCTTCAATGTGCTTCCGGGACGCGATCTCCGGCACCACACCACCATAAATGCGGTGCAGATCGACCTGAGACGCGATGCAGTCCGTCAGGACCTCCCGTCCATCCCGGACAATGGCCACGGCGGTCTCGTCACAGGAGGACTCCACAGCTAAAATGTTCAAATTTCCCACTCCTTTCTCAGAATGAGAGCGTCTTCTTTGGGATTTTGGTAGTAATTCCGGCGGGTTCCCACATGGGCAAAGCCCAGCGATTCATAGAGGGTGCGGGCAGGGTCATTGGATGCGCGAACCTCCAAGGTCAGGCAGCGGCTTCCCCGTTTCTTCAGTTCCCCGATCAGCGCCAGAATCAGCGCCCGGGCGACGCCCTGCCGCCGGAAGTCCGGGTGGACAGCAATATTCATCATATCCGTCTCGTCCATCACCGTCTGGGAGCCGACGTAGCCTGCCACCGTCTCGCCGTCCAGCGCCACCAGCCAGCAGGAAAGGGGATTTTCCAGCTCGGAAGCGACGCTTTTTTCGCTCCACGGGTCGGAAAAGCAAACTTTTTCCAGTGCCGCGACCTGAGGGACATGCTCCGCCGTCATGTGCGCAATTCTCATTTTGCCTCGTACCAGCTCTTTCCGAATTTTGCTTCCGCCGTCAGCGGCACACTGAGAGACGCCACGTTTTCCATCTCCCGGCTGACCAGCGCCGCGACCTCTTGGGCAATGCCCTCCGGGCATTCCACGATCAGCTCGTCGTGAACTTGCAAAAGCAGCTGTGCGTCGGGGTATTTTTCGTTCAGGGCGTTTTCTACCCGAATCATGGCCAGCTTGATCAAATCCGCCGCCGTTCCCTGAATGGGCGTGTTCAGCGCAATGCGCTCCGCACCGCTGCGGACGTTGAAATTGCTGCTTTTCAGCTCCGGAATATACCGGCGGCGGCCGTACAGCGTCTCAGTGTAGCCGATTTCCCGGGCATCCGCCACCACCTTGTGCATGTATTCCTTCACACCCCGGTAGTTGTTCAGATAATTGTCGATATACGCCCGGGCTTCATAGCGGGAAACCCCGATATCCTCCGCCAGAGAGAACTCGGAAATGCCGTAGACAATGCCGAAATTGACAGCCTTGGCATGGCGGCGCTGCAAGGGCGTGACCTCCTCCACCGGCACGCCGAACACCTGCGCGGCCGTAGCCGTGTGGATGTCCACGTGGTCGCAGAAAGCCTTGCGCATGGCATCGTCACCGGCAATATGCGCAAGCACCCGCAGCTCGATCTGGCTGTAGTCCGCGTCCACCAGCACGCAGCCGGGCTTGGGAATGAACATTTTCCGTATCTCCGCGCCCAGATCCGTGCGGACTGGGATATTCTGGAGATTGGGTTCCGTAGAGGACAGCCGCCCCGTCGCCGTTACCAGATTCTGGAAGGTGGTGTGAATCCGCCCATCCTCCCGGATCTCCTTCATCAGGCCGTCGGCGTAGGTGGATTTCAGCTTGGTCAGCATCCGGTAGTCCATGATGGCCGGGATGATGGGGTGCTTGTTTTTCAGCTTTTCCAGAACTTCCGCATTGGTGGAATAGCCGGTTTTCGTCTTTTTCACCGGGGGAAGTCCCAGTTTTTCAAACAGCAGTTCTCCCAGCTGGCGGGTGGAATTGATGTTGAATTCCCCGCCGGAATAGGAGAAGATCAGCGTTTCGCAGTCGGTGATCCGCCGGGAAAGCATATCGCCGAACTGCCTCAGCTGTTCCCGGTCGATGCAGATGCCCCGGTTTTCCATGCGGTAAAGCACCCGGCACAAGGGGAATTCGATCTCCCGGTAAAGCCTTTCCATGCCGTTCTTTTCCAGCTCCCCGGAAAGCACCGGGCGCAGGTGCCACAGAGCTTCGGCACAGGCCGCCGCGTCGGCGTCCTCCACGCTCAGCCCCAGATAGTTGGTCGCCAGCTTGGAGACGGTATAGTCGGAAGACGAGGGGTTCAGGTCATAGGCCGCCAGCGCCGTGTCAAAGACGCATTCCCCCGCCTGTATCCCCAGCTCGTCCAGCCGGTGCATGGTGGTTTTGCTGTCGTGGAAAATCAGATTTTTCCCGGCAAGGGACAGTTGCCCCATCTGGGCTTCCATGGGGGTCAGGGCGCAGACGCCCTCCGCCCACGCAATGCCCACACTGCCATCCTCCGCAAGATACACGGCGCAGCTGTCCACATCGGCGGGCATTTCCTCCCGCCGGGGGATGGACTGCACCTTCTGCTCCGGTTTGGGGGCGTCCGCCGCCGCGCCCCGCAGGCCGTATTTGTCGATCAGCCGCACAAATTCCAGTTTCTGGAACAGCTGATACAGCTCCAGCCGGTTATATGGCCGAACAATGGCATCCTTCGGCGCAAAATCGATGGGCGCTTCCGGGCGGATGGTGGCAAGGTCGAAGGAAAGATAGGCGTTCTCCTTCCCCGCTTCCAGCTTTTCCCGGAGCTTGGGGCGGATGGAGGGGTCGTCCAGATGGGCGTACACCCCGTCCAGACTGCCGAATTTCGCCAGCAGCTCCTTTGCGGTCTTGGGGCCGACGCCGGCCACGCCCGGGATATTGTCGGAGGAATCCCCCATGAGGGCTTTCAGGTCGATGAGCTTTTTCGGCTCGAAACCGTATTCCTCCCGGAATTTTTCTTCGTCAAACAGCGTCGTCGTGGTCTGCCCCGGCTTGGAGATCACCAGCTTGACGTGGACATTTCCGTCGATCAGCTGCAAGGAATCCCGGTCGCCGGTGACGATCACGCACTCCCAGTCCTGCTGAGAGCAGATTTTGCCCACGGTACCGATGACATCGTCGGCTTCCCAGCCCTGACACTCATAGATGGGAATGTTCATCGCCCGCAGAACGTCCTTCATAATGGGCATCTGCTGCACCAGCTCCTCGGGCATGGCATGACGGGTGGCCTTATAGCCCTCGTATTTCAGGTGCCGGAAGGTGGGGCCGTGGAGGTCGAAAGCCACGCACACCGCCTCGGGCTGCTCCTCCTTCTCCATCCGTTCCAGAATGTTGAGGAATCCGTAAATGGCGTGGGTGTACAGCCCGTCCCGTGTGGTCAGGGGCTTGACGCCGAAATAGGCGCGGTTAATGACACTGTTGCCGTCCAGAATCAGCAGCTTCATACTTTTCTCCACTTCGCGCCCTGAGGCGTGTCGATGATCTCAATGCCCTTATCTTTCAGCTCGTCCCGGATGCGGTCCGCCTCAGCGAAGTTCTTCGCTTTCTTCGCTTCGGTTCTGGCGGCGACCAGCGCGTCGATCTCCGGGTCGGCAGACGCCTGCTCCTCCTGCGTCTGCTTCTCCCGCAGCGTCTTGGCGGCGGACAGCAGATTCAGAGACAGCACCTGATCAAAGTCGGCAATGGCCGCCAGCTTGGTGGCGTCATTGCATGTGGCCTTCAGCACATCGTACAGGGCGGTGACGGCTACGGAGGTGTTCAGGTCGCCGTTCAGCGCGCCCACAAAGCGCTCTTTCAGCTTGTTGAATACGTCGGCATCCACCTCGCCGTCATCCTTGAGGGCGGCGATCTTGGCGATCAGCTTGTCATAGGCCGCGACGGCGTTATCCAGATTTTCCCAGCTGAATACCAGATTCCGGCGGTAATGGCTCTGCAGGCAGAACAGCCGGTAGGCCATGGGGTCGTAGCCCTTCTGCTCCAGCAGGCTCACGGTGAGAAATTCCCCTTTTGATTTGCTCATTTTACCGTTGTTCGTATTCAGATGGTGGACATGGAACCAGTAATTGCACCACTTGTGACCCAGATAGCTTTCAGACTGGGCGATCTCATTGGTGTGGTGAGGGAAGGCGTTGTCGATACCGCCGGCATGGATGTCCAGATACTCCCCCAGATGCTTGATGGAGATGCAGGAGCATTCGATATGCCAGCCGGGATAGCCCACGCCCCACGGAGAGTCCCATTTCAGCGCCTGATCCTCGAACTTGCTCTTGGTGAACCAGAGAACGAAGTCGTTCTTGTTTTTCTTATTGGTGTCCTCTTCCACGCCCTCCCGGACGCCTACCGCGAGATCTTCCTCGTCATGGTCGTTGAAGACGTAATACTGCTTCAAAGTGGAGGTGTCAAAGTACACGTTGCCCCCGGCGAGATAGGCACAGCCTTTGTCCAGCAAGGTCTGCACCATGTGGATATACTCGCTGATGCAGTTGGTCGCAGGCTCCACCACGTCGGGACGCTTGATGTTCAGCTTGTCGCAGTCGGCAAAAAAGGCGTCGGTGTAGTATTTCGCGATCTCCATGACGGTCTTGTGCTCCCGCCGGGCGCCCTTGAGCATCTTGTCCTCGCCGGTGTCGGCGTCGGAAGCCAGATGGCCGACGTCAGTGATGTTCATGACCCGCTTGACGTTATAGCCCAGATACCGCAGGGACTTTTCCAGCACATCTTCCATAATGTAGGTGCGCAGGTTGCCGATGTGGGCGTAATGGTACACCGTGGGGCCGCAGGTGTACATTTTCACCAGATCAGGGTCGTTGGGAACGAACAGCTCCTTTTTATGGGTCAGGGAATTGTACAGATACATGTTTCTTTCCTCCATTTATTATAATGTAGCGCATACTGATTTGTTTTATACCGTTGCAAAAAGAAAACGCCCCTTGTAACTGCATACAAGAGGCGGGCAAAGCTCGCGGTTCCACTCTCATTTATCACTTTTTTGCTGACGCTTTCGCTCCCGGACGCACTTTCCCGCGCACGACACCGCCCGGGCTTTCAGCCGCCGACCCGGACTCTCTTTGGGTGCGAAGCACGGTACTCTTTCCGTTCATCGCGATATTGAATTCCCGTGTATTTTACCATTGAACAGGCACGATTGTCAAGCCTTGGCAGGAAATTTGACGGGTCAGTTTTCCCCGCCAAACCGCTCAAAACCGTGGAAACCACTGGAAATTACATTAAGAAATTCTTATCCTATTGACACTTCCCCCCTTTCTCGCTATAATATGTTTGAGAAATGAGACGAAAGTGAGGTTACGCCATGAATTTCTCCAACGCTTGCAGGCTTAAAAAGGGTTTGAGCCTGATTCTGATCGTACTTATGGTAGTCGGTATGTTCTCCGGCTGTAAGAAAAACAACTCCGAGACCGAGCCGAACACGACTCCCTCCCTCAATCTGAATATGTCGGACACCTCCGCTCCCACGCAGGAGACGGTCCCCCCCACCACGACGGAACCCATCGTGTATAACGAGAATATGGGTACCGTCACCAACCAGATCAGTGTCCGCGTCATCCCCAGCAAGGACGCCAACGTCACCGGCACACTGGACGCCGGCACCGTGGTGGAGATTCTCCGTCAGGAAACCATCGCCGACATCACATGGGGCATGATCAGCACCCCTGTCAGCGGCTGGATCTGCATGGACTATGTGAAGATGTATTCTTCTCAGAACGGCTCCGCCAGCAGCGAGACCGATCCCAATGCTTCTCAGCCCACCACCCCCGCACCGTCCGACAATACGGGCAATACCACCAACAATAGCGGTACTCACAACACCAAGGGCGTCATCAGTGCCCGCAGTCTGAACGTCCGTGACGAGGCCAGCGCCTCCGGCAAGATCGTCGGCTCCTACTTCAAGGGCGACGTTGTAACTATCCTCGAGACTAAAGACGGCTGGGGCCGCACCGACAAGGGCTGGATCAAGATGGAGTACGTCAACACCACCGGCACTACCACCGGCGGCAACACTACGACGACCACCACCGGCAACAATAACAACACTGCCGGCAACGGCAGCACCACCACCGTGGCCAAGGGCATCGTCAACACCCAGGAGCTGAATATCCGCAGCTCCGCCGGTACCGACGGCGACCGGGTCGGCAGCCTGAAATACGGCGACCGGGTGGAGATTCTGGAAAAGAGCGGCGATTGGGGTCGCATCTCCAAGGGCTGGATCTCCCTGAAGTACGTCTATCAGGACGGCACCACCGGCGCCAAGTCCGCAAAGGGCATCGTGACCACCGACGGTCTGCGCATCCGCAGCGGCCCCGGCACCACCTATGAATCCGTCGGCTCCTACAACAGCGGCGACCGGGTCAAGGTTCTGGAGCAGTTCACCTACGGCGACACCACCTGGGGCTGCACCGACAAGGGCTGGATCTCCATGGGCTATGTCTATCAGGACGGCACCGACGTGGGCAAGACCGTGGAAGGCATCGTCACCACCGACGAGCTGAACATCCGCAGCGGCCCCGGCACGGGCTACGATTCCGTGGGCAAGCTGTATACGGACGAGGTCATCAAGATCTTCTATCAGGTCACTGTAGGCGAAACCACCTGGGGCTGCACCAAGGACGGCTGGGTCTCTTTGAAGTACGTCAGTCTGGAAGGCTAAAAATTGATATAATACCGGGACTTTCAACAGAAAGTCCCGGTATTTTTTCCGCAGAATATCCCACATGACCGGTATTTGCTTGGTGCGCACGTTCAACTTGCTCAATTTTTCCGGATTGTAACTATTTTTTTATTGCAAAATCACGGAACATGTGCTACAATTCGTCCTATGAGGAGGGCGTCCGCGCGGAACGCGCTGACCCCGCTGAAATACATTTAACTGGAGGAACAATGATGAAAAAGGTTTTTGCACTGCTTTTGGTTCTGAGCATGGTCTTCGCCCTGTGCGCCTGTGGCACGAGCACCACCCCCGCCGTGACCACCGCCGACGTTTCCAAGACCGAGACCGAAGCCGCCCCGGCAACCGAGGCCGCTCCCGCCGAGAAGGCTCCCGAGGACTACACCGGCAAGCTGGTCGTCTACTCTCCCCATGATGCCGATCCTCTGAACGCGGGCGTTGCCCAGTTCGAGGCCAAGTACCCCAACATCGATGTGGAAGTCATCGCTGCCGGTACCGGCGAGCTGTGCCAGCGTATCGTCGCTGAGGCCGCCAATCCCCAGGGCGACGTGCTGTGGGGCGGCGGAGCTGACACTCTGGCCGCTTACAACGACTACTTCCAGCCCTATGTCTGCGCCAACGACGAGTTCATCGGCGATGCCTACAAGGATGCCGACGGCTACTGGATCGGTGAGTCCCCCCTGCCCATGGTCTTTATCTACAACAAGACCATGCTGGACGAGGCCGACGTCCCCACCACCTGGGAAGGCCTGTGCAGCGAGAACCTGAAGGGCAAGATCGCTTACTGCTCTCCCTCCAAGTCCGGCTCCGCCTACACCCAGCTTTGCACCATGCTGTTCAGCCAGCCCACCATCGAGGAAGGCTGGGATCTGGTTGGTAAGTTCATCGCCAACCTGGACGGCAAGCTGCAGGACTCCTCCGGCAACTGCCACAAGCTGGTTGCTTCCGGTGAGTACGCTCTGGGCGTGACCATCGAGAAGTCCGCCGTTCTGTACGCCGACAACCCCGACATCGGCTTTGTGTATCCTGAGCAGAACTCCGCCGTTCCCGACGGTGTTGCCCTGATTAAGGACTGCCCCAACGAGGAGAACGCCAAGCTGTTCATCGACTTCGTCACCAGCGCCGAGTGCCAGACCGCTCAGAACGCCGACTGGGCCCGCCGCCCCGTCCGTTCCGACATCACCCCCAAGGGTCTGTGCTCTCTGGAAGACTGCCACGTGGGCAACTACGACTTCAGCTACGCTGCTTCCCACAGAGATGAAATCAAGGAGCAGTTCAACGATCTGGTCGCAGGTTAATTTCTCAACTTATGCTTTACTGCGGGAGGCACCCTCCAGGGTGCCTCCTTGCGGTGTATCGCCTGCGGCTGAAAACTGTGCCGGATGCTCCGGCATACTTTTGAACCGCGCGCAACATATCTACACATACGGGAGGACACCACATGAGCAATCAAGTCATTATTCAGAACGCCGTAAAGCGCTACGGCGATTTCACCGCGCTGAACGGCGTTTCGCTGGACATTCAGGAGGGTGAATTCTTTACCCTTCTTGGCCCCTCCGGCTGCGGCAAAACCACGCTTCTGCGGATGATCGCCGGCTTCAACTCCATCGAGGGCGGCGATTTTTACTTTGGCGAAAAGCGGATCAACGATGTTCCCGCCCACAAGCGCGACATTGGCATGGTCTTCCAGAACTACGCCATCTTCCCCCACCTGACCGTCCGGGAGAACGTAGCCTACGGTCTCAAGGCGCGGAAGATGCCCGCCAAGGAGATCAAGCCCAAGGTTGACGAGGCGCTGGAACTGGTGCAGATCTCCCATCTGGCAGACCGGAAGCCCAACGAACTGTCCGGCGGTCAGCAGCAGCGTGTGGCTCTGGCCAGAGCTTTTGTTATCGAGCCAAGTGTTCTGCTGATGGACGAGCCTCTGAGTAATCTGGACGCCAAGCTGAGAGTGCAGATGCGCTCCGTCATCAAGAAGCTGCAGCGGCGTCTGGGCATCACCACCATCTACGTCACCCACGATCAGGAGGAAGCCCTCGCCATCTCCGACCGGATCGCCGTCATGAAGGACGGCCACATCATGCAGATCGGCACCCCCCGTGACATCTACGCCAAGCCCCAGAATCCCTTTGTTGCGGGCTTCATCGGCGTGAGCAACTTCCTTGACTGCGAGGTGAACGCCCCCGCTCCCGGAAACGCCGCCGTGAGCATCAAGGGCGAGCTGGACATCACCGTCCCCGTCTCCTGCGCCTACACAGGAAGCGGCAAAATTTCCGCCCGTCCCGAGCAGCTTTTCTTCTCCGAGAGCGGTATGCCCGGCACCATCCTGTTCTCCACCTTCCTTGGCGATTTCATCGAGTACGAGGTGCAGCTGAACGACGGCCAGAACCTGATCGTCAACGAGTACACCAAGGACACCACCGAAATTCACAGCGACGGCGAGCAGGTTCACCTGAGCTTTGACCCCATGCGCATCAGTCTGTACGACAAGAGCGAGGAGGTGCTCAGCCTGTGAACAAACGGCTTAATTCCCGCTGGAAACCGGATTTCTGGTTCTTCACAAAGCTGTTCGTGATTCTGGCAATGTGCCTGTTCATTGTCTACCCCTTCTACACCATCATCACGAAGAGCGTGTTTTCCAGCAAGGTAGAGGGCATCACGCTGTATAACTTCAAGCGTTTCTTCACCAAGCCCTACTATTATCAGACGCTGCTTCGCTCCATGGTCGTGTGCTTCTCCACGGTACTTACCACGACACTGGTAGGCGTTCCCATCGCTTATCTGATCACCCGCTACAACATTCCGGGCAAGAAAATTCTGCACATCTTCATCATCATGAGCCTGATGAGCCCTCCCTTCATCGGTGCTTATTCCTGGATCATCCTGCTGGGCCGTAACGGTCTGGTAGCACGGGCGCTGGCGAAGATCGGCATGACCGCGCCTACAATTTATGGTCGCGGCGGTATCATCTTCGTGTTTACCCTGCACCTGTTCCCCTACATCTACCTGTACACCTCCGGCGCCATGAACAGCATCGACAGTTCCTTGGAGGAAGCCTCCGAGAATCTGGGCATGAACAAAATCCGGCGCATCTGGACGGTGACGCTGCCCGTTATCCTGCCCTCCATTCTGGCAGGCTGCATCATGGTGTTCATGACCTGTCTGGCTGACTTCGGAACCCCCATGCTGCTGGGCGAGGGTTATACCGTGCTGCCGGTTCTCGTGTACAACGAATACATGTCCGAAAGTGCCACCGACCCCTATATGGCTTCGGCGCTGTCCGTCATCATCGTGTTCTGCTCGCTGGTCATGCTGAGCTTCCAGAAACTGGTGGTGGACAAGCGGAATTACACCATGAGTTCTCTGCGTCCCCCTCAGGAGACCAAGCTCCACGGGTTCAAGCGCTTCCTCGCTTCCCTGCCCATCTACATTGTGGTTTGTCTTGCATTCCTGCCTCAGATCGTTGTGGTGTGCCAGTCCTTCATCGAGCGGAGCTTCTCCGGCGTCATCAAGGGCGTCAACCTGAACAACTACCGCACCATCATGTCCCGCCTTGGCCGGAACATCCGCAATACCTATGTGTTCTCCATCGTGGCCATCGTGTTCATCATCTTCATTGGCATTCTGGTGTCCTATGTTCTCGTCCGGAAGAAGGGCAAGATCGCCAGCCTGATCGACACGCTGATCATGTTCCCCTACGTCATCCCCGGTTCCGTTCTGGGTATCGGCCTGATCGTGGCGTTCAACCGCAAGCCTCTGATTCTGGTCGGCACTGCCGCCATCATGATTATCTCCTACGTCATCCGGAAGCTCCCCTACACCGTCCGGTCGGGCAGTGCGTTCCTGTATCAGATGGACCCGTTCGTTGAGGAAGCGTCCATCAATCTGGGCGTATCGCCTATGAAGACCTTCTTCACGGTCACGGCGCGGATGATGCTGCCCGGCATTATGTCCGGCGCGGTCCTCAGCTGGATCACCTGCATCAACGAGCTGAGCAGTTCCATTATGCTCTATTCCGGCAAGACATCCACCATCGCCGTTGCCATTTATCAGGAAGTCGTCCGCATGAGCGACGGCACCGCCGCGGCTCTGGCAACCATCCTGACGCTGACGACGATCGTTTCGCTGGTCATCGTGTTCCGGGCTACCAAGGGCAAGGTTAAGATCGTCTGATGATCAAAAACGTTATTTTCGACATGGGCAACGTTCTGCTGCGCTTTGACCGGGACTATTTTCTGGATGCCGTGGGCGTTCAGGGCGCGGACAGAAAGCTGCTGCTGAACAACGTCTACCTCTCGCTGGAATGGGCGAAGATGGATCGCGGCTCCATGACCGAGGCCGAAGCAGCCGAGAGCATGTGCCGCCGTCTTCCCCAGCGGCTTCACGAGAAGGCGCACCTGCTGGTTGACCGGTGGGATCGGCCCATCCTCCCCGTCGCCGGTATGGAGCAGCTGGTAAGCGACCTGAAAAAGGCGGGATACGGCGTATATCTGCTGTCCAACGCCAGCTACCGCCAGCATGAATACTGGCCGCGGGTTCCCGGCAGTCAGTATTTTGACGGGACGCTTATTTCCGCCGATGTCAAGCTGGTCAAACCGGAAGCAGAGATTTACCGTCTGCTGTACAAAACGTTCCAGCTTGTCCCCCAGGAATGTCTGTTTATCGACGACGCCACCCAGAATATCGAAGGCGCGGAACGCACCGGTATGCCGGGCATCGTCTTCCACGGCGACGCGGACGAGCTTCGCCGGGAAATGCAGGCTTTCGGCGTTCAAATTCCGTAAATACGAAAGAACGGCTCCGGGAAAATTCCCGGAGCCGTTTCCGTTCCAAGATACTATGTAAAGGGGTTGTACCGATACGCTCCATGAGCCGTTTTTTGTACTATTTGGCATATAAAATTCGCCCGATGCCAATGGCATTGGGCGAATTTTCAACTTCTCAAAGACTTTGGAACGACCGGCAATCAGTCCTTCTTCGCCTTGTCGGCTTTCTTTGCGGCCTTGGCCTTTGCCTTGGCTTCCTGCGCCTTCTTGGCCTCCGCCTTGGCGGCCTCCGTAGCGGTCTCGTTGGAGGAAATCGCCCACTTCTCCAGCTCGATACGTACCTGATCGGCGCTGGTCTCGACGACGATGCGGCTTTCCTTCACGTCCACAACAACACCCACGATACCGCCGATGGTGACGATCTTATCGCCCTTCTTCACGGCGCCGCGCATCTGCTCGGCCTCTTTTTTCCGCTTGTTCTCAGGACGGATCAGCATGAAGTAGAAAATCGCGATCATCAGCACCAGCATGATGACGGTGCTGCCCATACCGGCAGAGGTGGTTCCAGTCAAAACATTCATTGGGAAAACTCCTTTTGTGTTATTTCCTGTTCATTATACCATTAATTGCGTAAATTGCAAGGGGGCTTTTAAGTGGTTCTTAATATTTTTATATTCTTCTGCCCAGCTTCTCCGAATAATCCCGGCGGAAGTCTTCAAAGCGTCCCTCGTCCAGCGACTGACGGATCTTCTCCATCAGCTTGTTGTAAAAATACAGATTGTGCATGACGGACAGGCGCATTGCCAGCATTTCCTCCGCCACGAACAGATGGCGGATATAGGCGCGGGAATAGCGGCGGCAGACCGGGCAGTCGCAGTGGGGATCGATGGGGCTGTCGTCGGTGATATACTTGGCGTTTTTCAGGTTGATCGCGCCCTCCCATGTGAACAGCCGGGCATGGCGGGCATTCCGCGCCGGCATAACGCAGTCAAAGAAATCCACGCCCCGGGCGACCGCCTCGATGATGTTGCTGGGCGTCCCCACGCCCATGAGGTAGCGGGTCTTGTCCACCGGCATGTGCTCCTCCACGGCCTCGATGATGTCGTACATCTCCTGCGTGGTCTCCCCTACCGCAAGGCCGCCGATGGCGTAGCCGGGGAGGTCAAGCTCGGCAATGCGTTTCATGTGATCCACCCGGATGTCCGTATATGTGCCGCCCTGATTGATGCCCCAGAGCATCTGCTGGGGGTTCACCGTGTCCGGCAGGGCGTTCAGACGGGCATTTTCCGCCTTGCAGCGCACCAGCCAGCGGTAGGTTCTGTCCACGCTTTTCTGAACATAGTCCCGGGGCGAGGGGTTTTCAATGCACTCGTCAAAGGCCATGCACATGTCGCTGCCCAGATTGGACTGGATCTGCATACTCTCCTCCGGCCCCATGAAAATCTTGTGGCCGTCGATGTGGGAGGCAAAATACACACCCTCCTCCTTGATTTTCCGCAGGGAAGCCAGACTGAACACCTGAAATCCGCCGGAATCCGTCAGAATGGGGCCGTCCCAAGTCATGAACTTATGCAGTCCCCCCATCTGGCGCACCACCGTGTCCGTGGGACGCAGATGCAGATGGTAGGTATTGGACAGCTCCACCTGACACCCGATGTCTTTCAAATCCTTGGCGCTCAGCGCGCCTTTAATCGCGCCCTGCGTGCCGACGTTCATGAACACCGGCGTCTGGACGGTGCCGTGGGCACAGGTGAATTCTCCCCGGCGGGCTTTGCCCTCGGTTTTTTTCAGTTCAAACATGGCTGTTTCTCCTTGTCGATAGGTTTCATCGGGTTGTACAGGACGTACATCTTCCCCGGCTCGTCAACACCCCGTGCGGTGGGCGTGACCACATTTTTCAGGAACCGGAAGCCGCACTTTTCCACCACCCGGCGGGAGCGGTCATTTCTGTCAAAATGGCCGCAGGTCAGATAGTCGAAAGACAGCTCTTGGAAGCAGTAGTCGATCACGGCCTTCACCGCCTCCGGCATCAGTCCCCTGCCCCAGTAATCCCTGCTGAGGACGTAGCCGATCTCGCGCCCCTGTAATTCTTCCGGCAGCCCCGCGTCCTCGTCCCGGGGTTCCAAGCCCAGAGAACCGATCACTTTTCCGTTTTCCTTCAGCTCCAGCGCAAAGGTCTTCTTTCCGCTGATAAAAAAGTCAAGTATCCGCCGGGATTCTTCCATAGACTGGTGGTGATTCCACCCGGCCATCTCCCCGACACCCTCCACGCTGGCATATTCGTAAAGGTCCGCCAAGTCCGTCTCCCGCCAAGCGCGCAGGATAAGGCGGTCGGTTTCGATTCGGATATTTGTCACGTCAACCGGTGCATTCATATTCGTTCCTCACAAAGTGCATTTTGGAAAGCGTGCTACCATTCTACCCTTTCTTTCCCATGGTGTCAACACATTCAAGCGTGATTCACGCCGGCGCGCCCTGTTCCGTCCGCTTCTGCTCCAATTCCGCCCTGAGAATAATTCCCAATGTCAGGCAGTAATCCGGGTCTTTCAGGTCGCTGCCCAGCATGGCGGTGATATGCGCCAGCCTGTCAAGCAGCGTAGAGCGGTGCAGGAACAGCGCCGACGCAGTTTTCGTAACGGAGAGGTTATTGTCCAGATACACCCGCAGGGTATGCAGATACGACACCTGAGAATTGTCGTCATGCTCCTTCAGCCGTTTCAGCCCCTCCGTGTAGTACACCCATGTCGGCCTGCCCGCCAGAGCGCCGCTGAGAAGCTGGGGCAGCAGATAGTCCTGAAAACGGAATATGGTGCCGCCCTGAGAAAGCCCGTTTTGCAGGGCGGCGGAAGCCTGAAACCAAGCGTGATTCGCGTCGTACAGGTTGGTAAAGGGCGAAGAAACGCCGCAGACGACCCCCAGCTTTTCCAGCACCGGAAGCAGAGAATCCAGCGTTTCCGCTTTCGCCTGATCGATGGAAAGAAACGCGGCGACGGAATCCACAAACTCAAAGGCAATGGCTCCGGGATGCCGTTCCTCCAGCGCGGCGGAGAGATACGCCCCCGGAAGATAGGTGCTGCCGGACTTGGGGATCAGCTTCACGCAGACCCAATCGTGCTTCCCGCTTTCCACGCTCAGGGCGCGGCGGTACTCAAAATCAATGCTCTGCCCGGAAATGACACTGCGCAGCGCCCGGCGTACCGCAGTGCGGGTGCTGGCCAGAACGGGATTCTGCTGAACCGCCTGCCGCAGAAGCTTGGAAAAGAAGACCGCCAGCGTTTTATCCGAGTCCCGGAACTCCCGGGAGCCTTCAAAGACGGTCAGGCAGCCCAGATATTCCTCCTGATCGAAAATATTGACGGAAAGGGTGCGCTTGCCTTGCAAATCCAAAAGAAGAGGCTCCCGGACGTGGGTGGACATATCATGCAGGGACAGGAAGGTCGCCATTTTTTCCACGTCGAAGGACTGGGTATCCAGCTGCAAGCCCAGCTTGTTTCGCAGATAATCTTCCTCCGTAACGCCAAGATACCGGAAATCGGAACCAATCAGCAGCATGGGGTTTTCAAAAATGCCTCTGCTGGCCTCCAGCATCTGCGGGAGATTCCCGCCGTGGCGCAGGATCGTCCAGAGCTGATCTTCCCAGCTGTCGTACCGGTTGAAAATTTCCTGCACCAGATTGAACACCCGGAAAATATCCCAGTTTCCCTCCACCAGAATGACGCTGCACCGGTCATAATAGGCGCTGAGGTTCCAGTGCTGCCCCAGACAGATCATACACACATTTTCCCCCAGCTTCGGACTTTGGGGCAGATGATCGGCAGAGCATACGTACACCCGGTTCTTCTCAAAGGACTGAGACCGATCCAGATAGAATTCCGGCCGGTTCAGGGTAAGCGCGCTGCCCCCTTTGCCCCGCTGGGTGACCGTTGTCAGCTTTTCTTTCAGACGCCAATAGAGAATATCCGCGCACAGTTTCATGCCTTCCGCCCTCCTGAATTCTTTTGAAAATATTATAATTTCTCCTCGTACAGCTGTCAAGGTATCTCCCATACATTTTGTATGGGAGATACCTGCTTTATAGGAAAAATTCACAAATACTGCACCTATAAATTGTATGGTTTGCAGGAATACAAAATGTATGGCCGTGCCCGCCCAAAATCCGGCCTTTTGTAGAATATCCGGCTGAGCGCTTTTCCATTATAATGAATCCACAGCAATACAGGATAGGAGGAACACCATGCTGAAAGAAAAACTGGATTCCAGAAAATGCTTCGCCACCGCCTGGGGCAAGCTCATCACGGAGGGGGAAGCCTACCGGCAGCTGAATCGTCAGATCGCCGCCATGACGGCTAACCTCTTTCAGGTCATGCGGATTTTCGAGCCAAGCTGGGAAAAACGCACCGCCGCCATCTGCGACATCGCCAATATGATGAATATGGCCGTCGCGGGAACACCGGAGGAACAGAAGGACTACGTCAACGCTTCGCTCTATGAAGCCTTCAACATCCCGGAGCTGTGTGAAAAGTCCAGCTGGCTGGGCGGCATCACCGGCGACTCCGGCGACGAGTGGGAGAACATGGCGGGGCGCGTCGTGCAGTTCACCCGGAACCGGGTGGAAAAGGAGCTGGATACCTGCCCCTGGGACATCGTGGGCAGCGAGCTTTGCAACATGACCACCAGTATGTTCACCGCCAACTTTGACCTTGCGTCCTCCAACGGCACGGAGAATGAAGTGGCGCTGAATATGTGTCAGGCCCGGGGCTGCGGCAATAAGCACTGCCGCGTGGTCGCGGAGCGCCGGGACGTCTACAACCTGCCCAAGCAGGACTGGCTGGAGCATATGCAGCAGCCAGTGGACCCCATTCACGACACGCCCCGGGAACGCATGGTCAAGGAAGGTCAGTGCCTGCGCAACGGTCAGTACACCCAGAATTTCGGCGAGGAAACGTCGCTGGAAAAGGCGTACCACTGGGTCGCGCAGATGGGCTGGGTCTGGTCGATCCAATTCCCCATGATGGCCATTAAGGACATGGCTCCCGACGAGGACGAGTTCCTGCGGGTATTCCGCATCGTTTTCGCCACAGCGGGCAAGAACCAGTTCATCGACCCCTTCGCCAAAGAAGGACTGCGCAGCTTCCTTGGCGTCCCTCACGAAATGGACGAAAATGACGGGCGCATTCTGGGCGGCTACATCCGCTATATGCTGGATGTGCAGCAGGTGCCCTATGAGATGGTGCGCTGGACGAAGGACGAGACCTGGATCAGGGTCAAGAGCGAAGATTTCACCGCACGCTATGAAATGGCGCCGCTGGACGAGCTGGTGGACGCCTACGAAGCCCAGTGGAACGGCGCTGCCAAGACGCTGGTCAGCCCGGAATGGTCCTGCGTAATTGAAGACCGGGACGAGGAAGATATGTACATTAAGGTCATCCGCAAGGAAGACCTGCGGATGCTGTAAGGAGGTGCCGGAATATGCTGTTTAAGGAAGATACCGTTGCCCGCGCCGACGCCATGGCCATCCGCAAGGGCGTAGGCTTCTACCGCTGGACCCACGATCTGGTGGAGATCACCGGCAAGGACGCGCTGGAAGTCCTGCAAAAAATCTACATCAGCGACATTTCCAAGGTCGCCGTCGGGCGCTCGAAATACACCGCTTCTCTGGATGAAAGCGGCGAGATCATCGACGACGTGATCGTCATGCACATGGCCGAGGGCTTATATTGGGTCTCCGACCTCTATGGCCCCCGGTTGCTCCCCTGGATCGAAAAGCACAAGGGCGACGCGGACATTCAGGCGAAGATCATCACCTACGACTGGGATATGTACGCCGTGCAGGGCCCCGACAGCCTCAAGGCAATGAACGCCATGCTGGATAAGCCGGTGGACGACCTCAAGCGGTTCGGCATCTGCGCGCGCAAGCTGGGAGATATCCCCGTCTACATCCACCGTTCCGGCTTCACCGGCGAAAACGGCTATGAAATCTACTCTGCCTTCGACAAGAGCGCAGAAGTTTACGATCTGGCGCTGAAAGCAGTGGAATCCGTGGGTGGCCGGGAGCTTCAAACTCTGGAAGTCTACGTCCGTTCCGTCCCCATGGAGAAGGGCTTCCCCCTCAAGCAGGATTTCAAGCACCTGAGTCCCTACGAGTGCGGCCTCGGCTGGGCAGTCGCCGCCGACAAGGACTTTATCGGCAAGGAAGCGGCGCTGGCGCGGAAAGAACATCCCAAATACCGGATGGTCGGTCTGGAATTCTCCCGGGAATCCACCGAGGATATTTCCATCTGGGAACGGGTGTACTGGTACGGCGTGGAGGTCGGCCGCTGCGCCCAGACCATCTACGGCTACACGGTGGAGAAAAATATCGGTTTCGCAACCCTTCGTGCGGACGTTCCCGACGGCGCGGAATTGACCGTCGGCTGCAACGATTCCCCTGCGGTCGTAGTGGGCAAGGTTTTCTGCTGAGGAGGATAATATGGGAAGATTGGAAAATAAAGTCTGCATCGTGACCGGCGCGTCCGCCGGTATTGGGCGCGCCACGGCGGAGCTGTTCTGCCGGGAGGGCGCGAAGGTCGTGGCAGTTGCCCGCCGTGAGGAACGCCTGAAAGAACTGGCCGAGGAATGCAAGAACGCCCCCGGCGAACTTGTCTGGTATGCGGGAGATGTCGGCGACCCGGCGGCCGCCGTGGGAATGGTAAAAAAGGCAGTAGAATCCTTCGGTCGGCTGGACGCTGCCGTCAACTGTGCGGGCGTGATGGACGACAACACAGCCATCGCGGATATGTCTGACGAGATGTTGGAAAAGACGTTCCGCATCAACACCTTTGGCCTGATGTACGGCCTGCGGGAGGAATGCAGGCAGTATCTTTCTCAGGGCGACGGCGGCGTGATCGTCAACGTCTGCTCCGTCGGCGCGACGCACCAGACCGCTGGCGCGGCCTACTGCGCCAGCAAGGGCGCTGTTCTGGCGGCGACAAAGAACACGGCGTTCATGTACATGGAGGAAGGCATCCGCTGCAACGCCCTCTCCCCCGGCGGCGTCGTGACTGACATCCCGCTGGTCATGCCGCCATCCGATGAATTTGGATTCAGCAGAACCAGCAAGCTGCTGGACTTCTCCGGCGAACTGGCCATGCCGGAAGACTTGGCGGACGCGATTCTGTTTCTTGCCAGCGACCAGTCCCGCTACGTCAACGGCGAAGAGATCAAGTGCGACGGCGGCTGGACGTGCTTCTGAGAATATAATTGTCACAGGCGGCACCGGATGGTGCCGCCTGTGTAATGTCAAGAAAAGAAAGCGGCTTCCAAATTCGGAAGCCGCTTCCACATGTCAAGGGATCATTCGATTGCCTGAAGTTCCTTGTCCAGTTCCTCCAGATGGGGCTGCAGGTATGCGGACTGGGGGAAGGAAGCCAGCTTGCGCAGGGTCAGGCCGCCGACCAGCTTCATCTGCGGGTTCTTGGACGCGCCCGGGCAGAACTTGTCCAGAATTTCCGCTGCCGCCGGGCTTTTCAGAATGTCCTTTACTTTGCTGTCAAGGGAAAATGCCATGATAGTTACCTCCTGTTTGTTGATTTGTAGTAATATTATACAAAATAGCGCACAGAAATGGTAGCCTGCAAAGTGCAGGATTTACAATCACCCCACCCCGTCAATCTGCCGGGTATACCATAGGTTGGCCTGCTCTCATTCCCTTATAGTCCCTTAATCAACCCTCCCTGCCGTTTTCATACGATTTCTCGATAAAATGGTTAACACCATTTTATCCTGCGAATTCTTCGCAGGCCGCCGGTGGCGGCGAGAAATGTATGGACTTACGTTTTTTGCGGCTACGCCGCTGGCTGCTGAAACAGCAGCCGAATAAAACGGTTTTTAACCGTTTTATTGAAAACTAGTATCAGTTGCAAATGATAAATGGATTGGTGTGCTGCAAAACTCATTTTTTCTCCAAAAAGTAACGGCAACCGGCCTAAAAGGCCGGTTGCCATTTATGCGTAAAAAGCTTATGCTATACAATGCACATGGCGTCCCCAAAAGAAAAGAACCGATACCGCTGCTTTACCGCTTCCTCGTAGGCGTTCAGCACATGCTCGCGGCCCGCAAATGCGGACACCAGCATGACGAGGGTGCTCTCCGGAAGATGGAAATTGGTGATCAGGCCGTCCATGGCCTTGAAGGTGTAGCCCGGATAGATGAAAATGTCCGTCCATCTGGACTTGGCCTCGAAAGTGCCGTCGTCGTTTACCAGCGATTCCAGCGTGCGGCAGGAAGTCGTGCCCACGCAGATGACCCGGCCGCCGTTCCGCTTTGTTTCGTTCAGCATGTTCGCGGTCTCGGCGTTCATCATGCACAGCTCGGAGTGCATATGATGCTCAGTCACTTCCTCCGCCTTTACCGGGCGGAAGGTGCCGAGCCCTACGTGCAGGGTCACAAAGGCTTCGTTTACGCCCTTTTCCCGGATTTTTTCCAACAATTCCTTTGTAAAATGCAGTCCCGCCGTGGGTGCGGCGGCGGAGCCGACCTCACGGGAATAGACGGTCTGATACCGCTCCTGATCCTGAAGTTCCTCCTTGATGTAGGGCGGCAGGGGCATCTTCCCAAGGCGTTCCAGCACTTCCAGAAAAATTCCTTCGTACCGGAACTCCACCACCCGGTTGCCGTCCTCCCGCACTTCCCGAACAACGGCCGTCAGCTCGCCGTCTCCGAAAATGACCTCGTTGCCGACCTGCATTTTCCGACCGGGCTTGCACAGGCACTCCCAGCACTTGTTGCCCAAGTCCCGCAGAAGCAGCACCTCCACCACGCCGCCGGTGGGACGGTGCCCCATGAGCCGGGCGGGCAGCACCCGGGAATCGTTCATCACCAGACAGTCGCCGGGGTTCAGATAGTCGATGACGTCGTAAAAATGCTTATGCTGAATTTCCCCGGTTTCCCGGTTCAGCACCATCAGCCGGGAACCGTCCCGCCGCTCCAGCGGCGTCTGGGCGATCAGCTCTTCCGGCAGATCATACCAAAAATCATGTGTTTTCATGGTTTTCCTCCCTATTCTCTGTGCCCACAGTATAGCCCATTTTTTCCCGTTTTGCAACAGACAAAATACTTTCCTCCGGCATAGACTGGCGTGGAGGTATCAGCCTATGAAACAACCATTCTTTACCGGAGCCTGTACGGCACTCGTCACCCCGTTTCTTGGGGGAAAGGTCAACTATCCCATGATGGAACAGCTGCTGCGGCGTCAAATCGACGCGGGCATCGAAGCCGTGGTGATCTGCGGCACCACCGGAGAGTCCGCCACCTTGTCCGACTGCGAAAAGCTGGAACTGTTCCGCCGGGCAAAGGCATACGTCGGGGACAGCTGTCTCATCATCGCCGGAACCGGGTCAAACTGCACGGAACACGCGGCGGCGCTGAGCCGGGCAGCGGAGGGCGCGGGAGCGGACGCGCTGCTCGTGGTCACCCCCTACTACAACAAGGCCACGCCGGAGGGTCTGCTTGCCCACTACAGCGCCGTCGCCGGAGCGGTACATATCCCGGTCATCGCCTACAACGTTCCCTCCCGTACCGGCGTTGATATTCCCGTGGAGGTCTACGACCGGTTGTCACGCATCCCCAATCTGGCGGGGGTCAAGGAAGCATCTTCCAGCATCTCCAAAATCGGGAAGCTCTGCGCCGCCTGTCCGGATTTCCCCGTCTGGAGCGGCAACGACGATCAGGCAGTGGCGGTAATGTCGCTGGGCGGGCAGGGCGTCATTTCGGTTCTGTCCAACGTCGCCCCCGTGGAGACGCAGGCCATGGCGCAGGCGGCGCTGGCGGGAGATTTTGACACCGCCGCCGCATTGCAGGCAGAGCTGCTGCCCCTCATTGAGCTGCTGTTCTGCGAGGTCAACCCTATTCCCGTGAAAGCCGCCATGCAGCTCATCGGCTACGACTGCGGCGGCTGCCGCCTGCCGCTGACCCCTATGAGCGAAGAAAATCTGGAAAAGCTGAAAAAGTACCTGCTGTAACAAAAAACGCTGCCCTTCTAGTAGGTAGCCACAAAGCATTGTGGAGCGTATCGATACAGATACGCTCCACTTCTCGTGCTAAATGCGGGTACAGCCTCTTGGCTCTCCCTTTGGGAGAGCTGTCACCGAAGGTGACTGAGAGGGCGCTGCCCACTGGCTTTCCCTCTCCGTCTTCGCTTCGCTCAGCCACCTCTCCCACAGGGAGAGGCAAGGGGTGCAGTTTATTATCCCACTGTGCCTGTTAACGCCCCACCCATTTGGGCGGCATCTGCAAAGAAGTCAGGCCATCCGCAAACACGCGGACGGCCTGTGCTTTCCATTACAGCCTTCCCCTAATCGGCATCAGGCCAGCACCGCTTTGTGGAAAATCTTCTTGCCCTTGCGGATCTTCACGCCCGCTTTCAGCATCTCCTCCGTCACGACAAACTGAGCGTTAGGCACCTTCTCGTCGTTGACCAGAACGCCGCCCTGCTCCACCAGCTGCCGCGCCTGCTTGTTGGAGGGTGCCAGTCCGCAGGCCACCATCAGGTTCAGAATGCCGATCTTGCCGTCCACCAGCTTGTCGGCGGAAATTTCCGTGGTAGGCATATTGGCGTCGTCGCCGCCGCCCACAAACAGCGCCTTGGCAGCAGCTCTGGCCTTTTCAGCCTCTTCTTCGCCGTGAACCATCTTGGTCAGCTCGTAGGCGAGAATTTCCTTGGCCTCGTTGAGCTTGGCGTCCGCCCATGTGTCCATCTCATTGATCTGCTCCAGAGGCAGGAAGGTCAGCATCCGGATGCACTTCATCACGTCGGCGTCGCCCACGTTCCGCCAGTACTGGTAGAATTCAAAGGGAGAGGTCTTGTTGGCGTCCAGCCAGACAGCGTTTCCGGCGGTCTTGCCCATCTTGTTGCCCTGAGAGTCCGTCAGCAGCGTGATGGTCATGCAGTGGGCGTCCTTGCCCAGCTTCTTGCGGATCAGCTCGGTGCCGCCCAGCATGTTGCTCCACTGGTCGTTGCCGCCGAACTGCATATTGCAGCCAAAATGCTGGAACAGGTGGTAGAAGTCGTAGGACTGCATGATCATGTAGTTGAATTCCAGGAAGGACAGTCCCCGCTCCATGCGCTGGCGGTAGCAGTCCGCCCGGAGCATGTTGTTTACGGAGAAGCACGCGCCCACCTCCCGCAGCAGCTCTACATAGTTCAGGTTCAGCAGCCAATCGGCATTGTTGACCATCTGTGCCTTCCCTTCGCCGAACTCGATAAAGCGCTCCATCTGCTTCTTGAAGCACTCTGCGTTGTGGTTGATGTCCTCTTTGGTGAGCATTTTCCGCATATCGGTACGGCCGGAGGGATCGCCGATCATGGTCGTGCCGCCGCCGATCAGGGCGATGGGCTTGTTGCCCGCCATTTGCAGACGCTTCATCAGGGTCAGCGCCATGAAGTGGCCGGCGGTCAGGCTGTCGGCGGTGCAGTCAAAGCCGATGTAGAAGGTAGCCTTGCCGTTGTCGATCATTTCCCGGATTTCTTCCTCGTTGGTCACCTGAGCGATCAGTCCGCGGGCAACCAGTTCATCATACAGTTTCATGTTACATTTCCTTTCTTATTGCGCTGCGCCGCAGGTGATGAATGTGATCAGAGCCGCGCGCAGAATATTGACGTTTGTTTCTTCCAGAATGGTGTCTTTGGGTGTGTGGATGCGGGACAGATACAGCGTTTTCCCCTTTTTCCGCAGTGCGCAGATGCCCACGCCGTAAGGGAAATTCGCCTGATCGGAGGGGTAGACGGAAAAGCCCTTTTCGTGAACCAGCACGTCCTTTTTCCCAAAATAACCGCAGGCTTTATAGAGGGAAGTCAGCTTTTTCCGGTCTTTTTTCAGCTTTTTCGTAGGGAAGAAGCGAATGTGATCCCCGTCTCCCACGCAGTCCAGATTGAGGACAAGCTGGCTGTCAGACGCCTTTTTGTGCGCCTTGCGGTAGGCGGCGGAACCGATCAGCCCTGCTTCTTCCAGATCGAACAGGACAAAGCAGACCTTGCCCCGCTGGCTTTCCGGCAGGGAACGGGCGATTTCCAGCAGCGTGACCACGCCGGAGGTATTGTCGTTGGCGTTGTGCTTATTGGCGGGGCCGATCATCACCAGCGCGATCACCGCCCACACGCAGAGAAACCACACGTAATAACCAACGTCGAAGCTTCCCGCAAGCAGCCCTGCCAGCGCACCCGGAATCGCCGGAACGAGAAGCATCAGCAGCATAACGACCAGCTGATATCCCAAAAATGCCCAGAAATTGCACGGCGTGATCAGATTGGGAATGGGCAGGCGCGCGCAGGTGTCATAGTGGGCGGTGATCAGGTACTGCGCCGTCTCCGGGTCGCCGATCACCATGTTCCGGCAGCCAAGGCTTCCCTTTTCGACGCTTGCCGAATAGCCGAACTGTGCCAGATAGGACTGCACCGCATCCCGGAATTCCTGCTTCTGCTGTTTGCTTTTCCGCACGGGAAACGCGGTCAGGACATCCATGGGTCGTGTCAGCATAGTATCCCCTCCTTTTCAAGGGAAGCTCTGATTAAATCGGCAAGAGCTGTGAGCGAGAGATTTTTCGTACAATCGAGGTATCGAAAGCGGCGGAATACTTTGTGTATTCCCCGTTTTCGATACCGAAGAGTGGGCGGAAAAGATCCGCTCACAGTCGCAGACGATTTGATCAGAGGTTCCCAAGCAAAAACGCCCTCTATCCAAACGGATAGAGGGCGTAAAATACGCGGTACCACCTCTAATTCGGCACTTTCTCACGAAAAATGCCCTCACGGCGTCCAGCAACGCCTCTCGCTGTACCGGGCGAACCCCGTCCTTCCCTACTACCGTTCAGAAAGGCCACTCCGGGAGGTATTTCGGCGCTTTTCCCCACTGCCTTGCACCTGCCGGCAGCTCTCTGGCGGGAATCGGGACGCTTACTTCTTCCCATCACTGTGTTGCTTGCCTTATCCTAACAAACAGAGTGGAATTTGTCAAGGGTAAACTCGCATAAATTCTGTGTAAACCGACGGCTTATCCCCGCAGCATTTCCTCCGCGCTTTTCAGCGTGGTTTCGGTAATCGTCGCGCCGCCGATGATACGCGCCAGCTCCCGCTTTCTTCCCTCCAGGTCCAGAGGCGTCACGGAGGTGTATGTCCGTCCGTTCCGCTCCTGCTTGGCGATGAGCAGATGGTTGTCCGCCAATGCCGCCAGCTGGGGCAGATGGGTGACGCACAGCACCTGTTTGTGGGCGGCAACGCTTTTCAGCTTCTGGGCGACCTTCTGGGCGGCCCGACCGGAAACGCCGGTGTCCACCTCGTCGAAAATCAGGGTCTCCACCTGGTCTTTTTCCGCCAGAACGTTCTTCATGGCAAGCATGATTCGCGCCAGCTCACCGCCGGAGGCCACCTTGCTCATGGGCTTCAGGGCTTCGCCCGCGTTGGCGGACATGTAAAACGCCACGGCGTCCGCGCCGGCTACAGTCAGCTCCGTCTCCCGGAACTCGCAGGAAAACTGCACCCGGGGCATGTCCAGCTGGGTCAGCTCCGTCAGGATGCGCTCCGACATGGCCTTTGCTGCCGCTTTCCGATTCTCCCGGAGGGCGATCGCCGCGTCCCATGCGGCTTTTTCCGCCTTCTGGAGCTTCCCTTTCAGCCGTTCCAGATGGTCGTCGGCGAACTCGATATCGTCCAGCTCTTTTCTCGCGCTGTCCAGATACGCAAGGATATCCTCGCAGGTCGTGCCGTACTTCCGGCGCAGCTTGTGAATGACGTCCAGCCGGGACTCGATCTGTTCCAGCTCGTCGGCGGAATAGCTCAAGCCGTCCCGGGCGTCCCGAACCTCCTCAGCGGCGTCCTGAACCTGATACATCAGGTCGGCTACCCGTTCATGCAGAGCGTTGAAGCTGTCGCTGAACCGGGACAGCCGGGCAAGGGCGTACTCCGCCTGGGCAAGCAGCCCGGCGGCACCGTCGGTATCGTCCCCGCCGTAGAGACATTCCACAGCTGTTTCCATGCCGTTGCTCAGTTTTTCGGCGTTTTGCAGGATCTTCCGCCGGTCTTCCAGTTTTTCGTCCTCCCCCGGCTCCAGCTCCGCCTTTTCGATCTCGGCGATCTGGTATTTCAGGGTCTCCATGCGGCGCAGCTTTTCCCCTTCGTCCATGGTCAGGCGGTCGATTTCCCGCCGCAGCTTCGCCACAGTCTCGTATTTTTCTCCGTAGTCGCTTCTCAGCGCCTCATTCCCGGCAAATGCGTCCAGAAAAGCAAGATGGTTGTCCTCGTCAAACAGCGACGCGGAATCATGCTGGCCGTGGATGTTGATGAGCTGGATACCCAGCTTCCGCAGAATGGACACCGTTACGAGGCTCCCGTTGACCCGGCAGACATTTTTCCCGTCCAGAAAAATCTCCCGCTGGACGATGGTCTCCGGGTCGTATTCCACGCCGTTGTCCTCGAACCACTGTAACTTTGGAACCCCGGTAAACACCGCCCGGACGGTGGCCTTATTTGCCCCGGTCCTTATCATGTCCCGGTATGCCCGCTCGCCGAGGATGGCTGAAATCGCGTCAATGACAATGGATTTGCCCGCGCCGGTCTCGCCGGTGAGGACAGTAAATCCCCCGTCGAAGGAAATATCCGCGCTTTCTATCACCGCGATATTTTCAATATGCAGAAGGCTCAGCACGGTTATTCCCCCTCTCAGCCGCCTATCAGGCTCTTGATCTCACCGCAGAAGGCAGCGGCGGCGTTGGTGTCCCGCATGATGACCACTGCCGTGTCGTCACCGGCCAGCGTCCCCAGCACCACGTTCATATTCATGGCGTCCAGCGCGGAGGCCGCCGCGTTGGCCAGTCCCGGAAGGGTGTGGATGACGATGATATTCTGGGCATAGTCAAAGCTGGTGACGCATTCCCGGAAAATGGTGTTCAGCCGCCCCGTAAAGGCGCTGGGCACCTCTCTTGCCGCCGTCGTGTAGCGGTAGGTGCCGAAGCTGGTCAACTCCTTGACGATCCGCAGCTCCTTAATGTCCCGGGAAATGGTCGCCTGGGTGCTGGTGAAGCCCGCTTCCTGCAATTCCTTAAGCAGCTGCTCCTGTGTTTCTACGTTTGTTGTGGAGATGATCTCCATGATCTTTGCCTGTCTCTTCGATTTCAAACCCAGTCACCTCTTACACTTTCTTAAATTTCGCGTTGACCACATCATAAAAACTGCGTTCCTTCAGCCGAACCAGTTTCGTTTCCAGATGAGATTTCTGAACCGTTACCACATCGCCCAGATTCAGCCGGAACGCCCTGCCGCCGTCCACGGAGACATAGGCGTTGCGCCGGGCGTTGCGCACCATCTCCACGGTGACCACTCGCCGGTCGGATGCCACGATGCACCGGCTGCCCACCTCATGGGCGCAGATGGGCGTAATGATGATGTTGTTCGCCTCCGGCTCCACAATGGGGCCTCCGGCGGAAAGACTGTAGGCAGTGGAGCCGGTAGGCGTCGCTACGATCACGCCGTCGCCGCCGCATTCCATGGCCTGAATACCGTCGCATTTTACGGAGAGATGCACGATTCTGGCGATCACGCCCTTGGTGATCACCGCGTCGTTCAAGCAGATGTCGTGGAACAGAATGTCCCGGTTCCGCTGCACCGTCACGTCCAGCATCATGCGCTTTTCCGTGGTGAATTCCCCGGTGGCCAGCATGGAAAGCTTTTCCAGCTCGGTGCTTTCCAATTCTGCCATGAAGCCCATGGTGCCGATGTTCACGCCGAGAAGGGGGACGCCCCTCCGGGTAGCCGCCTTGGCCATGTGCAGGATGGTCCCGTCGCCGCCGAAGCAGATCACCAGCTCGGCATTGGGCAATTCTCTGTCCAGCCGAGAAAAACGCAGATCTTTCGGCAGCTCGTAATTGCGGTCTATCTCAAAGGGCAGGCACAGTTTGGGCTGAATGCCCGCGTCTTTCAGAATCTGGATAGCGCTTCGCACCGTCTGAAAGTTCCTGTCCCGGTAGGGATTGGGGGTCAAAATGACATTTTTCATGAATTTTCCCCCTTGTCCAGCGTCTGATGTGCCGATTCCACCACCAGCGCCGTATCCGGCCGAATGCCGTCTGCATCATCCAGCGTCAGATGCGCCAGAAATTCGATATTCCCCTCCGGCCCCTTCACCGGGGAGAAGGTCAGGCCGAGAATTTTGAATTGCAGCTCGTCCGCCAGGGCGACGAAATTGTCCAGCACCTCTTTGTGGGTGGATTTTTCCCGGACGACGCCCTTTTTGCCCACCTTCTCCTTCCCCGCTTCAAACTGGGGCTTAATCAGGCAGAGCACCTGCCCGGTGGGCTTCAACAGTGTTTTGATCACGGGCAGAACGAGCTTTAACGAAATAAAGCTCACGTCCACCACGGACAAGTCCAGCGGCTCCCCCAGCTGTTCCGGGGTAACATAGCGGATATTGGTGCGCTCCATGACCACGACTCTCGGGTCGGAGCGGATTTTCCAGTCCAGCTGGCCGTAGCCGACGTCGATGGCAAACACCTTTTTCGCCCCGTGCTGCAATAAGCAATCCGTAAATCCGCCGGTGGACGCGCCGGAATCGCTGCACACACAGCCCTCGGTTTTTACGCCGAAGTCCCGCAGCGCCTTTTCCAGCTTCAATCCGCCCCGGCTGACGTAGGGGCACGCCGCGCCCCGCACCTCAATTTCCACCGTTTCCTCATAGGAAACGCCGGGCTTGTCTGCCTTCTGGCCGTCCACATATACAAGGCCGCTCATGATGACGGCCTGTGCCTTGGAGCGGCTGTCCGCAAGGTTCCGTTCCGTCAGCAGAACATCCAGTCTCTTCTTTACCTTCACTTAGGACAGCACCCCCTGCGTATAGTTTGCGATGGACTCCCCGTCCAGACCGTAATGCCGGTAAAGCTCCTTCGTCGAACCGTGGGTAACGAAGTCCGCCCCCAGATCGACGCCGTCCACCCGGCAGTCCGGGCAGAGCTTCCGCAGCTCCCATGCCAGCGCCTCCCGGATACCGGAGCCGGTGCAGACCTCTTCCGCCACGATCACGCGGCGCTTTTCGGACATTTCCGCGATAATTTCCCGGGCAGGCAGGGCGGACACTGTGAGAAGCCGCAGAATGGTCGCTTCAATGCCCCGCCGGGACAGAATCTCCGCCGCTTCCAAGACATTATCCAGCATGGAACCATAAGTCACCAGTGTCACGTCCCCGCCATGGCGGTGGCAGCACAGAAGCCCTTCCGTCTCCACGTTTTCGCCGGGCTGCCATGCGGAATCCCGGTAACTGCCCTCCCCGCCCCGGGGATAGCGGACTGCCACAGGGCCGTTGTATGTTTCCGCCGCCCAAGAAAGCATATCCTTCTGTTCGGCAAGACTTGCGGGCGCCAGAATCAGCATACCCGGCACCTGCCGTAAAAATCCAACGTCAAACACGCCGTGATGGGTAGGCCCGTCATCCCCCACAAGCCCCGCCCGGTCTACGGCGAGGATCACATGCAGGTGCAGCATGGCAATATCCTGCATGATCTGGTCATAGGCGCGCTGCAAAAAAGTGGAATAGATCGCCGCCACCGGCACCATTCCCTGCTTGGCAAGACCGCCCGCCATGGAGATCGCGTGTTCTTCCGCAATGCCTACATCGAAAAAGCGTTTGGGGTATTCCCGCATGAACTTCAGCAACCCCGTGCCCCCCGGCATGGCGGCTGTAATTGCACAGATCCGGTCATCCTTCTGAGCAAGCTCCATCACAGCCTCGCCGAAGGAATCGGAATAGGACGTGATTTTTTTTGCCAGTTTTTTCCCAGTTTCCGGGTCAAACGCCCCGATTCCGTGGAATTTTGCCGGGTCTTCCTCAGCGAAGCGGTAGCCGCAGCCCTTTTTCGTGACCACATGCACCACCACCGGCTCGGCAAGGCCCTTGGCGGTAGTAAGCAGAGAGATCAGCCCCGGCAGGTCATGGCCGTCCACAGGCCCCAGATAGGTAAATCCCATATTTTCGAACAGGGACGCGGGCAGCAAAAACCGCTTCAGCCTGTTTTTCAGCCGCCGGGTCACCCGGTACGCCGCCCGGCCGACGGCGGTCTTCTTCATAATTTCCCGGTACCAGCGCTTGGCCTTCAGATAATGGCCGCTGGAGCGCAGACGGGACAGATGCCGTGACACGCCACCCACGTTCCTGCCGATGGACATTTCGTTGTCGTTGAGGATAATGACCATCGGCTCGCCGCTCACCGCGGCGTCGTTCAACCCTTCATAAGCCATACCACCGGTGCAGGCGCCGTCCCCGATCAGAGCGACCACATTGTAGTCCTGATGCAGGAGCGTCCTCGCCCGCGCCATACCCAGAGCGATGGAAACGGAGCTGGAAGCATGTCCCGCCACGAAGGCGTCCGTATTGCTCTCCGATGGCTTGGGGAAACCGGACAGTCCGCCGTACTGCCGCAGATGCGGAAAATCCGCCTGGCGTCCGGTCAGCAGCTTATGCACATAAGACTGATGCCCAACATCAAAAACCAGGCGGTCTATCTCGGTATTAAAAACGGTCTCGATGGCCACGCTCAGCTCCACCACGCCTAAGTTTCCGGCCAGATGTCCGCCGGTTTTGGAAACGTTGGAGATCAAAGACTCCCGGATCTCCCCGCAGAGCTGGGTTCTTTGCCGGTCATCCAGAGCGGTAAGGTCGTCATGGCCGTTGATTTTCTGTAAAATGCTCACGTTCGACACAACCTAACATATTACTTTTTCTTTTTACCATGCAGGCCATTCAGGGCATGGAGCACCTTGCCCACCATGTGAACGATCTGCGTGCAGGAATTGACGGCGAAGGTCTTGCCGATGGCCTTGCCGCCCACGGTCAGCCCCGCCACAAGTGCGGACATGACCAGCGAAACGCCCCGCGGCCAGCCCACGTCCACCTGCGTCAGGATCAGCGCCGCAATGGTCGCCGACGCGCTGCCGGAGACAACACCGCAGATATCGCCCACCACGTCGTTACAGATGGAGCTGACCCGCTCCGCGTTGCGCAGAAGCCGGATGGCTTCCTGAGAACCCGGCACCTTCCGGGCGGCCATGGAATGAAACGGCTTTTCGTCCGCCGAGGCCACCGCCATGCCGATGATATCGAAGATAATGCCCACCATCACGATGGCAAGCAGAATAAGAAAGGCCACGGGAAGGCTGCTGCTGTCCATCACCTCGTCCGAGACCAGAGAAATGATGCCGGAAATCACAACCGTGATCAGGAAAACGGTGACGACCCAGCGGATCGTCTTATGCCGCTGCCGTCTGGCAGCCTCAGGGTCGGTTTTCGCCACGAAAACAGTCTCCTTCTGAGAAATATAGTAAATGAAAAAACGGTGGCAGGCAGAGTAAATCTTACGGCTTAGGTCGGGTTGTTTTTCACCGGATGAAACCTGCCGTTGCCGCACAGGCCGTTTCCATTTCATTCATCCGCCCAAGTGTTGCCATGATAATGGGTACCCGATTGCCACTTAGTCCGTACTGCAATCCCCTGCCTGCCCTTTTACGACAGCCTAGGTGTTTTCCACAACGAGGGAAGCCATGATCTTAGCCTCTTTTGCAGAAATGGTTTCCAGAAGCGATGACAGCAGCCGCTATGGCCATAGCGACCGGCCGTCTGGTCTTCTTTTCCCGCATTTCCACGCAAGGCAGGCTACGCTGCACGCAGCACACGATTCTGTGCACCGCCTTGCAGGTTCATACCTGATTCGTACGCGATCGGAGCCGCCTAAGGGCTTCAACCGTCGTCGCACAAGCTTCAAGTCTCCACGGAAACCGGGTCGTATGCGTCATGCCGTTGCGCGCGCCCGGAATCCTTAACCCCCAGCATCCACCCGAAACTGGGCGTAACAAGCAAACACCAGGGACTTCATCGATGTGCCCTTCAAAGGATTTTTAGGCCCTTCCTGGAAGATGGCCACCCCGACTAGGATACTGCACCGTTTACCTTGTATATTAGCATACTTTCCGTGAATATACAAGTATTTTTTCAATAATTGTATAAGGAATCCTTTTTCTTTTCCGTTTATTCACAAATATGGGTGCTTTCTCCCTTGACAAACCAGTCGTCCACGATATCCCTATGGGTGATCGCTATTTCAATATTCCCGATCTCCTCCCGGCTGAAAAAGCGAAGATCCTTGGATTCTCTGCTGATGTGCATTTCCGGCTCCTCCTCCAGTTCCAGCGCGTATACCACGATCACCATGCGCCAGACGCTGCCGTCCCGGAAGGCGGCGATCCGGCCGGGGTTGTCGTACACCGCCAGCTTCCGGAACCGTTCCGGGGCGATGCGCAGTCCCAGTTCTTCATAGACTTCCCGAACGATGGCCTGCCGCCCGGTCTCCCATTTTTTGCAGCCGCCGCCGACCAGCCCCCAGACGTCGGAGTCGCTGCGCTTTTCCAGCAGCAGGCGGTTTTTGCAGGTGATGATGGCGTTCGCCCCCAGATGGGCGGGCATGGTGGTTTTCGGCGCGTCCTTGGGGTCGCCGTTGTAAAAGGTCACGATTGCCATAGTGCTTCCTCCCGGACAGTTTCTTACCACCATAATACAACAATCTCCCCATAATTTCCACTGCGAAAAATCAATACACCCTGTCCATCAGGCACCAGCAGTGGGCGCGGATGAGGTATTTCAGCGCAAATTGCCGCTGCCGCCCGTCCACCGTCCCCCGGCACAGAAATATCCTCGCTTCCACGCCCACGTAGGGGACTTCCTTCACGCTGATCACTTCGTCAATATTCACCCTTATAAGCCCCTGTTCCTCGTCCTCCACCCGCAGCCGCAGCGGGCGGATATCCCCGCTGGCGCTGCATACCGATATCACATCCACCGGACATGTTTTCCGCACCATCGCGCCCACCTCCTTTTGTTTTGTCATTATAGCACATTTGTTCGATATATGCAAGAGGAATTTTGTGGTTGCACCGCCGCCCGGCGTCTGGTATAATGAGAAAAGAAAAAATATTGGGAGAACTTCTATGCTGAAATACCCCTGTCTTGTCCTCGACCACGACGATACCGTCGTGCAGAGCGAGGCCACCGTCAATTATCCCTTCTTCTGCTACATTCTGAATCAATTCCGCCCGGGGACGAAAATCACCCTCCACGAGTACACCGAGGGCTGCTTCCGTCTGGGCTTTGCCGACATGTGCCGGAAGTGGTACAACTTTACCGAGCAGGAAATTGTGGACGAATACCACGGCTGGCAGAAATACATCGTCGATCACATCCCCGCCCCCTTCCCCGGCATCGGTGACATCATCCGCCGCCAGAAGGAAGCCGGCGGAAAAATCTGCGTCGTCTCCCATTCCTGCATCCAGAACATCACCCGGGACTATGAGACCCACTTCGGCATCCTCCCCGACGACATTTACGGCTGGGACTTACCGGAGGAACTGCGGAAGCCCAGCCCGTGGCCGCTGGAGCAGATCATGGCAAAATACGGCTATACCCAGTCCCAGCTGCTGGTGGTGGACGATATGAAGCCCGCTTGGGAAATGGCGCGAAGCGCCGGTGTCCCCATCGCCTTTGCCGGTTGGGGTCGGCGGGATTGCCCGGAGATCACGGAGGAAATGACCCGGCTGTGCGACTTTTCCTTTGCGTCCACGAAAGATTTGGCGCAGTTTCTGTTTGGCGGGGTGTAGCGGCGATCTTCCGGATTGCGTCTGCTGTAAGCGGAAACATTTACTTTTCCGGGCGGTATAATCCCCTTGACAGTTATGGTATAATGACCGTAGAATTGCGTGGGGGGTGAGACATCTGGAAAAGGCAAGCGTAAAGGTCATGGCGCGGAACCGGGAAGCCTATCACGAATACTTCGTGGAAGAAGAGATCGAGGCGGGCATCGAGCTGGTGGGCACCGAGGTCAAGTCCATCCGGGCAGGCACGCTGAACCTGAAGGACGCATGGTGCGGCATCAAGGACGGCGACATGCTCTTAAACCAGATGCACATTTCCCCCTACGACCACGGCAACCGCTTCAACGTTGACTCCCGCCGCCCCCGCCGTCTGCTGCTGCACAAGCGGGAGATCATGCGGCTCTACGGCAAGGTCAAGCAGGACGGCTACGCCCTGATCCCCCTGTCCGTCTATTTCAAGGGCAGCCGGGTGAAGGTCAAGGTCGGGCTGTGCAAGGGCAAAAAGCTATACGACAAACGACAGGCCGCGGCAGAGAAGGACGCCAAGCGTCAGATCGACCGGGCCATGAAGGAGAGAAGTCAATGAATCCTACATTCAAGATCACCATGGAAAACGGCGGCGTCATCGAAGGCGAGCTGTATCCCGACAAAGCGCCCCAGAGCGTCCGCAACTTCATCGACCTGTGCGATCACCATTTTTATGATGGTCTGATCTTCCACAGAGTCATTCCCGGCTTCATGATTCAGGGCGGCTGCCCCGAGGGCACCGGCATGGGCGGCCCCGGCTACTGCATCAAGGGCGAGTTCTTTTTCAACGGCGTCAAGAACGACCTGAAGCACAAGCGGGGCGTTCTCAGCATGGCGCGTTCCTCCTCCCCCAACTCCGCGGGCAGCCAGTTCTTCATCATGCACGCCGACGCCAAGCACTTGGACGGCCAGTACGCCGCCTTCGGCAAGGTGACTTCCGGCATGGACGTGGTGGACGCCATCGCCTCCGTCCAGACCGACCGCAATGACCGTCCTCAGGTGGAGCAGAAAATCGCCTCCATCACCGTGGACACCCACGGCGAGACCTACCCGGAGCCGAACAAGCTCCCCGATCCTTACGGAAGATTCTAAGTCAGCTATCGGCTGCAAGATACCGATGGTATTTTGCAGCTTCCCACGGGGCCGTACTGGTTTCGACGGGGGTAGTGAGGCTGGAATAGCGGGCCGTGGCGCCTGGCCACGATAAAACGGGCAATTTTTTAAATTTAACTGACAACACTACTGTTGCCCTGGCTGCCTGATTAGGCGCCCATCCGCCCCGGGAGTTCCGCTGACCCGGGCTCGGGTGTGATTTAAGCGGAGAACGTGCGTATGGTAAGCTTTGCCCATACCACGCATGATGAAGCTACCGATTCTCGTAGGGTGTTTGTTCCCGCCGGGGAAAGGGAATGCAAATAACAAATTGCGCCCGGAGAAGTTCTTTCCAAGTTGCTTTCGGACAGGGGTTCGATTCCCCTCGGCTCCACCAAACAGAAAAAGCCCTGGAAACTTATTCTAGGGCTTTTTTATTGCTTTATCAGCTATATTCCCACGTCCTCCGAACTATTCTGCGGGAAAATATTACCACAGATTTTAATATTTTTCCGCGTGCGGTACGTTTTTAGGGTGCAAATTGGCAACGGATTGGCAACGGAATTTTGCCGCTCATTCTCTGAGCCGCCGCATAATCGCCGCGTATTCTTTGGGGTATATCAGCTGAATGCACTCCATGTGAGACTTGTTTTGTGATTTCTTTCCCTATAAATCACAAAACTGGCAGCGCCATTAGGCGATGCCTTCCTGATTAAAATCAAAGATTTTAATCAGGAAATAGTATTAAACGATACTATCAGGATTTGCGAAGAAACCATGGGCGAAAAAGTTCTATAATCCGCTATCCGGTTCTTTACCATACGACAAAAGACACGCTCTGCCGTGCTGGCAGGGCGTGTCCTTTTATATTGTAGGAAGAAATTTCAATGAACCTGTACATCTATGCCAGACCGTCACGGGCGTTCTGGGCGCCTTGCAGGAAATTCCGGGTTTTTTCGCTTCTGGGATTGCCAAAAACCTCCTCCGGGGTGCCGAATTCCTCGATCACGCCGTCGGCCATGTAGATCACCACGTCCGCCACGGAACGGGCGAACTCCATTTCGTGGGTCACTACCACCATGGTGTTGTCCCTGCCCTTCAGACTCCGGATGACCTTCAGCACCTCCCCCGTCAGCTCCGGGTCAAGGGCGCTGGTCGGCTCGTCAAAGCACAGCACCTCCGGCTGCAAGGCCAGCGCACGGGCAATGGCGACCCGCTGCTGCTGACCGCCGGACAGCTGGTAGGGGTAAGAATCCGCCTTGTGAGACAGTCCCACCCGGCCCAGCAGGGACATGGCAGTCTCACGAATCTGCGCCGGGGTCCCCTTTTTCAGGAGGCTTGGCGCAAGCATGATATTTTCCAGCGCCGTATATTGGGGAAACAGGTTGAAATTCTGGAAAACCAGTCCAAAGTGGAGCCTGTTCTGACGGATCTGATCGTCAGACAGGTTTTCCCCCGTCAGCAGCTTTCCGTTTACCCAGATCTCCCCCTCGTCCGGGGTCTCCAGAAAATTCAGGCACCGCAGCAGCGTGGTTTTTCCGCTTCCCGAGGAGCCGATGATGGCTAGCACCTGCCCCCGCTCCATGGAAAAGCTGACACCCCTGAGCACATCGGTGTCGCCGAAGCCTTTTTTGATATTTTTTACTTCCAGAATCGGCATACTCTCAACCCCTGAAATAGTTCAGTTTCTTTTCCAGCTTCGCAAACAGCACCGTCAGGACGCCGTTGAACACCAGATAGAACGCCGCGGTGTAGAACAGAGGCCATGCCAGCCCCTTTTTAATGTAAGATTCGCCCACGTAGACGATCTCGTAAATGGCAATGATCCGCGCCAGTGCGGTATCCTTCACCAAGGTAATAAACTCGTTTCCCATGGGCGCGAGAATGCGCTTGACCACCTGCAAAAGCACGACCTTAAAGAAAATCTGGCTCTTGGTCATGCCCAGCACCTGTCCGGCCTCATACTGCCCCCGGGGAACGCTCTCGATGCCGCCGCGGTAAATTTCCGAAAAATAGCAGGCATAATTGATGACGAAAGCCACAATAACAGCTTCAAACCGTCCCAGTATGTGAATGTCGAAAAGCAGACCGGGGCCGTAGAAAATCGCGATCAGCTGGAGCATCAGCGGCGTGCCGCGAATGATCCAGACGAACCCCTGTGTCAGCCGTTTCAGCGGGCGGAACCGGCTCATGGAGCCGAAGGCCACCACCAGTCCCAGCGGCAGGGAGAATGCCAGCGTCAAGAAAAAGATTTTTACGGTTTCCCAGAAGCCTCTGAGCAGCTCCATTGTCACCGGAAGGAACATAACGGCTACCTCTCTCCAATGGGCGCCGGTGATGCCACCGGCGCCTGTTTTTTTATTTTAATTGGATTCTATCAGCCGACCAGCGTCAGGCTGTACTTATCGGCCAGCGCCTGGAGGGAACCGTCGGCGAGGCACTTTTCCATAAACTTGTTGAAGGCGTCGGTCAGGTCGGACTCCTTGCGGAAGCCTACGCCATACTCCTCAGAGCTAAGGCTGATGCCGGAAGCGAGGTCATCGTAGTTGGTGCCTTCACCGGTCATGGCGTTGGCCAGCGTGATGTCCACGACGCAGGCGTCGGCAGTACCGGCGGAAACCTCCATGACGGCCTTGGTCTGATCCTGCACCGCCACGTAATCGGTGATGCCCAGATCCTTGACCGCGTCCTCACCTGCGGAGCCGCTCTCCACGGCGAATGTCAAGTCTTTCAGGCTGTCGGTGCTTGTGTAATTGCCAACCACGTCGGCCTTCATGATGACCACCTGGGCGTTGACCACGTAGGGGTTGGAGCAGCTGGTGTTCAGGGTCACCTCGTCGGTGATGGTCATGCCGTTCCAGATGGCGTCGATGTTCTTGGAATCCAGCTCGAAGAACTTCTGACCCCAGTCGGCGATGACGAAGAACTCGCAGTCCACGCCCAGCTCCTTGGCGAACATCCGGGCAAACTCGGCGTCGAAGCCGGTCCACTCGCCGTTCTCGTCCTTGTAGTCCATCGGCTCGTAGTCGGTAATGCCGACGATGAGCTTTCCGTTCTTCTTGACGTACTCCGTGTCGGATTTCGCGGATTTGCTGCCGCAGCCGGTCAGAAGCGCCAGCATCATGATAACGGTCAAAATCCATGCAATGCTCTTTTTCATATTCTTTTCTTCCTTTCTGAATTGGCATCTGGTCGATGTCTGATGGCTGCATTATACTTCATCACGCTAAAGTTGTAAAGTGTTTTTTGCATTTTTGGGAACTTTTGGTGAAATGAACAGTCCTCGCCGCGCTTTACCCTGTTCTCATTGGCGAAGCATAACAAAATCCGCCTTGGTTTTTTGCCCAAGGCGGATTTTGTAACCGCAATATTTCCTTTATTTTCCCTCCGGGAGCGTCTTTGCGTCCCCCGGCTGCATCCGGGTCCGCTTCGCCGCTTCCATCAGATTCTGGAATTCGGCGGAGAGAATCTGACGGGTCTCCGGGTCGTTGCCCAGTGTCTTGATATAGGTGCGGATGTTCCGGGGATGGAAAATGTCCAGCGCCTTGTCAATACCACCCGTGCCCAGCAGCCCGAACAGCGCGTCCACCAGACGGTTGCGCTCCTGTGTGTCCATGGAGGCGATCCATGCCTTGATGGTCTGGTTTACGAACTGGGAATCCGCCGTGATGGACTGCATCGGCACAAAGTTCGGCCCCATGACTTCCCACGAGTATGGGTCGTGCTGCAATACGCTCACCTGATTGCTCTTGATAATGGTGTAGGGTTCCTCATGCTCCAGCAGCATCCCGATCACCGAGGACTGGGGCACGTAGGTCTTGATCCGCGGAACCATGGCTAGATACCCGGGGTCGCCCATGAGATAATCGGTGAAGCCGGGGCCGTCATTGTTGTAAACCTCCAGAATCCGCTGCTGAATGTCCGGCGTGCTTCTTGCGGCGGCAAAAACCGCCAGATTCCCGCCCTTGGAGTGGCCGCCCAGGCGCAGCGGCATTACGTATTCCGCCGCCACCTCCCGGACATAGTCCTGCGCCAGCAGCTGGGCGGGGACGGCCTCCTGGAAGGACATGTTGAAATCTTCCTTCCAGCCCACCAGCGACCGATCCGTCCCCCGGAAGGCCACGAAGGCCGTACCGTCGGGAAGCAGAAATGTCATGGCCGCAAACTGTGTCTCCTCCTCCGGGGCGAACTGATCCCGGTACAGCACCATTTTGCACCCGCCGAACCGCGCCGTCTCGGCGGCAGCGCGGAGCATCATCGCGTCGTTTTTTGCCCGGACGCGGCTTTCATAGTCGTCCAGGGACAGAAAATCCGCGGCGGCATCCCGCAGGGCAATCGGCTCATTGGGTCTCTCCGCCGCCTGACCCACAAAGGGGATATACGAGAGGACGCAGAAAATCAGCCCGTCCACCGGGTTCAGGGGATCCTGATCAAAGGACAGGTCGCCGCGCCATTTCAGATAATCAAAAACAGTTGCCATTCATCTCACCTCTTGAAATCATTCTAACAGAAAGATATGAATTTTTCTACTATAAATTGGCATTTTTTCGCCGCCCCGGCGTGCTTTTCCCGGAAGCTGCATAAAACCGCACGCCATGGAAAAACTTCCAAGGGGTGGTGTTCGCTATGAAAAAGAAAAGCTGGCTGGGCATGGCGCTTTCCGGTCTGGCGGCGGGCGCCGTGGCCGGACTGTTCGGTGCGGGCGGGGGCATGGTGCTGGTTCCCCTGCTGACCCTTCTGACGCCGCTGGAGGAATCCGAGGTGTTCCCCTCCTCCATCACCATCATTCTGCCCATCTGTCTGGTGACGCTGGCGGTCTCCGCCGCCGTGGGGACGGTTCCATGGCAGGACGCCCTTCCATACCTGTTCGGCAGTGCCGCCGGGGGCTGGGCGGCGGGCATGTGGGGGCGGAAAATCCCGGTCAAATGGCTCCACCGAGGGCTGGGCATCCTGATTTTGTGGGGAGGATACCGGTATTTATGTTACTAGAAAGCCTGCCTGTCGCGCTGATCGTCGGCACCGTGCTGGGATTTCTCACCGGATTGGGGGTCGGCGGCGGAAGTCTGCTGATCCTGTGGCTGACGCTGGCGCTGGAAATGCCCCAGACCGCCGCACGGGGCATCAATCTGCTGTTTTTTCTGCCCTCCGCCATGATTGCCTGTTATCTCCGCTGGAAACAGGGGGCGGTAACGCTCAAAAAAGTCCTGCCCGCCATTCTCACCGGCTGTGCCGCCGCGGCGGTCTTTTCCCTCATCAGCACCCGGATGGACTTGGACATCCTCAAAAAACTGTTCGGCGTTCTGCTCCTTGCCACGGGAATCCGGGAGCTGTGCTACCGGCCAAAGTCATAGTTCAGCCATTCCGCTTCTTATACGCCAGATACCCTTCCAGAATCAACGACGCCGCCACGGCGTCCACCGTGTCCTTCCGCTTTTTTCCGTGGTAATTGTGCTGGGACAGAATATTGTGGGCTTCCACCGTGGTTCGTCGCTCGTCCCACATACTCACGGGCAGCCCGGTGGCCTGAGCGAGCTTGTCCGCGAACTCCCGGCACAGCTCCGCCCGGACGCCCTCGGTGCCGTCCATGTTCTTGGGCAGACCGACCACGATCTCCCCCACTTGATTTTCCTGTGCCAGACGGACGATGTCGGCGATGGCCTTCTCCGTATTGCGGCTGGGCACCACCGTGGCGGAACCGACCAGCGTACATAATAGGTCAGAAATCGCAACGCCGGTGCGGGCGTCGCCGTAGTCAATTCCCATAATTTTCATTTTCCATTTCCTCCTGACTGTTTTGCCTCTATCATACTACAATTTCCCCAAAAATGGAAGAAAAAATAGTTGACTTTGCCCTCCCCCCATGATAGAATGTCCTTACCTGTGAAAAAGGGCTTTTTTTGTGCGCCTTTTTCAGCCCCGGGCGGTAATTTGTAGTTGACCGTTTCCTAAATTTTCTCTGGGCGGGGTGATACAGGGAGGCAGTATTTAAGGAGGTGCCGTTATGCGCGTAAAAGTCACTTTGAGATGCTCTGAGTGCAAGCAGAGAAACTACAACACCATGAAGAACAAGAAGAACGACCCTGACCGTCTCGAGATGAAGAAGTATTGCAGATTCTGCAAGAAGCACACCGTTCACAACGAGACCAAGT
>OLPR01000258.1_pt1 | contig 51161 bp, 63 predicted proteins | sample 1672761 | NCBI WGS metagenome assembly OLPR01 (sample SAMEA3136721, study PRJEB25190) | human gut metagenome | biome: human gut; feature: human-associated habitat; material: faeces | place: Austria | collected 2013 | reverse complement strand
AGTCCTATAAGCACAAGCATACCCGCAAAAATAAAACCTGTTTTTATATTAAAATTCTTGTCACTTATGCATAAGTGAGCCAACCATCCAAATGACAGTGCAACAGAACCAAAAAACAATAACATATCTATACATCCACTGTCTTTGTTTCTTCATCAGCAGGCTTGAACTTAAAACAATCATATTTCTCAACCTTCTTTCATTAAGGCAAATTGCCTTAATTTTTAAATTGTCACATTTTGGAACATATATTTGGTATATTTAATTTGTATTTATTAGGAGGTACTTTATGAATCAAATATTCACAGAAATCATTGCTAAAATTAAGGATATACCATTGTACGAAGCCATATTATTTCTACTTTATTTCAGTTTCTCTTTACAATTTAACTTATTTGGCATCAAATACATAATCACAATAATATTTCTCGAATTTATTTGTTGTGTTTGTAAAAATCTATTTGGGAATGATTTATCTCATGAATCTAGTAAGGAATTTTATTGTTTAATGCTAATCATCTTTTTATTTGGAATCATAATGAACAACATACAATTTCATTCATTTAAATGGTTACGCATTGCTTTGAATAAATTATTTTCTATCAAGATAGAAAAAATAAGAGTACTAACCAAATATTTAGATACTATTTTTAAAACAATTATTGGATATCAATCAACTAGTATCATCGTTTATGAAGCGTTTCATTCAGAGCAATTGAATGCAACACTTACCACACTTGTTGAAAAATTATTCACAACATTCTTTCTTTATATAGCATTGGTTTTTTTTAGTTGGCAATAATAACTATTACAAAAACGATCATTGTTAGTAAAGGTAAAAAATAGAACCAAATTGGATATTTTTTAATTCGACAATTTTTGCTACTAAATGCATTTAATAATGAAATTATCGAAAAAGCGAGTAAAACCAAACCAATACACATATTTTGTTTAATTGACTTCTGGATATGGATATTAATATCAAAGAAATAATTTAGAATTATTATTGTTGCACTTCCAACACAAGTTAATATTAGCAACCATTTTAAATACCCTTTTTCTTTCTCATCTAATAAATCAATCCAAGATTTTTTTTCTTTCATCTCATCACCTTCCTACGTGGCAGCACTGCCACATTTTCTTTTATTCAAAAGGTTTCTCATATTCATAAAGAAATATATACGTGTGACAATCAACTATATCAAAAGCAAAATGGAAAAGTGATTGCAAAACATAGAACAAAAAATATACACAAAAGTAATAGAAAAGCTTTGATTTTCATTAAATGTTCTTCCCATATTAAGCATAATATTCCAAATACTATTAGACACGAAAATGCACTATACAAAAAATAAATTGCATCCATCACTCTACACCTCAGAAGTTACTTCCTCATCCGCAGATTTAAATTTAAAACAATCTCATTTTTATTTCTATACTTATAGCTAAATCATATTTATTAATCAAACATTCTTATGAAAAAGCATGTAAAGCAGAGTTTATCAAAACAATTAACTTTTCAATTAATCATTTTAAAGAAAGAATACATACAAAAGACGAGCCAAATAATAGAAATAATCCCTGAAATTCTGAAGCAATTTGTCTCATACTTTTCATTTTTAAAAGGGACAAACCAATATAAAATTTCAGAAATAACCTCAATTACTGTTAATACTAGCAAAACAGTTTTTCTTTCATCCATCACTCTAAACCTCAGAAACTACTTTCTCACCATCATATTTTGGAATTATTTGAATACAACTTTGCCATTGTTTATCCATTGTGTCACTCCTTACCATAAAAACATTTGTTTATCCCTATCCAGATTTATATATTTCATTTAATTTGTGACAGGTTTTATAAATTTTCTACCTTTTCCCGACCCAGATTTTGCAATACAATAGTTAGGAGACAGTTTAATTTTTTTAAAAATTATCCCTCCAATTTCTAAGAAAATATGGCCATTACCTATAACTAAATTACCGTGACAGTAACCAGATATTTGTTCATTTCTATTAAAATTCAATTTTGCTAATTCGGATTTTATTGTTTGGATTTCATTTCTTGTGCAGTATTTTATAAAGTCTAATGTATATATGAGGCCCTCGTCCATTACACTTGCTTCTACCTCATATAGAAATAAAATTCTTTTTGTCGTTATGTATACATTACAATCATTTAATTTATTCGCATTTATTTTCTTCACCATTCATCTCATCACCTTTCAACGTGGCAGCACTGCCATCATTTTTTATCCAAACAGATTTGAATAGGCTAAAACATACGCAAAAAATAATGTAGAAAAATAAACATTGCTATTAAAAAAGAGATAAAACCAACAATCAATAATATAGTTTTAAAATTCATAAATCTGTCGTCAAAAAAGATATGTAAAAATCCAAATAGTGCTATACATCCCATTGCACTATACAAAAAGTAAATTACAGGCATACACATCACACCTCAACAACTGTTTTTTTCATCAGCAGGTTTGAACCTAAAACGATCATTTTTATCAACCTTCTTTCTTTAAGACAATTTGCCTTAATTTAATTTTGATTATCTTTAATTGACTTTGGATAGAAAAATAAGAAAATAAATATTTGGTATACTAACCATGTGTGCGATACACTAGGAGGTTTTATTATATGCAATTTATACAATCATTTTTTACAGCAGTAATTACTATATTTCTAACATTATATTTTTCTAGAAAATACGGTTTATCTGATAAAGATAGAAGTATTGTTGAAAAACAATTCCAAATATATAACGCTTTATATCTAAATATTTCAAAAGATAGTTTAGGTAAACCTATAAATTCAAATTTGGCCAAATCAAATATTCGAAAATTGATTACTGAGCTTTCAAATTCAGATTCTTTATATAATTACATTGAACCTATGCTATACGAACAATTAATGACTTTAAATGCTTTGCCAATCACAAATACAGATTTAGGTAATGTTCAATCTCAAATTTCCAACGATTTTGAGAATATTAAATATAAGTTAGGGTATCCATGCAAACAAAAATATGAAAGCCAATTGCAAATATATATTATCTTAATTCCTACTTGTGGCTATTTAATTTATTCAATATTGACTACTTTGAATAAACAACCAATAACAGACGAAAACACTTATCTTTTTGTACAAATAATTCTAATCATTTTTTACTTTATATTTTTTGGATGTATTTGGCGTGTGTTTAAATATTTATTATATTCAAAAAAAATAAAGTTTTTATTCAGAATGTTAAAAAAGAAATGATAGTCAATATTAAACTAATTATACAAAGTAAGATTTTACACATATTTAGTTTTTGTGGAAATAATTTCTCTAAAGCGCCTACTAATAACATAAGAAATATGACTACAAGCACTAACGTATCAGACATTTATTACACCTCAGAAACTACTTTCTCATCAGCAGGTTTGAATTTATACTGCTGTATCTTCTCGCCATTTTCATAATAGATGGTGTTTTTTCTTTTTGTATTTTTGTATTTCAACTTTTTCACATTTACTTTAGAATCATCAGCTGTATTAGTTACATTCAATCCACTGTCCATAGAGTATAAACTTAAATCTGATAGCAATGAATTTTCTAACACAGAACCATTTGGTACTGCAAATACTACATCAGGATACATAGCTTTAAATGCCTGCAAGGTAGTACGATAAATATGGATGTATCCATTATCACCATTGCTCAGCGTATAATTTCCTTCACTGATCCACAGATTTGTTCCGTCAAAGGCTTCAACAAAACCTACGTGACCATACTGCGGATATAGAGTGTTCGCCTGAGCTGAGAACACAGCCCCTCCGCTTGGTGTACTGCTCAAACTAAATTTATCACCATGAACAGCAACTATCTCTCTGGCGTTATCTTTACCATTTCCAAATGCACCACTTGAAAAACCGTACACCTGATAAAATCTAGACCATGCATAATATGTACATTGTGGTAATGCGAATGGATTACCTGCTAATATAAATTTGCTCCAGTCTTTTGTAAGCAGTGATTCATATTTCAGTGCGTTTTTGACCGAACTGATATAACCAGTTGCCACAGCTTGATTAGTTGAAACGTCAACCTTTTCATTTCCTTCATTCTCATTAGGAATAATCGTGATCGTTCCTGTTGATGTCTCAGGCTTGCCAGGTTTTTCTGTACCTTCCGTTTGATTATTGTTATCTGGATTTGATATATCTGGTTTATCTGTTGTACCGCCATCCTCTTTAGGTGGCTGTGGTTCTGGTGATGGAGTTGGAGTTACTGGTTCTGTTGGTTCAGATGGTGATGGATCAGGAGTTACTTCCGTATCATTACCATCTGTAGTAGGTGGAGATTCAACCTGCATATTACATACATGGCTTGCATCTACAATCGTTCCATCTTCGTTATATTCGACATTACCGATGTAATACGTGTTGTGATCTGTATTAATTCTGGTTTCATCCGCTTTGACAGTGGATGTCATTCCAGAAAGAATCAATGTACCTGTAAGTATACAGGCAGATAATTTATTTAAAGTGTGCATTTTATCGACCTTCTTTCTTTAACGAAAATTACAATAATTTTTATATGGTAAAATATAAATAATCGGAGGTATTATTAATGAAATATGATGATTTAAATTACTTTAAAATGTTTTCTTTATCTATTACACAAATTGGACATTTGTTATTATTTGGCTTTGCTAACTTTGTTTTTTATACATTAATTACCGAATATTTTTGCCATACAGAAAACTCAATAAACATGGATTATATTGGAACAATTGCAAGAATCATGTTTAACTTACTTATATTCCATTGTATATGTTCCTTTATGGCTAAGCATCATTTTGAATCTGTCATTCAAAACCGTTTAATAAATGAAGAATTAGTAGTAAACAATTTTTTCTATCATTTATTCTTTGCATTAACCACTATAGCATTTACTTTTTTGTTTGGAATAAAAGACAAAACTCTTGAATTAATGTTTCCAAATGATAAATTACTGCAATGGGACTTTAATTTGATTTTATATTGGTGCACAGGATTTATATCAATCATTTTCTTATACTTTAAACAACTTAAAGAAAAATGGGAAAATTATATATTTGAAAAAAAGATAGAGTGCACCGATACTAATAATAAACATGAATAATTCCATAATTATAATTTTCATAAACTCTTTTTCATTTTTCTTTTTCATCTCATCACCTTCCTACGTGGCAGCACTGCCATCTTTTTTTATTTTCAAGTATCAGCAGTATATTTAGTTGATATTTCTTCACTGATTGATCTACCATAAAAATTCAGATCTTTAGATTTAGTAATTTGGTCATTATCATCCTGTTCTAGTTTGTTTTTTAAAAATATAGAAAGAACATTAATTAAATCATCAAAATCCAGTGCATCAAATACTGCCAATTTACATATATCAAAATAAGAAATGTTCGCTAACGAAAATATACTCTCAATTTTATAATCATTAAAACATTGTTTGTTTTTATCATTAAAGTCTAACTCATCAGCATGGCAATTAAATTTATTTCGTTTTATAAAACAATCTATGTTCATATGATGAATATCATTCCATTTATCCGCCTTATCTTGATCAAAATAAAGTGAAAAGAATCTATCGTTCAGGTTAAATAAATGCTCATCACGGTAAGCAATATCACATATATCGCTATAACATATGCGATTTCCATCATATAAATCTAATAGCATATAGTATGCTGAATAAAAAATATAATGATCTTTTAAAGTAGATATTTTATTCATGGTTTTGTCTAAACAATGTTGGTAATAAATTGAAAAAGCCATAGAAATAATTGCAATCACCAAGAATGCTTCCATCAATTCAAAACAATCCCTTATTTCAATATCTGGCGATAAAGGATAATTTCCCACTATACAGGTATAAAGCATCAGGACTAAGGAAATTATAGAAATTATTCTTGAATCTTTAAGTTTTTTTGACTGTTTCTCTTGAATATCTACTAGAGAATCAATTTCATTTAAAGGATTATCAGGCATTAACAAAATTTTCATTCAACACACATCCCTTCATTTTTTCACTGCTCATATAAATCACCTTTCTAAAGTCAGAATCAACAACTACTCGATTCGACATATTCATTAAAGGTTGCTAATGCGACATCCAGATTATCACCGCAGCCATACGCATGATTTCCATCTTTTGTGATTACTTCGACTACATAATCATACAAAACGTTATCTTTATCAGTTCTTACTAGAAGCGAAACTCCATCATGGCTTTTTAATTTGATGCTGTTAAATTTCATCCCACATAATTCATCATATTCAATGAAATCAATCGTCCAAGTAACAGGATATGCAACTTCAATCATATATACCAAATTCTTGATCTTTTTATCTTTAGGAATATCTAGCAGAACATTTTCAGAATGAAGTAATTCAGGGAACATATTAATCATTTTTTCTACATTTTTATCAAACTCAAATTCACTATAGATATGATACTCTAAAAACAAACTCATATAATCACAGTCATCAGTCTTCCACATACATTGTGGGCTTAGACTTTCATCACAAACATTAAAAAAATAATTTAATGTAGATCTTATTTTGGCTTTATCTGAAGAAGGATACAGCATAGTTTGAGAAATCGTAGAAAATGTGCATCTAGCATCATCACGATTAACAAGGTGACTGTCCACTATATCCTTATTATCATCCAACTCCCATTCGACTTTTCCATTTAAAGAGATAATTAAAGGAAAATTGTCATTCATCTTTAACGCCTTTAATTCTAATGATTTCATATTTATCAACCTACTTTCTATTTAAATCATTATTTAATATTCATCACAATCAAGCTTATACTTACTTTCCTTGAACCTTGATTTGGAAGAGGAGAATACACTTTTCCCTTACAGCATGGAATCATCATGCCATAAGAAGTATATTCATCCGATTTGAATTCAAGGAACTTTCCCGTCACCCGTCATTGTTGTCGTTTCATAGCCATGCACTCTGTCGCCAGCATTTACGTATCTACATAACAGAGATTACTTGCTCTTTGCTCTTTCATCTTTTAGTCTCTTAACTGTATAGCAGATAAATACAACGCTACCCATACTGTCGTAAATGTCTCTCATCAGCGTGTCCACCCCAGTCTATTTGTTTTACGTGAGTCTTCGACTGACACTATCTCACTAAAGACAAATGCACATCATGACTATATACATCCGCCTCCGTTCATTGTCGGAAATTCTCAAGATGATACGAGTTGAAAACATTCAAATAGCTGTAATAATTTCAAACCAATGAATCATATCATCTTTCATTCATCCTCTACTGGTAACAGCATACCAATAGATTTAGCACGTATTTCCTTGCTCACTGAATCAATCAGGTCATGGCGAGGATAAGGCTCGTGACGCATCTTGTTTAAAGTCTTGACAAACTCAAACAAGATTAATACAATGAATGTAGTAAAGAGATTTTTTTGTTAATGAATTAATCTTGTTGAGTTTTATAAATTAATGAGTATTGGCATACTCATTTTTTTATTGTCAATTTTTAATATTTAGTTGTTATTAATTTGTTTCAAAACAAATTTCACGTATTTTTTTCCATACGGAAGAACACTTGCGATGGATTTAAAATCGCTTTCTGCAAGATCACCTTCTTGAAACATATCTGCAAGAAAAATCAGGTGTTTTCTTCGACATGCATTTCCTCCACATTCAAAATCTGTATTTTTCCATTTTTCAGGCAGTAAATAAGACTTGCTAATTAGTATTTCATTGAAGATATCTTTTCTTCTTTCAAAATCAGATCGGAATTTTTCGTCAAACTTCGATTTGATTGCTTCGTATTCAGTAAGAATGACATCTGAAAATACATAATCCCTATCGTTAGAAGCAAACAGCACTAAAAGATCATCTTTTAATCTCCAGTTCTGATTGCCTTGAATTGGTCTATGTAGAACATATAAATCAAAAAATTGTTTTCTTTGATCTAAACTCATAGCCATAATTGCACATGATTCTTCCTGATACAGTTCACACTCTTCATCCCATTTGCATACTGTATCTAAACATGTATCTTTATTACTTCCCCCACACCCCAGAGATTCTGAAAGCATGTTTGGAGATTTCAGATATAGATAAATGTTGTGATAAAATTCTCTAAAATCTATCCAATGTTCGATACGCTTTAACTCTTCTTCAAGTCGATACTTGACAAAAAAACGATTAAAAGTCCTTTCCCATGACATGACATACAAAACCCCTCTAGGCACCATAAAAACAGAAAAAGCAACTACCAATTTGATAGTCGCTAAACTGAAAATATTTACTTTTAAAATGCTTAGAAGTTCGATTTATTGAACGGCTTTCGCACCATTATTTTATTTGATCGAACTGCTGCTTAGCTTTCGATGCCGAAAAAGCATAGTGAAAAAAGCATTATAAAAGTGGCTGTGAGATATAGTTGGACCGAAAACGAATGAAGTATGATTTGACCGTAAAATCATTCGCTTTTGGTTTTTTTATTTTGCTATTGCAAAATCCATATCACCAAGCATATTTTAGTTTAAACAACTCTATTCAATTTTATAAAACTAAAAAAGGACCACTATTAACCTATTGATTTAGCAGTCCTTTGAAATATTTGATACTTAACATCTTGAAATAATTCTAAAGAATGATAGAATTATAGTATCAAATGGTTCCACCAAACCATTGGTCATCCCTCCAGAGGTTGGTTCCCTCGTGGAGTTTTTTATTTATCCAATTTAGTTCTGCTTAAATTCTACCACCTACAAGGTGGATGTACAATAGAAAAAATAACAAGAACCAGAAAAAGGCGTTTAAAATAAGCTTTTATCTTATCCAACAACATATAAGCATGCTAATTACTTTATATAAAGACATATAAAAAAGGCTATTGCCAATATTCAAATATTGACTAAAGCCTTTTTTTATTGAGTTTGTGAGATTCCGTAAGCCTGTTCATATACTTCCATAAGTTTCTCATCCACTGGAACCGATGCTGTGAAAACCATATTATTTCCCACAAAGGAAATTGCTATCTTATTGATATCAAAATCCGATAAGAATTCTAACAATTCCTCTTTGGTCCCTTCTAAACCGATTGACGGTAAAATGCGTTTGTTGCTCATCATTTAAGACCTCCTACATTCATTGTAGCAATCCAATGTGAAAATAACGTGAATTTTGGAAATTTGTTTGAGAAAAATAGAAAAGAGCAAATATAAAGATTATAACATCAAAAAAATAGAAAGGCTGGTTGATAGTGAATTTTTAAGAAAGTCGACCAAATTAAGCCTGTTAAAGCAGCATTTTATGCAATCTATTTAAACTAGAGCTATAGTCTTAATTCTTGCTTGAGTTCAAATGCAATGTTATACTCATGCACAAGAAGATAATAGGAGAAAGATACATGAACAAATATGAAATTTTTAGGTCTTTAAAACATTTAGAAGAAAATGTGAGCCAACATGAATTAATTGGTGTTGCATACGGAGAAACAATAGATGATGCTGCTGACGAAATTGATGAATGTATAAAAGCAGATTTGATTGCAGATGAAGACAATATTTACGCTGAATACAACGTAGATGTTAAACCTTTTGACCCAACGGTATTGGAACTGGAACAATATGAGTATGCAGCTTCTGGAATACTATATCCTGCTGATTCTAATGCTCCTGAGAATATAATTCACGAGTATGGGATTAAAAAATTAAAATGTGAAAATTAGAATCGTATAGGAATTGAATCTGGAGATATTCGCTTAGAATGTCTCTTTTTTTGTGCTTGCTTGATTTCTATTTGGGAAGGCACAAAAAATGAGCTGGCAGAAAGGGTTAAACGCCAGCTCTAAGAATTAGAAGTGTTGGATGATTTTGATGTTATGATTTATGGCTCATCCAGCAAAGCCTAGTATAACAGTGTGTTATGTGTTTTTTCAACTACAACTTCAGCTTCTTGCTTTGTCTTGAATAACTTAGATTCTCTGATTCTGGTTCCTGCTGGAGTTTCGTTGTCGTTGAATTTTATCGTGCAAAAGCCAGAGCCAGCCCTAATTACCGTAGCTTCTCTTATATGATATCCGTTAGCTATGAAATAGACGGTATCACCTACATTATATTTATTCATATGCATCCACCTTATCTCTAATGTAATTCAATCGTATCCTTAAGCCTTTACTTTTTCAACCTCAAATTGCGGTCTGACACTTTAAACGATGAGTGATTTTCAACCACACACATAAAATAAAGAAAGCAAGCAACTAACACAAATTTGTATTCCTTGTGTAATGCTTGCTAAGCTTTATTCATATTTTTCAACCACAAAATGCGTTTACCCATTCATTCTTGTAGAAGTATTCATTACGATGGGTAGCTTGCAATTCTTGATAAAGAAACAGGAAAATTACGTTTGATTACACCAATAGAAGCAGAACGATTACAGGGATTTCCTGATAACTGGACAAACACAGGAATGCCAGAAAGAAGACGTTATTTCATGATGGGGAACGCTTTAGTCACAAACGTTATCAATAGATTAGAACCCCAACTTAAATCAATCATTGAAAATGAATAAAAAAATACGAGAAGAATGATAAATCATTCTTCTTTTTTGTTCATCAAAAAATATCCAATCGTTGGATATTTACTTCTAAATCCAATTTTACTTACTTTTAAATTTAATACTGAGCACAATTTGTTCATCAAAATCAAAGATAATTTTTGAAATCATATCATGGACATATGCATATTTTTCATCTTGCGTCATTTCAAAATATTTTGAATTGGATACAATGTCTAAAGAACTTAATTCTTTTAAAGCCATATTCCTTTCCTTCTCCAATTTTGCCATAGTAAATTTATATGTTTCAAAATCAACGATATTTTCTTTATAGGCATTGAACACCTCTTCTTTCTTTGCTTCCAAAGATGATAATATCTGCTCTTTCTTTTTATGTTTTTCAAGAGCTTTAATTCTAAATTCTTCCAAGAATAAAGTTTCAAATATTTCTTTTTCTAAAAAGGTTTGATTTACTCTTTTATTACAGCTATCACAATAATAATATCTATATATTCTACTAACACCTGAATTGTGCTTAATAGTACATACGTGTTGCATCATTTTCCCACATGAGCAATAGACCAAATGATGAAAAGTATATGTTTGTTTGTCCAAACTATGCGCTTCCCTGTGTGCTGCCATTTTAAGTAATTCATTATATTTATTTAAATTCATGATTGGGGGAACAAAGTCATCATAAGAAACACCGTGGAACTCAAAGATCCCTATATTCATTTTTCGAATCAACAATTCCTTTAGATGTCTCCAAGATTTACGATACTCATATTTAGTAAACACCATTTTGCTTATATCCTGTAAACTATACCCTTCTATATAACAATCCGTCATATAATTAATAATTTCAGCTTCATTTTCATTTATTACAAGTTTCCCATCATCGGTTTTATCCCAACCATATGGAGCTTTCCCTCCACATGGGTATTTTCCACTTCGTGCCATCTGTTCCAGTCCTGCAATGGTTCTTTCGCTGATGACCTCTCTTTCCCACTGACTTATCAACGATAATAGACCTACAAACATTCTTCCATTAGCTGATGTGATATCTAGTCTATCTACAACGGCAACTAAAGAACAATCATAAGCCATCACCTGTTTTATTAGTTTATAAGTATCAACAACATTTCTGGTTAAACGATCTAACTTGAACGCAATAATTGTATGGATTTTTCCACTCTTCATATCTTCAAGCATTCTCGCCATTTCAGGGCGTTCTAAATTTTTGGCAGAATAACCATCATCTTTATAGATTTCAACATCATCCTCTGGATAATACAAGTCGATATATTTCTTACATTGCACCTCCTGATCGCCTAACCCGTATCCATTTCGAGCTTGATCTAAAGTGGATACTCGTAAATACATAGCTATAATTCTCTTCATAAATTAATGTCCTCCTCAAAGAAAAAAAATGTGTAGATGGCAGTACTGCCACCTACACATAATTATTGATGATTTGCTTTGTATTCATTTACATATCTATAGTAGGTGGCTTTCTTCATCTTTAGCTCACGCATTAATTCTAACGAACCTAGCTCACCTTTTATTACCTTCTGGTAATGCTTTGCAAAATCCTTTGCCGACATTACACGCTTTCTACCATACTCTTCCCAATTACCGTGTAATCTTTTTTCTTCAATTCCTTCTCGTTGCCTCTTTTCCCTTCGTTGCATTTCTGTTTCTGCCTGCATAGCGTAAATTTCAATTATTACTTTATTGATTGTTTCAGTAATTAATTTATTCATCTTATCAGCTTCTTCAGGCAATTCAATCGTTGTTGTAGGAATATCAAGAATCATGACTCTAATTCCATGCTCTTCATAATATCTCAACTCATCACAAATAGCTTTTTTATTTCTTGCAAGTCGATCCAGTTCATAAATCACTAAAGTATCACCTTCACGTAATACATCTTCTTTCAAAACTGTATAACGTGGGCGATCGAATGTTTTCCCTGAGATTTTATCAACAAATACTTTTTGCAATGGATAATTGTGCTTTTCACAAAACGATTTGATTCCGTCTACACCTCGATCTAAATTCTGCTCTTTTGTACTGACTCTATGATAACCATAAAACATAATTTTCACCTACATTCCTACAACTATTATAAAATAATAGTTCCGAAAAGTATACATTGTGAGACTATCAAAAATAATCACCTACGCTAGTATCAAAAAGTATGAAAGATTTAAAATGAGACTAGTATCACTTAATGAGACATGTTTATAAAGAAGAATATGAAAACCTGTATATTCTATCCCCAGAATTAATTCACTTTCGTTTCTTCTTTTTAGAAAAAACGAGTTCCCAGTCAATATAATCCTTATTATTAAATGATCTTGGCTTATTCTTTATTTTTATGCCCGCCTCATAATTTTTATCTTTACCTTTAGAGTACAAAGTGAATTTTGGACATTTTCCATTCAAAAGAGATTTTATATCCTTTTCACTTAGTTCAATTTCATTTCCAAATACATTGGCTTTTTTCTGTAACGCAAATGAACATTGTGCCCTGTCATCTTTTTTGTGAGAATAAAAATCTCCATTTTTCCCTTTTAATTTATAAATAGGCTTGCCACACCACGGACAACTACCATACTCCGTCCATTCACTGGACTTATCATACTGACTTAACGAATAGTTGGATAAATTACTAAAATAGTCATTCAAAAATGATTTTGTTTCTATCAATGCATCATCAATAGATAAATTCCCTTTATAGACTGATTTCAATGTTTTCTGCATTTCTACAGTCCTTGCAGGCGACATATCACAATGAACCTTCTGTAAAGATTCAACCATGTATTTTCCTTTAGGCTCAATTCTATACACATTTCGCTTTAATGAAATATATCCAACATTTATAGCCTTTTCTATAATACCCGCACGTGTTGCTTCCGTTCCAATCTCACAACCATCAAGCAACGACTTATATTCATCATCAAGAGAATCATTCTCTTTTTTAAAAGGATGTGTTAGGTAATTACCCAACGTCTCAACCGTATAGTGACTTGGCGGAGACGTTTTCTTTTCTACTGGTTTAAAATCCACCGAAATTTGCTCACCTATCTTTAAATCTGGCAAACTAACATTCTTGGCATCATCCATTTCATATTTCATCCACCCTAGTGACTTAAACATTTTTCCTTTTAACTGAATTGACTCAGGTTTATATCTTCCTACTTGTATATCAATCACAGATTCTGTAACAACGCATTCTTCCTTTGTAAACACTGAGAAAAAGCGATTGTATATTGTTGTATAAACATTTTCTTCTTTCTCTGACAAAGAAGAAATATCTGCAATCTTTTCTGTTGGAGATAATGCGGAGTGAGATTCAATCTTAGAATCATCAAAAACACGTTTAGTATCTTTATAAATCAATTCTCCATTCATATCATGAATTTGAATTAGATTCTTCACTTTGTCTTTCTCATTTTCACTTAAAAACTCTGTATTTGTTCTAGGATATGTTACAAGGCCCATCTCATATAGGCTTTGAACAATTGATAATGTCTCGGCAGGCTTTAGTTTAAACTTCTTTCCACAATATCCCTGTAACTTACTTAAAGAAAAAAGACGAGGACTGTTCTTGACAGTATCTTTAGAAGAAACATCCACAACAGTCCCTCCAGATGTATTATAATCATCACAAACTGATAAAGCATCGGATCTTTCATTTATGTCAAATTTCAATTTTGAAACAAGTTCAATACCATCAACATTTGAAACCAACGAATAATACTTTTGAGGAACAAACTCATCTATAGACTTATCCCTCTCATATATAGCAATGACTATAGGACAAATAACACGTCCAATCGACATCATTTGATTTGCAATAGATGAAATGGACCTTGTTAAATTAATTCCAAGAATCCAGTCTATATATGTTCTGGCAAGCCCTTCATAATACAAATTATCATATTCAGAATCCAGCTTTCTCTCCTTCATTTGCTTAATGATTGTTTGAGGAGTCTGATCTGGCAACCATAAACGAGTGATTTTCTTATAAGATTTTAATCCCGCACTCAAGATAAGCCGAACAATAACCTCACCTTCACGATCTGCATCTCCTGCACAAATGATTTCATCTGTTTCAGAACTATTTATCAGATTACATATTATATCGAATTGCTTTTTAACATCCTTCTTTAAATCAAATTCAAATGGATCAGGATAAAAAGGAAGATTCTCCCCCCAAGGAACTTTATGTCCAAAGTATGCATCCATATCTTTCAGTTCCAGTAAATGCCCAAAAGCATATGTGACCGCAATTTCTCCGTTTGATAAATATCCGTCATATTTATCATAAACTCCAAGAGCACTTGCAATCGTCCTACCTAAGTTTGGCTTTTCTGCAATAATAACTTTCATTTATACCTCCAAGAAATAAAGATGGCAGTACCGCCACCTTTATTATCGTGATCTATTCATTTCTTTTTCATGTCCTGCTGAACGATTCATTTCATCAATAGAAACTGTTTTTCCAGACATTTCTCGCATTTGTTGCAAAATGCTTTTGTTTTGTGATTTATCAACACTTTTATTTTGACTCTGAACCTTATTTTTTTCTTCTTTATACTGATTCAATCTTTCATTCCAACTATTTGCATGAGCAGGACTAACATATCTAACATCTATCCCATTGTTATTAAATGAATCTAAACAAGATACAATATGCATTGCGGATAGGCTGCCACTTTCATTTCCGTCCTTGCTAGGCATATAGGCAACTCCTTTAAACTGATATTTATCATTGATGGATTTGATACCATTAATTTTTGATTCATTGAGATTTCCGTCAGAAATAAATGCATACTTAGCTAAATCTCTGCCAGTTTCCTTCAGTAGGGACATATATGAAAGCATATCCGTATTGGATTCAAATACCAGTAATTGTTTTTCGCCTGATGGAACCAAATCTGTTCTAGTTTGAATAAAGGTTTCAGCCTTGTCATCAATAAACATTTCCTTATTTGTTTTTGAAAGACGGCTCATAATACCTATATCAATTCCTTTATTTTCTAAAAATGAAATAGATTTTATTAATGAATCGTTTTCATTTAATTGCATATCAACCGAAGAAACATCCTTTTCTTTAGGAATAGACTTAACTAAATCATTTATATCCTTTAGCACATGCGTTTTAATCGTATCCAAAGAAATTGTGTTGTTTCTGTATCCAACAATAATGTCATTCCAGTCTTTGCAGGATGGGATGTCAGGAATAATCGGTTTAGCATCTATGCCGGTTTTAGATAATTTACTTGAAATCTCTTTAGCTTTGTTCTGCCCCCAGTTTTCCTTTCCTTCATAGTCATTGTCAAATAATATACGAACTGTATTATAGCCATATTCTTTACATGTTTCAGGTATGCATATATCATGATTAATCGAACTACATGACAGATATGCAAACTGTGTATAATCTACGCCACACTCTTTTAGCAAAGACATGTAGGAAATCATATCAATGTTTGCTTCAAATACTAGAAGTGGTTTATCAGCATTTCCCTTTTCCCCAAATTGGCCTTTAGTCTCTGGATCATAAAACCACCCAACTTTGTAATTACAATTTTTAAAATCTCCTTTAAACTTGATTTTAGGAGAAACTGAACGCTGACATATAGATGAAATATACATATTATCTTTACGGCCAACAAACGCAACCTTTGGACCATAGCTATCTGAAATCTGATAAATCATATTTTCACCAATCATTTTATTGACAATATCTCTGTCTAGACCTCTTGTTTTTGTAAGATATGCAATTGATTGCCTCATAGATTTATTTTCTTCAGAATCATAATTTAATTTCTTTAACTGATTATGTAAATCATGGTGCCTATCTTGGTCAGATAATTCTGTAGGCTTTTCTCTGACTGCCTCGACAAATTCCTTATCCAAATCAATATTTGGCATCAACTTTAATACAGCTTCTTTAAAACCCACATTCATTATTTCCCTATACAGGCTTACACATCCACCCCTTTTTCCTTGACTGTTCCAAAAGAAAAAGTTACGTTTTAAATCAAGAACTAGTGAATCATGATCTCGATCACGCAATGAATAGCGACCATTCTTTTCAAGATTCAAACCACATAGTATTGCAACGTCATCAATCTTCATTTGCAAATCGATTTGTTTTGCAATTTCATTTAAATCATGAGACTTGGATTTTTTGCTTTGCTTCTGACTGCTATCATTCTTTTCCGCCCTATCATCAGATTCTTGTTCCTGCTTTACTTCGGTTTCATCTTTTTTCTCATCTTCCGTCTTTGCAGAATCCTCAGATGGTGTCAAAGTGGAAGTACTGCCATTCTCCATAGTATTTTGAATAGCTTGTGTATCCGCCGAAATTTCTTCGGTAGAATTCACGCTTTCAACATCTTTAGGCTCATCATCAGTACTTAATAATATATCATTCACACTGTCATCAATATCTTCCAGATTATGATTTACGCCTTCGACCGCATGCTCCATCTGCTTTTCATATTCTTTTTCAAGACCAAGATACCTTATCTGTTCTTTTCCAAGGTAGAAATTATAATATCCTTCTTTATCAAGGATTCCCTGATACACATCGTCTACAATTGTATCTTTATATACATCAAAGGCCTCCGAATAGGAAGAATAATATTCTTTATCATATTCAGTTTCAATCATAATTGACCCATTTGAGTCCTCTCTTATATCCCATCCTAGAGATTCAAGATCCTTTACAAAGTTACGAACAATACTGCGTTTTAAATTGTTATCATAATTTTGCTGAGCTTCTATAACCGATAAAGATGATGGGTTGACTGTTTGACGTATGACTTGATCTGTATCAAATCTATTTTTTATATTGTTATATTCATTCATAATAACCCTCCAAATCAAAAGATGGCAGTACTGCCATCTTTTCTAAATATCAAATAAATTTTCATCTACATTGTAGTCATTCATTATATTTTTAAACTGGATGTTATTGCAATTCATAAATAACAATTTAGTGTCATTAATAAAATCAGCTATAAAGTCACAATAATCTTCATAATTAAGATTTTTTAAATCCTGCTTAAAAAAATCCAGTTCAGTTACATCCGCATTTTGTACAAGATATTCTTTTTCCATGCTTAGCTTCATATAAATCACATCCATTTCCTAATCTCATTTATTTTGACTCCGTTGGCTCAGCATGACTTTTTTCTTCTTCTTTAATAGAAATACCTTTTGACAATTTTTCCATCAAGTCATGAGTTTCTGATCTAAGGCGAGGCTGCTCAACAGATAAATCGCCAATTTTCTTTTGCAAAGCTTCCAGCTCATCTAGATAAGATTGAAATGCAATATGAAAACAAGAAATCAATTCATGCAAATGCCTATAAACAGTAATTTTCTCCTCATCTTTAAACTTTATAGAAGAAAATTCATGCGGAGTCTTAACCTTGAGTTCTTCTCCAAAAACAAATAGTATTAGATTCTTATAAAACATTTGCTTAGTCTTGTCTGAAAAATGATAGAAGTCAAACATCTTTAAATAAGACTCAATAAATATATCCTGCCATCCATTTTTTAAAATACGTTCAAATTCAGCATAATTTTTCTTTTTATCAATCACTCTTTCAATCGAAGATTTACGTGTATATTTCAACTTTTTATGTTTAGAAATCTCTAATTCATCTAAATAATATGTATCAATTAAGTCGAAATGAAAAGTATTATTATCTTTCTCATATACAGGCTTTAACAATTTTACAGGTTTAGCATTTAAGAAGGGTTTATTTTCATCATCTGTACCTAGTATATAATCCCATCTCTGCAAAGTGTTTACAATAAATCTATTTGAAGGTCTACAATCCATAGCAATCAAAGCACAATTGAACCATTCAAGTTCTGTGTTGAATTTCATAACCTTTATGTTTCTTATGAAAATACTTTTATCTTTGAATGCACAATTTATAATATGTTCTCGAATCTGATCTAATATTTTCTTTATATTCTCTTCCATCATGAATTCTCCTTGAAGATGCATTCATAGCCAATAGATTTATCATCCTGAAATACAGGCTTGATTTTAAACTGTTGAGATGATGTTTGACCATAACTATAAGCAGCCTGATAACATTCGACATCATTATTGTTATAATCCTTTGTATAGTACTTGGAATTCTTACGATTTGTCTTCACGTCCGATTCTCCTTGTGACCATATCACATCTACCCCTTTTTCCTCTGGAACATTCTCACTGTTTTCTGTTCCTTTCATATAGGATACATATTCCTGAATCTCTTCATCAGATAAATTCCAACTAGCAGGAATTTCTATTCCATCTACAGTTATAATTTGCTCTGCAACATCCACATTTTCGCCAGTTACTGGATCTTTCTTTTCATTAGTAATTGTTTTTACAGTACGAGTGTCATCTTGAAGACTATGTACTTTATATGTATATTCCGTTTTATTGAATTTTACATTTGCTAATTTGAATAAATCACTGTCATATACCAATTTAATAGTTACTTTATCACCATTTTTAAGTTCCTTATTGTTTTTAACTGTATACTGTAGCGACTGAATCAATTTCTTAATACTTTCATCATTTCCAGTGTAGTGTATTTTATGACTCGTTACTTCAATTTCTCCAGAACCATTCCAACCAGTCTCTTTGATTTTAATATTTTCAAAAGGCTTTAATTCAACAGGCTCCTTCTTCTGACAGGCAGTCATAAAGAAGATACAAAAAAAAATAAAAAATAAACATTTAGTTCTTTTCATCATAATATCACCTTATCTTTTATTAAATTGGTACAGCATACGATACATTTCCATAGTAAGCACGCAACTGTGAACTTGAGTATGTAGCTGTGTGCCAGTCTGTAATAGCAACAGCATAATCATTTGTGACACCATCCAGATTTCCTTCTTGAATAGTAATCTGATCTCCGTTTACGGCCACTACGATCCAAACATGGTTATGTGCCATATCACTTGAGCCAACGGAACCAGCTTTTGGCTCTTTAGAATATTTAAATTTATCACCATGAACACTTAATAATTCGCTAACGCATTGATAACCATTTCCAGAGAAACCTGGGTCATATCCATAAATTTCATAAAAGCGCCCCCATGCAAACCATGTACACTGACCATACAAATGACTTCTTGCGTATGGATTTTTAGTGATCCATGCATCCGTGTTAGAAAAATCTGGAGATCCAGTTAAATCCCCACTTCCTTGTTTCATGGCTCTTTCTACTTTGGCAACTGAACCTTTCCATTTATGGTTTTGATCAAAATTGTTGTTTAAGCTTGAAAATCCGGCCGCATGAAGTTTAGGCAATGTAGTACGACTTACGTCTCCATAGAACTCAATCATTGACCCGTCTTGTGACAGACACGCATGACTGCTGTCGTTATTTCCTTTATGTGTATGTTTATCCGCTTTGATATCGCAAATAATAATGTAAATCTGTTCCCCAGAATCCAACGTCAGCCGAAATTTTTCGCCAATAGTTGATGTATAATAGGTGGCCATCGCATTGCAATACCATTTATAACCCCCATCTTCAATATAGGCTAGTCCCCATTCATCGTGTTGGACCTGTCCATATTTATTTCCAAACAGTAGCTTATATTGTTCAGACGATGTACTTGTAACAGCTGTTTCATTTGCCAAATCTTTTGTTGAGTTACCAACATCACACATTTTGATTTCCGTAAATGTATAACTCTGAGACGAAATAAACCCTAACACACTGGAAATAACAATAAAGAGACACATAAACAGAAGCAAAACAGGAATCAAACAAACAAGCACTGATGCTATAACAGGAACGGTTGCTATTGCTGTAAAAACAGCAGACAAAGAATTAATGATTGCTTTCCCAATATTCTTCAAGGTACGAATAGGATGACGAACACTTGATGCAATCCGATAGATACTTCTTCTTTCCTGCCATACTTTCCCTATAGATCTTGACGTTCCACGAAGAGCCTTGTTTGCATACCACATAGTTTTATTTGTGGTTGAGTCAGCGTCATTACCCCTTATCATTGCATTTGTTAATTTACGAGACTGATTACGAATTGTCATCTGCGTAGATCTACTCAAAGAAAATCTTTTACGTTTTAAATAGTTGCTATAGGTTTGAACATGAGCTTGTCTAGATACAGTTCGATCATAAGCATTTGATTTAAATTTGGTTACAACAGCATCTTTTCTGTCCATAACCGAAGAACCTGCCATCTGATTTGGAACATAACGATTTTGAGCTAAATTATGTCTATAAAGAATAGCATCTTTCCGTGACTTTCCAGATATGATATCTGTATAGTTCATTTGAGCAGGTTTAACATTATGTAACTGTACATTTTCAAATGACTTAGACTTTTCTTTAATATGCTCCATGCGTTTGTCATTATAGACAATCTTTGATCCAATTTTTATGATTGGACTTGCAACACCTCTAGTCATTCGTACTGCATTTTGTGCAATCATTGCGGAATTCCCTGCAAGAAACATTCCTGCGTCTGATGTTAAATCATGTTTGCCATACCCTCCAACATCATAGACATCAGGCGTATAGCGATTAATCTGTGTAGCAACTGTAGATATTGTTCCACGAGATACATCATGTGCTGCATACACAGAATTAGATAACAGGTGTTTACCAGAATCTAATGTTCTCCCTCCTACATCGACTGCTACAGCTGAAGAATAGGAAGTCGCTTTGATAGTTTCTCGTAATGCAATCTTTCCTGCATTGATAATTTGTTGTTTATTTACATTAACCAAAATGAACCTCCTTAAAACAAAAAGATGGCAGTACTGCCACCTTAATTAAAAATTAATTGCATGCCTAAATAAATGCCATCACTATCCTGAATCGGCGTACAAGAACCAGTATATCCAGAAGATAGCAAATCACTCTGACAAGCACTTGGAGCACTTGACATATCATAGCCTTGAGAAAACAAATACTGTTTATTTGAAGGTTTAGGACGTGTAGGCTGAACTGGAACAGTCTGAGTTTGCTGTGGAGCCTGTTGAACAGATTGCTGTGGTACTTGATAACTCTGACTGTTTTGTGAAGATGAGTTCTGCGTTTGAAGATTCTGCGTTGGCTGGCTTTCATTTTGAGAAGATTCAACATTTTTAGATTCCTCTGATTCATCTTTCTTCTCCTCATGAACATCCTTCTTCTCTTTTTTAGCATTTATACATATAGGCACTGACTTCTTTGATATATTCCCACTTTTATCTTTCGCTTCAATAATCAGATGTACTGTATCCCCATAAGAATATTTTTCTTCCTTGATATACTTCTTGATTTTTATCTTACTGTCAGGAGTTTGATTGTCTGAAACTGAATAGTATGAATCTACTTTTAATTTACGTACATCTTTTAACTCCATATTAGGATCGATATCCTTATTGATTTTAATGACTGGCTTTTTAGTATCCACCACATGTATTTCTATCATCTGCTTGGGAATTGATCCATCTGTGTATTTACCTGTAATGGTCTGACTGCCAAGTTTAAACACATCAATCTCATCAAATGTAATTTCATAGCCATTCACTGAAATCGTATTTGAGCTGATCTTGTCGCTTTTCTCAACAGGATTTCCTGCAACCGTTTCAATCAAATCAACAACACGCACAGGATTTCCGTATTCAACCGTATCCTTTTTTAATGTTATTCCATGATTATCTCTGAATACAAAAAGAAAAAGAAAGCAAAGTATCCCGAAAATTGATATTCCTATCACGAACATTTTGAAATAATGTTTGAAATCAGCATCTTCAAGAAAGTTCATAAGTCCCTTTCAGATTCCTTTTCTTTATGTTCTTTTGATGGGGTCTGGTATTCCTTCTGCAATTGCTTATTCAACGATTTATTTTGATAGACCTCTCCCTTTTCTATAACATAATTACAGATTTTATCTGCATCTTTGACAGCATCTTCCAGATATTTATAATTATCCTTTATTGCAGTAGACCAGCTTTGGATATATGCGACATTGTTATTTTCGTTCATGCTTGTGTCTATGCCTAATTCAGCACAAATATAAGCAGAAGCAATTTCCGCACGCAATTCTTCTTTTGCATACTCCTCGCTTCCAAATTCACCAGTTACTTCTCTTTCTAGGCCTTTGGAAGTACTATGAGCAATTTCATGAGCCAAGGTAGATAATAATGCTTCTTTATTGAAGAAGTGATTATCTGGTGGTAAAACGATTCTATGCTTATTGATATCGTAATAACATCGCTCATTTATTTTAGATTGATAAAACTCAACGCCTGTCTCCTTCATAAAGCCTTTTAAAAATTCAAACTTCTCATCATTAGAGTAGATATGTTGTTGAGGGTCCTTTTCAATTTCCTTTACTAAGTCCTCGCTGAACACGTATTTTACACTAGCGTAAGCCCATTTAAAATTACTTTCTGTAGCTTCTCCAGACCGTATCATTTCTGATTTCTTTGAAACTCCAACTAACTTTCTTTCTGAATAATCTGTTGCACCATCTTTGAAATAGTTAAACATCGGGTAAATAACAGGAATCCCTTTTCCTTTTGCATTTTCAAGATGATATCCTTTTTCTTTTATCTGATTAAATGTGTAGAAGCGATTTCCTTCATATTTTTCTTCCTGACTGTAAAAAGTAAGAAGAAAACGATTCAATCCGGAATACTTGCGATTACTGATGCCATTGCAGGCACCACTTCCAATCTTCCAATTTTTGCTCCACTCTTCCTTTTTGTCATCTAAGCAATGAATAAAACGTTCTGCAAGCTGCTGCTTCACGATTTCTGCTTTATCATTTTTCACAACTGTCACCTCCAACTCTAAACATTAGTACGCATTGTACTCGTAGTATTTTCTAAATCCAGCTTCATATGCTGTAATGCCTGTAAAGATTTATCAACATTTGCATCCTTTACTTTGGATGCGTTATTTAAATCTTGATATATACCATCTACATAACCATTATCTAAATCAGAATCTATAAAACGCTTAGCTTCTTTATCGTTATATAGTGCAACAAGTAATTTAGCACCAATTTCTGAACGACACCCTAATGTCATCCCTTCATTGATAAGAATCTTATAATTGTTGTTTTCTCTATAGATATATGGATATTTTCTTTCTGTATCCTTGTAGAAATCCTCTTTAGCATGAATCTCATAGTTTTTATCAGGAACCTTTTTGATGACATCAAGATTGTTCATCAATAATAAGACCAAATCCTGTGTACGTGAATCCTTATACGTTACTGTATTTTTGCTACAATCTACATCCGTATCCGTGTTCTCCTGCTCTGAATGAGTATTAGAGTCTTCAGAATTGTCATTTGAATTTCCTGAAGATGAATCATTTGAAGAAACATGCTCGACATTTTGATTCTGTACTTCAGTATCATCATTTGATGAAGTGGCAGTACTGCCATCCTTATTCAAGGATACTGGATTTGATACATACTCTACATTCGCCGTTTCCATATAATAACGATTTTCTTTTGTCACATGGAAATCACCGTAAACACGAATAACTGCACCGCCGATTAATAGTTCCCCTTTGCATTTCCCTGTTGATGGATCAATCTCATCAAAGACACTTCGAAATTCATCTTCATTCCAAATACGACTAGAAAAATAATCTTTAAAATTAAATATCTGAGATTCCAAAGAAAGCGAGCTAATTGAAGACTCATCATCCCAACATAAAACTGTCATTTTTTTTAAACTAAACATATTGACCTCCTAGATGGCAGTACTGCCATCCTTTTAATAATCCTCTGGATTAAATTGAAATCCTGTGGATTTTGATGAATCCGCTGAATCATTAGAAGATGAAACATCATATAATCTTTCACGATCCATAGTTTGATTATTTAACACTTTATGATTATTGATATCAGTCGACACTGAATCAAGTTCATTTGAATTCTGCCCATCAACCTTTTTTGGAGCATATGCAGGCATCATTACCTCACGCATTTTTGTTTCATTTTCATCTTTCTCACGCTGTTCTTTTTGTAATCGTAAAGATTCTTCCTGAAGTTTACGAATTCTTTTTGCCTCCAATTTTTTCTTGTCTTCTGGGTCAGTATTCCACATTTCATAACAAATCGTATTCTTAGGGAACTTATCTGTAAATGGAACAATGGTCTTACCGTAACGAATCAAGCCAGAACCTCTGGGAGCATTCTGAACATATCTGCATTGCTCATCAGATAAATTTAATAATCCTTTTAACTGAACTAAGTCTAATTTTTCCTGACGTAGCATAATAAAGAAATCTGAGTTTGCAAGCATTGTACTTGTCTTATCTGAACGTAAAAGGTCAGTAACATTCTGCGTGATACCAGTACATGCACCACCAAATTTACGCACCCATTTCCAGAACTCATACAAGAAGTTTTCGGAATACTCATTGTCAAGCAAACGATAGATTTCATCTATATAGACCCAAGTATCTTTTCCTTGCTCATAATTTTTAAGCATCTGTTCTTTAATAGTTTCCAAGATGATTTTGTTCCCAAGCGACTTAATAGATTCTGACATATCATGAATATCAAACACAACCATTCGACTATTAATGTTCACATTTGATTCATGTGCAAATAGATCATAAGTACCTTCAACGTAAGTCCATAATCCTTCATACATTTGATGAGCAACATCCCCTTGATAATTCCCTAAATATTCATGGAATGTTTTTAAAGTAGGCATGTGAGCATTTCTTGGATCTGTTGTTAATTTTGCTTCGTAATCCAAAAACATGGAATGTACGATCTGGTCTACGATTGACTTTTGTTCTCCAGTTAAATATCCATTTACACCAATCATTTCAGCCATCATAACAATAGCTATTTCTGCTTTACGTGACAAAAAATCTGCCCTCGATATATCTCCATCAAATGGATTAAAATGTAAACTTGAATTTGTATCCACCTGAAGAATCTGACATTCCTTTTTGTTTGAGAACTTATTTAATCCATCTACAAGTTTCTTATACTCGCCCTGAGGGTCAATGATAATAATGCTTGCATTTGGATCGCCCAAAAACAATGGAGTAATCTCTTTTTTTGCAATAAATGATTTACCCATTCCAGTTGGAGCCATGATGAACGCATTACGGTTTGCCAGACCTTTACGATTACATAAAATCATATTTCCTGTAGTCTTGTTGATACCATAGAAAATTGGCTGATCTTCATGCAATAATTCCTGAGATGTAAACGGCATGATATATGCACAATTATTAGTCAACAAAGGGCGTGACAGTCCCTCTTTCGGCAAACCCAAAGGCAAAGCACAATTAAAACCAATTTCCTGCTCATAATCCATTTTAATAAAATCACAAGTCAATCTTTTTCCTGTACGTTCCACAAGGTTGATGACATTGTTCATTTCATCCATTGACTTAGCGTTAACCAATACTAAAAATTGACAATTAAAGACCCTTTGATCATTGTCTTCAACAAGTTTACGCCAAGTATTAACAGCTTCACTTTGAGAACGTAGATTAGGTGGAAGGGTTCCTGAAAAGTTAGCACGAGCTAGATTCTTTTCGTTTTCTGCCTGAATCTGCATATCTACCTTTTCGTATGTTCTGTTGATTAAGGCAATTGAGTCCTCTTTAGACTGCAACTGCATATGAAATGTCATTACTATATTACTTTCAATCTTTGACAGTTCATAAATCAAATCATCCTTTAACCAAGTAGGATAGTTTTGAATGACCATTGCACAGCAATATCTTTCACCCATCGTAAAGTAATCTTTTTTAAAATTAAATGAATATGGCGTAATATAATCTTTCGTTGAATTTCCAATATTTAGATCACTGTATTTAAAATCAAAATGACGAGATGGAAATGTAATAGAAGCTAAAGTTTCGAGCCTTTCCTGTCCAGACATCACTTCAGCTTCACACCCAAGATTGGAGAGCTGATCGCAGAAGTTTTCAGCAAGAAGATCTAATGTTTTTTTAGCCTCTTGATAGTTTCTTTCTTTGCAAGTAAAAGTAAAAATCTTGTCAGAAACAATAGAATTGTTCCCTAATTCCATGTTATCACGAACACGTTGGTTCAGTTCTGCACGGATTATGTCTAATCCATCTGCCCTATGTGGCATAATAATGTTTTTTTCAAATTCTTCTCTGTTCAATAAGCGATTATTGACAACTAGAGAAACATCTATATCATTTCCCAAAGACTGAAGAAAATCAGAATACATACCAATAATCTGTTCCTTCATTTCGTTTGGTGCAATTTGATAGTTTATATCTGCAAATTTCACTGCACGAGAATAAAGATCATCATCCATACAGCAAATTCCATTCTCTAACATTTCTTTATAGCGAATTACATTCTGTGCGATACGAGCACGCTTAATTCTCTTTTTTGCATCTCTTTTACTTTCTGTATTCTCGGCAGAATTGTTTGTTGATTTGTTTGTCTTTTCTTGATTTCTTAGAAACATCTTTAAATCCTTTCTTTGTAAAATAATAGAGTTCATTTGAAAAAATCACTCTTTGTTTAACTGTAAAAAAACGATGTATGGCTGCCAACTTTTCCTGATAAGGTCTAGAGTTCTGCCATTTTGCCCATCCCATCGCAAATATTCCAAAACATAAAGCAATAGTTACATAAATACAAAGATCCTGTGGAAGATGTATAACCATATATGAGATTAAATAAAAAGATAATCCCACTACCATTGCAATAAAAGACCAAAATAATTGTCTAACTGAAAGTCCTAAAAGAATTTTCTCTTCATAGGTCGTTATATCTTTAGGTACATAGGAAGATTCCATGATACCCTCCTTTCATTTATAAGAATAAGAAGATGGCAGTACTGCCACCTTCTTTCGTTAAGGCACACATCTTAACTTTCAAGAATATCTAGCGTTCTAAATCTGGATCAGATTTTTTTGGCTTATGTTCTACATTTTTGTTGATTTCTTTTGTTAATTCTTTTTGGGTAGTCTTTTTCACATCTTTTTCGACTGTCGCTACTTTTTTCTTTTCTCGTACAAGCTTTGTATCAAAGATTTCAAGCATTTGTTTTCTGTTTAATTTAACAGGAACCGGCTTATCAAACTGATTCTTACCATCCGGCGTGAAGATTGGATGTCCATCCGCATCTCTTAGACGCTGGCTTTCAAAATAGACTGTCCATGTAGATGTTTCACAATCCATATACATTACCTTTTTCTGGGCAATTTTTGTATCATGAACGGCATCTCTTGGAACCTGAATATAGGCTTTTCTAGAGTTAATATCAATTCCATTCACATCTTTTTCAAACTGGAAATTTCTGTGATTTGCAGAGGGCAGTAAAATACGATACATCAATAAAGGCTTACCATCTTTACCAGTTGCTCTGCTGTGTTCATAATCACGATACTCATTTGTTTTTGGATCTTTATACTTAGCTTTTAACATTTGTCTTGAAAAATATACATGTGGTGCTGCCATAACCTACCTCCCGATTTTTGTTCTAACTGCTATGAAGTTTCTCCGATGTGTGTGCAAGAAACTATATTAACGTGTATGACAAACCGTTAATACCAAAATTAATTAACCTGAAGCAATGATTTACTCCATCCTCCAGTCTGGAAGACTGCAATAAGCAATAAAATCGAGTATCCCATCATTGTGAACATTGCTCCAGTTGGATTACTCGAAACATTTTTCAACGCATCTCCAACCGATGCATTGACAATCTGTACATAAAAAATACAAACAATGCAGATAAAGACTCCTTGTAATGCCAGAGCCAATAATCTTTTAATAAATGCAATACCAATATGTTTAAATTCATTGTTGCAGAATGTACAGAACGGTAATGGTGCAACAGCCGTAAAAACATATATCTCAATAAAACGTATCTGGCACACCAGCTTGACAATAACAATGGAAGCATTGTTTATAACACCTACAAGTTGAGCAACAATATATCCACCAAGAATAGTTCCTGCTTCTTTCTCCTTATAATAAGTGACCAGCTCCTGCGATATATCTCTTGTATTAAATTTAAGTAATTTAAAATACGAAGTATGTTGCATTCCTTGTATGACTTCACTTGAAATCTGGAAACACATTCCAATGATTACACTCATGTTTTTTGCAATTGTAATTGCAACAGCTACTTTCAAAAATGCCATCAAGATCCAATAGATACCATCCAAACCTTTTGTATCCGTTCGGTTGAATATAGCTGCCAGTTCAAAGAAAAGAAACAAAGATATAACTACTGAAGCAACCCCTGTCCCAATTGAACTGGATAATCCTTCAGATGCCTTCCATAATGCCAAAGATGGAAACCCATCAATTTTGTCAGATGGTGCAGATTGTGCTAATGTCATGACATCATTCAGACTCACAAAATAATTTGCAAAAATGTCACCAATCGCATCTGCAAGGCCTTTAAAAAAACTGTCGAGCACTCTAATCACCCTCCTTTCGAGACAGCATCAATTGCATATCAATTATGTATTTATTTAAAATGGCCTTTTGACGGCCAATTGAATTTTCTATAATCATGTTATTTTCTTTAAAAGACGCTTCATACTCCTTTAAAGATGCATCATCAACAAGTTTGTTTATGGAACACAGAGATATCTGTATATCTTCTAAAACATTCAATAAATCTTTAGAAGCAATATAAAGTTTTTCATTTAGAAAGAGTGCGTTCAACAAACTAGCGTTTAACGGTTCATAATTTTTATCAATCATAAGATTCAGCTTCTCTTTTTTTGCGTTTTCTATACATGAATCTAATTCATGTAACTTACTTTGATATTCAGTCATATTATCCTCCAAGAAATAAAGATGGCAGTACTGCCATCTTTTATGTTCTAGCCAAAATTTACATTAATTGTAGTCAACCATGCAGCAGCTGCAATAATCAAAGCTCCGCCAACAGCACGTAAAACACCTTGCTTGATGTCTTGCCCATTATGGTCGTTCAATCCACCTGCCATGACAACAATACCCCAAACAGTCCAAACGCCTCCAAAAGCAATTAAACCTTTTGAAATAATTTCAAAACCTTTTTCTAAATAATTCATTTTTTTACCTCATCTTTCTAAATATATAAAAAGATGGCAGTACTGCCATCTAATTACCAAAGTATTCAATATTAAAAATTACTTATATCCGATTTTGGTAGAAACCCATCTACATCGTATCTTTCTTCATCCTGTATAGTTTCTTCAACAAATTCCAAATCATTCTGAGTCTGATATACAGCATCATTGCTTATCAGTAAATCAGTCTTTCCTGAGTATTCACCACGTCTGTATCCATCCATTTTACTTTCCGACTCTGTTTGATTTTCTTTAATATATTTATTTCGTGTTTCTTCACGTAATTTCTCTAATTGACGTACTTTTTCTAGGAAAACATCAATATCAAAGAAGTTCTGTTTAGCAATTTCTTTATCATGTGCATCACATGTTTCATCCACTCTTGGATGGTCCTTAACATCATATTTCCAGTCTTCATAGATATGCTGACCTTGAATATGAATCAAGCATTTACGATTATCAAGCATTGCAATATCACCAATAGAGTACACATCACTTGCAATCAACTGTTCACCAACTGTGTAAGATGAACTGGTTCCTTTGCTAGTGGAATGTGTAACGTGAGTCACTGTTTCTTTTCCTGCCAGTTCAGAAATAACCTTTTGCGTTGTTGGACCTTTAGATCCTAAGAATAAAGTTATAGAGCAGTTTTCAAAAATTGCCTCCCAGTCATCGCCATACAACGACTTGGATTTAATCTGTGAAATACCTTGTACAATAACAGCCGTACTGATTTCACGTGAACGCATTGTACTGATTTTACGGTTAAAATCAGGCTGCTTTCCACAGTTTGCAAACTCATCATTAATAATTCTCACGTGTATTGGCAGTTTATGATCCGCACGGGCGTCCGCAATATAGTAAAGCTGCGTATACAACTGCTGAAGAATGATAGATGCCATGAAATTAAAAACATCATCTGAATCATTAATAACAATAAACAAAATAGATTTTCTTAATCTATTCTTTGGCAAATCCTCATACGAAGGCTTATCCGTTCTCCCTTTTGTAAATCTTTCGTAAACATCTCGATCAATATCAAGTGATAAATCTTTACATTCATTTTTCTTAGCAGAAGTAATCATTGGCTGTCCTAATCTTTCCAGATGTAGTTCATCTTTTTGGAGAATTCTTTTTAATTCAGGGGAAGCAAAGATAGACAATCGAACACCAATTGAAATTAAAATAGATTTTGCTGTCTTACCAGCTCCAAGCTTATAAATCTGATAATTCAAAATTGCCAGATCTCTATACGTGTAGGTAATAGCACCATGCGTTTCAGCCGTATGTTCCCTCTGCAATTGTTTAAACAGCCTATCCACATCCGATTCATATGTATCATTTCCATCTTCTTTAGCATCAGAATGCTGAAGAAGCATAAGAACCGTATTGAAACTAAATAGATTCTCATCCCCTCTGCATTCAGACATAATCAAATAAATCATGGACATAAGCCAAGTCATTTCGGCTTTAACAAAGAACTCATCCCCTCCAGATTTATTTTTATCTGACGTATTAGATATTAGATTCTGTACGAAACTTTGGACATCTTCAGGCTTTTTAAAATATTCAAATGGGTTGTATCCCATAGATTTATCCATCTTTACAAGATTCAGGTAGCTTACGTTATAACCGTTCTTTTCAAAAGCTTTACCACACTCTTCTGCAACAGAGCCTTTAGGATCAATTACAACGTAATTGCAATACATCTGAAGAATATTCGGCTTTACAAAATAACGTGTTTTACCAGTTCCAGAACCACCGACAACAAAGATGTTGTCGTTGATTCCAGTATGCCAAGTATCCATATCTACTTTTACGTTCTTGCTTAGAATTATGTTTGCATCCTCATCACGTTTTGCTTCAACTTTGTTCTCCAAGGCATCATTTTTCGATGCTTCTTCAAAAACATCGCCTTTTCTTGAAGAGCCATACTCTCGCCCTTCCTTAGTATTCTTCTTGGAAGCATCATGGTAAATAACACCAATTATAATCATTCCATATAATGCAAAGCCTAAAAGGGATCCCTCTACAGTAGGTTTACAATATGGCAATATTTTATAACTGGAATTGATAGCTTTAAAAACATTATCGACAGTGTCACCACCCTGAGCTTGAAAGATGGTGAATGCATTGTATCCAGTCCACGAGCAAAGGATAACAACAACAAAAACAAAACCACCAGTAAAAATTTTAATCCAGAATTTATTCTTTTTAATGGTAACTTTCAGGCTCTGTCTGTTTTTCTTTTTTGGCATTTCAGATGAGTTCTTATCTTTATCACTCATTCTGCTTGCTCTCCTTTAAATTCATTGCATTAATGAATTCTTTGGCATCTTTTTCAATCTGATCGAAGGATTCACCTGAAGCAGTTGATCGTTCTAAAAGATAATTCGAATATTCATTAATTATTTCTAACATGTCACATTTCATAGAATTAATAACGTTGTTCAGCCTTAAAATAGCTTGTCCTGCTTCTTCGATTACTTCTTCTGGCGTATATCTTCCATTCTTTTTATCCATAAAGCGAAACAGCGCCTCATTACATCGCTGAATTTCTAAATTATATTTATTGTCAATGGCTTTAAGTTGTTCTATAGACTTCATACTGTTCTATCCTCCCTGACTCTTGTCGGTTTTCTATTTTCTCTTGATGTTGTTTTCTGTTTAGAGATATTCATTTTCTTCAATCTCTTTTTTGCATATTTTAATGATTTATCATCCTGTGCAAAATGATTGATGTAATGATTCAATTGGTCTGTATTTAAACTGTTGATAAACTCCATGTCTGGAACATCTTTATTTTCTTCTACAGGAATGTCGTCCTTTACGTGAGCCATAGCTAGGACTCTATCTACCATCACATCAATTTCATCTAGTGAACGACAATCCAATAAATCTTTCACTACTGAAACACTTTCACTACGGCTGTTATCCTCAATCCGATCTAAAATTGACTGCAAAGAATAATCTAATCCATCAAACCCCTTTAGATTGGATGTACTCTTCCAACTATCCATATTGATAACTTTAAACTGCATGTTTTTCGTATTGTTCATGAAATCATCAACAGACGTATTAGCGTTGAACATACTGTCACGTATACTGAAGCCTATCAGCTCCAAACATTCCTTTAGATCTTCGTATGACTTTACCTTTGGAACTAAAAAATCCAGACATCTCTTCATTGAAATATCTGGAGGAATTGTTTCCAATATTGGCTTTTCAGAAATCATTTCATCAGTTTGCTGTTCAAGATGAATATTTGCTTTTTTAAATACTCTGTCTTGCAGTTCACCAAGATTTTCAGCATCTGTATTTAAAATAGTATATACAATTTCTGCATTATCTGTTCTTTCATTATCTTTGATAAAAGACTCGATACTTTCTAAAGTATAGGGATTCCTATTCACGTCATCAATTGATGAAAAATCAATTTCCAAATCCGAATCAGGAAGTGAAATTGTAAATACATCTTGTTTTGTTTTATCTTCCCAACATTCTCTAAATTCATCTATAGTTTGCATTTTCTCATTTCTGTCATAAACAGAATTCACATTACGCAATTGACTTTTGGTAAGTACAACAAATTTTTCGTTAATAGGAAGTTCAATTGTGGCAGTACTGCCATCTTCTTTTGCTTTTTCATTCCATGAAATATACTTGTTAGGAATCTCTATAAATTGATCTCCATTTGTATTCGGCATACGAAACCATGTAACATCATAATTTGCTAAAGCAGGTATATTGTCATTTCGCTCAACCTTTAGGCTTTCATCCGCTGTGAACTTAAATACGTTATTTAGTTCATATTTATCATGGATATTAAAGCCAAGTTGCTTCAAGACCTCTTTTAAATCATTATAGGACGCAACTTTTGGAAGAAAATAATATAATATTTTCCTTACAGCATCTCTTGGCTCGTCAAATACAACTTCAGGTGTTGCTTCATCCACAAATGGATCCACTGTTGCCCTGTCTTTATAATCGTTCTTATTTGTTTGTTCCTGCACTTGGCTTTGCACATAGCTAAATTCAGTCTCACGCTCCTGAGTATGTTCTTTGGTTTTATTAAAGATACGACTAACTATGTTCATTAACTTCGCATCTTTCAACCTGTTCATAAGTGATGGACGATGTGACAATACCTCCAGTTCTCTGGTAATGACCTCCCATTTAGCAAGGTCTATTGAACATATTGTCAGCATATATTCAGCATCATTGATAACTGGCATATCTGGGCTTTCTGGATTCATGACAATCTGATTATTTTCATCTCGTATAGTAAATGCAGTTACTATCTTCTTTTCAAAATCAGTTAATGAATTGCCATCTGTAACAGCTTTCTTAACAAGTTCTTCAAGATCATCAGGTCGCCTCATTAAGCAGTAGTCAATGTTCATGTTGTGTGTCATGGATTCAATAATTTCCTTATCACGGGCACTAACAGGAATTCTTTCGACATCTGATTTTTTTACATCATACGCAACATGAGCAAAAGCGGATTCAGATTTAAATTTATGACCTTTGTTGCCCTTTAAATAATTTCTATAATGTGCTTCACCATATTTCACATTTGCATATTTCACAGAAGTTAAGAAACGTCTTAATGCTCTGGCAATATTTTCACCTGTATTGATGGCAATATGAAATACAGCAACACTCGCATTTTTTGAAGAAGACTCAGTGGACATTGTTCTTATCCTCCTTCTTTAACATTTCCTTAAAGCGTTTTACATCTACAATATGAAGAGCCATTAACAGCCCTGCAATAACAAAAAGACTGATTCCATTTGAAACTACCAAAGCAGTTAATAAATTCACCCAGTAGTAATGAATCAGTGGAGTCAAACGTACAAGTATACAAATTGCTAAAACTATAAGTATAGCAATTGATGCTTTTAGCTTTCCTGACTTCAGTTCAATCGTATAATAATCTTTTTTTACAGGCATAATCATTCACCAAAAGGATTAAACGTCTCATTTACATTGTTAAATTGAACATTGGCTTCTGTATCTGTGGTGGCAGTACTGCCATCAACAAAATTATCTTTTTTCTTTCGCTTCTTCTTTGTTCCTGTATTTAACTGTGCACTTAAACTTTCCCATTCAGATACTTCTTTACCAAGCTTTTCAAACGAAGCCGTTAATTTCTTTTCGGCCGATAAAATTTTAGTCAAGTTAGAATCTACAAGTCCAAGTTCCTTTTGCAGTTCTTCCTTTCTTTTTGATAATGCATCCTTTTCTTTATAAAGATTTTTCAAAATCTCATTCTGCATTCTATCAAAATCCATTTATATTTCCTCCTTGTAATAACACATAAAAAAAGTCCTGTCAGGGTACAGGACTAATAAGGTGAAATATACATAATTATAAATTTCACCTGAACTATCTGGACTTACATCATGTGAAAAAAGTCATAAGGACATGATTGCCAGAATAGTTGGATAATTATTCAAATAAATATCTACTTATTAACTATATCTTTTAAAGATTTAGATGATGTAAATTTCACATACTTAGAAGCAGGAATACGAATTCTTTCCATTGTCACAGGATTGATCCCCATGCGTTCTTTACGTTCATTGACTATAAACTTACCAAATCCTGCAATTTCTAAAGTATCACCTGCTGATAGTGTATCTATCATTTTTTCAAAAACGCAAGATATAATTTTATCCATATCTTTTTTTGAAATGGTATCAAATTGTTCACTTACTTCTTGAATTAAAGCTGTCTTGTTCATCTTTGCACACCTCCTTTTCTTTTATTAACATCTATAATGTAAAATATTTATCTAAAAAATACAAATTCTATGTAAATACTCACTATATATTAAATTGACATAGCTGACCTTCACTACCATCCAAAAATGTGCTGTACTGCAACAAAATTTATAAAATATTCCAGCTGATAAACCTTCACTACCATGTGAAAGCGTGCTGATGTTCAACTAATTCATTTGAATTATCACTCTTTCTCAACCTTCACTACGCACGGCATTACAGACTACTATAAAACGTTAACCTTGCCACGAATGACATAGGTGTAATTCAAGTTCATCTGTACTTTCGGCATTTCTGCCAAGGCCCGTGAATCGACCTTTAAATAGCTGAATATAAAAGGCACTTCATATCAATTTCGAAGTGCCTTGCTATTCATGTATTCCTTTACAGTTTACATTTTAGCACAGGCCGAAAAAGTACACAAGATATTTTTTCAGTTTTGCACACGCTTTCTATCTCAAGTTTATTATACAACCTTCTTAACACAAAATTATAAATAATTGAATAAAATATGCTGTTCCATTCTTTATTTTAAAACATCATGGCTGATTCAGATACGTAATAACACATGCCTACCAACCATCCAATAATCGTCTGTGCAAACAATACAATTACCGTGATTACGATGTAGGCAACCAGTGTGAATGTATCTGAGAACATGTTGACTGTACCACTATCCAACCCACATGCATGAAAACAGACGGTTGCAAAGAGTAACAGCATCCACACTCTAGAAACAAGTGTACTGATTCCTAATAAAAAGCTCAAGAACAATCCAATCATCTGAAATAAGAATGAAATCATTATTCTAAAAAACATTCCAATCAATTCTAATACTACCATCTTTGCACACCTCCGTTTTCCTTTTTCAATATATCACACTATTTCTTCCAATAATCCTCAACGATCACTTTACTATTAAATGCACCTTCACATACATTTCGTCCATGTTCCTCGTAACATTCTGAATATGTTTTAATCTTTCCATCGCTCACACCATCATACTTGCCATCCATAAAAAACGTTATTATCAAAGCCATAATCATTGTACCTGCTCCTACAAATTCAAATAAAGCCCCAAGACAAAACAACCAATCTAAATCAAATATTCCTCCAAGGCAAGTTAGCATTCCTACAACCAACAACAAACAAAGGCCAATGTGTAATAAAGACATCATTTCATCTCCTTTAATTTTTCATCCAATTCAAATCTGTAATTAAATTCTTCAATATCCTGTAATCCAATGTAGTACAGACAATCAATGTCTTCATGATTGAATACATAACAATGGTCTTTGTCCATATATCCTTCAGGCCAATTACATCCGGCATAGTCATACAGTTTTTTAGTCTTCTCATTCTCCTGAATGCGACCAATAATCATTAATTTCTTTTTTCCTTCTTTTAAAGTGACAACACTTCCGATTGGCAACAAGTCTTTCATTGTTTCATCCTCCTCATATCCAAATCTTAAATTGTGACTGAATCCATATGTTTTAGAATATCTGTCATCTGTTGGGCAATCCAATGCACGAAGAAGACTATCAGAAGTCTTCTTCCTACAATCAGACTAGCTAAGGCTAAATACTTCATCCACAAAGTTCTGGTAGTCCTCAGCAACACCAAACTTTGGAGTTTCAAGAAGAATCTTTCGATTCATGGATGCATCGGCAACTGGCTTTCCTTGATAACGAATCACTGTATCAAACATATATTCACCAAATGTCTCGTGAAGGATATCTGTCCATTTATTGTCTACCCCATTACGGTTCTTCATTGTAATCAGCAGCTTGAAATCATAGCGTAAAGATTCTACTTCCTGCATCCATTGTAGGATCGTATGCAAGGTAGAGTCGATTCCCTGTATTCCTCCTAAACTGATTTTTGTTGGAGCAATAATCAAATCCCCTTCTTTATAGCATGCAGTAATACTATTGAAAGACAGCGAATTTTCAAAAGGCTGGTTATCTAAAAGGATAAAATCATATTCATCTTCCACTTTCTGAATGGCACGTCTTAAACGATTGTAAGGATTGATGGACCCTTTTAGCTTGATATCTGTTGTAGATAATGCAACCGAACTCGGAATCAGATCCAGATTTTCAAATCGTGTTTTCTGAATTGCCTGATGGATATCCAGTTTCTGGTCTTCCAACACATCATGGATATCATACTTGTATGGAGTCTGTTTCAAATATTCATGCATCGCCTCATAGCATGCAAGGATTCTTGGCTGTCCTTCACTGATGTACTTGTCAAACAGTTCCTTATACTGACTAGCTCCCTGTTCTGACAAATTGTTATCCATCCCAAGGATAACGGATGTTGCATTGGATGAAGGATCCATATCAATCAGCAAGACCTTCTTCCCTTTCACAGATAATCCATATGCTAGATTTAAACTCGTTTCTGTTTTTGAAACGCCACCTTTGTTCATTAGAATTGAAATTACTTTTGCCATTTTAAATACCCCTCTTATTTCTATTATTCCCAGTATCCTTGGTCCGTGAAACCAAAGTCATGCAAAATCGTATATAAATCTTCCATCGCATCAACGTCCTTGTTCGGATAGAATGTTACAGAACAGTCTTTCTGATTGATTTTAACTTTACGACCTGTAGATGCTTTTAAATGTTCCTGAAGACTGTTCAATGTATCCTTGTCTGCTGAAGATAGTTCAAGCCCTTTTTTCTTTTCAGATTTTTCAGAAGTGGCAGTACTGCCATCTTCCTGTGGCTCCGTGTCGATTCCCTTCTCTGAAAATTCACCTGTCAGATATTCCTGAACCTGTCTTGGTGACATTCCAATCTTTCCTGCAATCCAGTCACGTTTCTTTCCTTGAGGTTTCTCACCCTGAGCATCCATTTCTTCCCAACACATGCATAATGCATCAACTTCTGCTTTACGCACATCCTTTGATTTGTTTCGAATTCCATTGTACATGATGATACGGATCAACTCTTCCGTTACATCTTTAGGTTTGGCCACTACTTTGACTTGGAACAATCCATCTCCGATACCTTTTTCATAATTCAGCTTGATAGCCTTGAAACGTCTTTCGCCTGCAAGAAGCGTATATTTCTTTCCATCTCCTACGGATTCATCCATGTAGACAACACCATTTTCATCCTGTCCATATTCCTGAATCAATTCTGCCATGTCTTCTACCATTTGATCTTCATTCTCACTGATACTTGCATAAAAGTTTTCACGATTTGGACGAATCTCATCCACACTTACTTTTCTGAAGGAATTTCCTCCACTCATTACATCAATTAAAGCCATTTTAATACCCCTCTACTTTCTTTTAGTTCATTTGACTCATATTCACATCGTCTACGTCTACAGCAATATCCGTATTTTCTAAAACGATACCTGCATATTGAAATACAGTATCCATATTCAACTCATTTTTAAATGCATAATCCAATATGGTTGCCACCATTGCACCAAGCTGTGCTTCATCCACATCGGCTTCAATCATACAGTGCATTTCATTTTCATTAACAGAACTTTTAAACAATCCCATCAACAATCTCTGATTTTCATTCATATCCTGCAACCTCCTCATCTTCATTCTTACGGTTTGGATTTTCTAAGGCATCCAGATACAGGAACAAGAAACTTAGATCATCCGTTAAAAGACTCATCGTTTCTTCTTCGTCCTTGTCTGTACCCTTCAGCTGAGCAGTGTACTTTGACAGAAAGACCACCTGTTTCTTGGTAAGCTTCCAGCTTACATGGACCTCATTCCATCCAAACAGTTTCTTCAGCTCTTCCGCCATGCTCTCAGCAAGCTTTTTATCCTCTTCGTTTTCTGTTTTGAACTGGGAAACATGCTTCAACAACAGACTTACCTGATATTTATCCAATTCCCAGTAAACACAATTTTCATCGTTTTCCATCTATATCCCTCTTTTCCATCATTCATTTTCTAAATCTTCTTTAATATCTCTACCAGTAAGTTTTTATATTTATCAGCTATTAGTTCACATTTCATTTGGACAATCCTATAAAGCTCTTTTTAGTCAAATTCAACAAATCTTGTATCTTTCACTTTCCCGCATTTCAAACACACAAGATACTGAGTCTCACCTCTGAGAGAATGAAACATCTCATTCTTTACACACCAAGTAAAATCATGCTTACAGAATAATCTTTTAAAACACCATTTAATTTTGTTTATCATCTGAACTCCTTCCAATTTATTTTTTCATCAGATACATCCTAATTCCATCATCTGCCTGTAGATGGCTTTCAGCATCTTTCCATCCGTCACCATTGCACGATTCATATTCTCTGTATAAACAAACGTTCCATTATAGAAATGCACCGTTAGGATGTCACATCCATTGCTGGATTCCTTTTCGTACTTTATGTTTTTGTCATCGTAGCAAACGGACTGATTTTTTCTGAAGCCAAGCTCTTTAAACAGCTGTTCTGCCGTCTCGCTTAAAAGCATTGGTGTACCTTTCACAAATTTCAAGAGCTTAATTTCATCCTTGTTCTGAACCAGTTTGCTGTGCATAGATTTTGCCTTTCGTTCTATGTAGTTGATGCATTCCATGATGTTTTTGTCATCACCTATCATAGTTTCCAAAAATTCACAGCATTCACAGATCGTCATGGTATCTTCACTCATATTCTTCTTCATTTCTGCTGTACTGATTTTATTGAACTGCTTTTCCATCTTATCCATTGCTCCGTACCGTTTTCTTTCTTTTTAGAAGTCTTTGATTAACCTGCTTCAAATGCTCAATATCCTTTTCAAGCAGGCGAATCCTTTCTAAAAGTTTCATATTCTCTTTTCGAAGATTCTTCAATTCAACATCATTACGTTCCATTTAAATCATTCCTTTTCTAAGCTTTTCATGTTTCCAGCGGTAACATGCCAATGCTTTTTTATAGGATGTATAGCCATACCCCTTTGCACTGTCTACCACACGCCCTGTCATCGCATCTACGACCACATAACGTGTCTCAGATTCATTTGATAATCTATAGCTTACTTCTACACGTACATCATTCATTATTTATCCTCCTGTCTATGAATAGCATCCATAAAATAAATGTTTAATTTCATGCCTGAATGGAATGGCTCAATTCTAGAGCCATCCATGTTCAATCAATACCTGATGAATTGCTTTGTGCAGATCCATGTCTACATACGGATCCATATTTTTCCACTCTCCAAGAGTTTCAAACCAATGAGAATGGGAAACTGTATAGTTCACATCTCCAATCCCATACGATTTGAAGAAAAATATTCTCCAATGTTCATTTTCAGTGTTGCATTGATACACCAATTCAACTTTATCGCAATGATTTTCCACTTTTTCAAATCCTAATTCATACATCATTTCATCAGCATTCATACTTGTTATCCTCCATTGTGATTGCCAACCTTGAAACTTTATCAAGTATCAGCTCATCGCCTTTACAATTTCTTCGTATCGAGGATTTTAGAAAAATACAAGGAGCAAGCGATAGCGAGACGCCGTAGGGCAGTCCTTGTATTTTGATAAAATACTCGATAGTACAAATAAAAACAAATAAAAATAAATAAGAAAAAAATAAAAGAAAAATAAAATGCGTCCGTATAAGCGGGCGCAAAATCTGCCCGAGCATTCTGGATGCGAGGGCCAAAATCGCCTTGCCCTAAAAAAGATTCCTTCGTATCGAATGTCCAATCTTTTTCAGGATTCCAAATCTTGGACGTGATCCAACGCCGTTTGAATTATCCGTCTCCTGTAAAAAATAGACACCATCATCCTGCCCAAGAACTACAAATATCCTGTCCGCTGTAGATACCATCTCCACTGGACTAAAATTTTGCAAGGCAGCATTTTCTTCATTTTCAGATGGAACATAGCTGTTCATTACGGCGTATCCATCAGGCGTATTCTTCACTACTGCTTCATTCCTGCATTCAACATCGCTGTATAATATAAAACTTGGCCTTTGTGCAGCCTTGTTGACGGCGTACTGCTTGCCAATGCCAAAGCCAAGTCCAAAACTAACTACCAGTCCTATAAAGATCCACATTGCATTTCCTCCTGTGTCTGCTGCACATAAAAAGATGGCAGTACTGCCACCTTTCTTATTTGTATTTAGATACTACTTCTTCACCAATTGTTCTTCCGTAAATATTCAATTTTTTAGAATCCATATCATTTACTTTGTTATTTTTAATGACGTTGCCACTGTTCAAATATGGCAATAACACCGACAGTATCCAGTCTTGTTTCGTCATTCCAGATTCTTTGACACGTTGGTTCAAAAGCTCTAATTCTTGATCTGACATACGGAAAATTACTTTATTTGGTCTTGTCTTATTCATCGGATTTACCAGTTTCCTGCTCATCATTTAGTACTTTGAAATAGTTAGGCCACACTCCACATTCACGAATCTCATATTTCATTAATAGATGGTTTCCTTCGGCATCTTTCTCAATGCCATATATTTTATTTGGATCCATATCAGGAAATAATGCATCAAAAGGCTCATCCACTTTACTGAAACAGCTGAATGCCTCATAATAAGCTAAATCTTCGTTTTCAGGACTGCCTTTTTTCAAAGCTAAAATACGACCTCCAACGCTGATTAAATCTCCGTTATTTCTAATCAACTTCATCCATCTGCCATGTGGATTGCATTCATTCGTTTCCATATGCCACTTATCTTGATACACCGCTAAAACGGCATGCCCTTCAAGATAAATAAAGCCGTAACAATAATGCTCATCCTGTTTTGCATAATCATCGAAATGATAATAAGGAGCTGGCACATAAATAAAATATGTTCTACCATCTGTACCTTTAAATCTGCCAACTGTAAAATATCTATATACTTCATCCATACTATTCATCCTTCTTTCTAGATCGTGGCAGTGCTGCCACCTTTATGATTTAACGTCTGGATCAATATAATCCAGAAGAACATGGAAATGACAGTATTCTTTTGGCTGGTCATTATGAATAATGATAAGAATTGGATAATAATGCCTGTTCTGCATATCGCAAAGAATGTTCTGCATTTCCTGATGCATTTCCTTGTTCCACTCAAAAATGTCGTCATAGTCACAATCCACTCTGGCAAAAAACAGATGGTCTATATCATGACTCCATTGACTATAAAAATTGTTTTTAATCAGTCTGCGTGTTTTAAAATCAAACTGAAAGACCCCTGTATCATCGGGATTTCCCATTGTATAACATTCATTTTAAGATGTATGTTCATTTGTCCATTTCTGTGCACTGTCTGTACGAAACAGATTGTTCAAATGATTATTGAAATGGGAACCGTTTTTAAATTTATTGATCTTGATATCATCATCAAAATACATTACTCATCATCTCCATTCTGTAATAATTCGATATTTTATAATCAGACATTTTCTTTTTTTAGGATATCCGAAATCTTGCTGAAATCACCATTCATCTTCCGTTAAGAAATTTCATCAAAACCTTAATATCCTTATCCGCTTCACTTTTCTTTTTCAGATACAACATGTTAATTGTATCCATATCCATATTTGTGAAAAAGGCATCTTCTTCATCTAAGCCATATAACTCCTGTTCTTTTTTTGAGAAAGGCAGATTGTTTTGATTATGTCCGTCTTCATCAAGAACAAAAGAATAATCATCAGGAGTCCCGCCTCCACTCTGTAGATTCAAATACTGGATATTGCCGTTGGCATCCAGATACAATCTGTCATGTGCATCCGTTCCTACCATATGTATAACATCTGACGAAATGTCTTTAACATATAATGCCGGTAAACAAAAATATTCAAATTTGATCAATATGTACCACCACCTTTATATAAATCTGTATATATATACATTTGATTAGTCTAAGAAAGATGAGCAGGCTCATGTTTTCTGCTCTGTCCAGACGATTCTGGCTTGCGGATCATTGTCCCATGTCTAATAATTCGATGAATCAGATTTTGACATTCTCTTTAAAAATCTCAATCCATCACATGTTAAGATAGCCTTTCACAGCTAACGTTTGTAGCAACATGAAAAGGATACGTTGGAAAGCAGGAGTTTCACCTCCTACTGAGAGAATCACGTTACTACGTCTTGAAATTAAAAAGTTGAAGGTTTCAGGAGTTGCACCTGATATTACTTGTACCTTCATAAACGCCTCATGAAGAAAACACAGAATTGAATGTATAGAATATGTACCTATGAAAAGAGAAAAGCAATTAACAGTTTTCTTCATGAGTAGAATCATTCAACTTAAATGGCTTAGTCTTTAAAAGGAGAAAAACCTCCTTTGTATTTTAAATGAAGTCAAATGATTCATATCAATGTACAAACGCAAACGTGTTTATCGTAGAAGGAACTTACTCCTTATCATTATGTAGCATTTGTATATTGGAAAGATGTGTTTGAGGATTGTAGGAATTGCACCTACAGAACTCGTATCCTCATGTAGTGGCAGGCTCATGTTTTCTGCCGTGGTCATTTTCGATATCTGTTTAACTGTTAAAACTGTAGGCGAAAAAGTATTACTTTCTATATTATCTCTGTTTCCAAAGGGAGATTCATAGAACAGGTTCTAACAGATATCTGGATCGACTTCATGTTTAATGTTTCTTCAAAAGTTCCGGTGAGCAACTAATGACGCCAATAAACAACCACATGTCTAAATCGTTTGGGTCGTGCATCGCAGGCGGTCGAACTACTCAGCACGGTGTGAAATGCGATGACCATAAGGATAACATCACATTTATATTGGACTTACAGGCAAGCGGAAAAGCCACGTCATGCCATGCCAATTTGAAGCTTTGTATCAGCTCATCGCCTTTACAATTTCTTCGTATCATGCCTCGAAGATAAGAACAAGGGACAAGCGTCAGCGAGACGCCGTAGGGCAACCCTTGTTTGAATCAAGAGGCATGAAAATCAAATAATAAAAATAAAATCAATAAGAAAAATACAAATTTAGCGAACGTGTTCACTTCGTTCACGCTCAGATTTATACTGATTCTGATTATCAACTGTATTGATGCGTTCAGAATATAATCCAATCATTTTTTTCAGTTTCTCTTTTTTCTCAATCAGTGGATTCCTGTTTTCGGAGATAAACGTTTCAATTTCCTCGTCAGAAATATCCATCACATTTTCAATTTTTTGTTCAGTCATCATTTCCACAGTATTGTCTACGTTCTCCAGAAGATGATTTACCTCATCAATTTGTTTCTGTAATTCATAACGCCTTGATTTTAATTTATCTATGTTCTCTCGATCGTGTTGAAGCAGATTTCTGTAGTTCATACGATCCATGACTTTCTGTACTTCATTCGCCTTCCATCTAAAGTATGATTCCTGACGAACAGACTTGAACAAAGTTGTAGTTGGATCAAACTTCACATTTGCACTTTCATAAAGATTCCTTCGTGCCTGCATTACTTTGTCAAAGTCTCCCTGCGAATCCAAAGCACTTTGTATATCTTGTGTGTTGATGATACGTCCATTGTTGTTAATCCGCTGCATAACATCTTCCAGTGTATAGCCCAATCCATCTTCATTGGGTTCCAGACGATTTGTACGAACTATATATTTGCTTTCTGGCATACGGATACGTAGTCCTTTACGTTTTCCTTTTGTCTTGTCTTCAAATAATCTTTTCAGCTCTTCAGCATCCTTTAATCCTTTGTATGCCATACCTGAATCAAACACACTAACATCTTTGTCAATTGGAATCGTAATTCGAGCTGTCTTGTCTTCTGTAAGCCATTCAAACTCTTCAGGCTCAACACGTACATATTGCGTATCATATGGAATACGTACCATGTAACTGCCGTCCTCCTCTTCGTGAATCAGTTTCACATTGACAGTGAACTGGAAAACATTGGCATCGGTTGATTTCATATCATCATAAATTTTAAAGCCCATGCATTCCATATAATTTTTGAAGTCGTTGTATGATGCAACTTTTGGAATGACGGTATCCATAATTTTTTTAATGACATCTCGATTATTGTCGGAATGTTCTCCAAGCCATTCAAAATAAGTTTGACTTCTGTTTCGAGTTTCCTCCAAAACAGAGAATCCATGTTTCACACAGATACGGTCTGAGATTTCACGAAAACGCTTTTGGTCACGTTTCCAATAAATATCCCAGACCTTTCCATCTTTAAGATATTTATCAACAGCTATATGAGCATGAATGTTTTTTGTATTTGTATGAACAGCAATAATGTATTTGGCTTTTCCATTAGAAATTGTTTCAATCCATTCACGAGCCAGCTCCATGCAGTCCTCGGCTGAGCCTTCACCAGAAGGCAATGATAATTGAAAATGGAAACCGACAGATTCAGATTGATTGTTTGATTGATTACATTTCCACTCAAACGCTTCTGCCATTGGGCGATTGCTAGATGACGTTAAAACATATTTTCCATTATCTGTTTTCTCACGATCATTACCAACATCTAAAATATAATTCACTAGATTAACAATATTTCCTTTCATTGCCCAGCCTCTGGTCGTTGCCATAATCTATCACCTCCATTCAACAAAAAAAGCACACTCTAACGAATGTGCTAAGATGGCAGTACTGCCACTTTAAAAAAATTCATATTTGATTTTCTCTATTGCGAAGTGTCTTTAAATAATCTCTATCATTATTAACCAAGACATCTTCAATATATTTATAAAGATTTCTTTTCTTCACATATGTGTAATACATTTCTTTTTCTATATCACCTGTATAATCATCAAATGAATTCCAAGATTCTAAAAATTCATTCATAATTAAAACTAATGGTCCAAAAGCAGGAAACATTGATTCAATCTTAAATCCACCACTACATTCGATGTTTCGTCTATCCAATTTAATTAGTGAGTAATGTATCTGCCTGATATTGTTGGATAGCGAATGTGATAAAGAATTGAAGTCCTTATTTCTCATTACACTTGATAATGCTATATAAGATGGATTCATACAACTTTCTAAAACCAATTGACTAACAGAAGAATTGATTGAAGAAGCAGCACTAACCAATAGATTATAGAAAGAATCCGAAACACGAATAGACCATCTTTTGCATTTTTTTGATGAAGGATTATATTCATCAAAAATATCATGGAATGCCTCCAGTGTTTTCTCTTCAGCTGAATAATCAAGAACATGATTTGCTGAGAAATATTCAAAAAGTTTTCTCCATTCATCATACACTGATTTAATTCTACTTAAGTACTGTTCAAATAATTTATCATTGAAAATTAAATCAAGCCTGTTTGTAGATAATGTACTTTTATACAATTTATTAAAGTCAAATGCAATTGAATTCAAGCCGTCACAAATATTTTGAAATTGACTATATGACTCAGGATCAAGTTCCTTATCACAAATATATGGAAATGAATATGACAAACATCTTTCTTTTATAAGATACGAATTTGATACATCAAAAAATCTCGAAGAGGCATTCACATATTCATACAACTCATTAGTTGTACGAAAAAACAAATGCTTGATTTTTCTTTCACGTTTAACATTTTGAATTCTCATTGAGTCCACCAATAAAAAAAAGACACAAGATATTTCCTGTGTCTTTATTTGCATTCCTTTACAGTTTACATTTTAGCACAGGTCAAAAAAGTACACAAGACATAAATCAAAAATAATTTGCCTAAAAAATTGTTTCTTTAAAATGAACTATATAAAAAATAATTCATCGCATAAAGTCAATCTAGATCAAAAATAATTTAGAAATTACGAAGGGGTTTGGGGGCGAAGCCATCAAAAAGTAAGGCGATGTCACACATCGCCCGCAGGGTGACTGTACACACAAATCCCTTATGGGATTCCAGTGTACACACAAACCCCTTGCTTGCTATTTTTAAAACCCAAAAAATGGCTAAAAATCACCGATTTTGAAGAAAATCGGTTTTTCGTTGATTTGGTGCCATTTTCAAAGTATAAAGTCAATAGAAAAAATACAATAAAAAATAAAATGATGATCTAAAAAAATCAAAAAAAGTTCATTTATTAAGTGCATAAAATTCAAATTAATGCACATATAAAAATTAAAAAGTGGTTTTTAAAATGAAAAATAAATTGAATTAAAACGTCATAAAAAATTTAAAAATGCATTTGTAAATTACAAAAAAGCTGATTAAATGTGTCACGAATCAATTAAAAAAAGTGCACATAAAATTTATATTTGTGATTTATAAATGCATAAATTGTCAAAAAAAAGTTCTAAATAAAATTAATTTTGCAAATTAAAAAGCAACTTTCGTTGCTTTTTAATGACTTAAATAATTTAAAGAAGTGCGTCTTTTTTTATAATAAGTGAAATAATTATTGCTACATGAATTCCCTTTTACATCTACAAAATCACCAATGTAGTAGATTTCACCATCACTATTTAAGAAACATAATTTAGATTTACATAACAGTTTAAGCATCCTGCAAATGTCTTTGTCTTTATAAAATTCATGATTTAATTCATAGAACTTATCCAAAACATGAATACCAAAACATTGTGTATCATTGATTAATTTACTTTTTGGAGTGTAATCTCTGATGATACCGTTATGACAAAATGCTACGTCTTTGCATTTTAAATATGTACTTCTCATCACTCGAATATCATTACAAATTGGATAAGGATGACAATTCCCTTCATCAATTAAGCCACTTGTTGAAATTCTAAAATGAAATACAACTGCACGCTTTTTTAATCCAATTTGTTCATCAAGCTCCTTTAGTCTTGCATAAAATGATTCAAATGTCATGAATCCTTTTTCAATATAAACCTCATTTTCATAATTATACATAAACCCACATCCATCAGGATTCGCAAGGAAACATTGTTTTAATGTTTCCTTGCTTGGCATTTTTTGATTCATTTCTTTTGTTACAATTACACACATAATTCATTCTCCATATCTATTTATTCATCATTTAAGATGTCATTTGCTAAATCTAATTCGTTAAATCGGAAGATATTTGAAAGGCTTTCTGAGTTTGTTTTTTCTAAGAATAACGGTTTCTTCCAATCACTTTCTTCATCTGTAATCTTTCTTTTTTTGCAGTAATCAATTGCATATTTTTTAAAATCATCATCCAATCCATTAAAAATTAAATATTCTAAAGTAATTACATGACTAGACTTTCTACTATTTTCAACAATATTTTTAAGAAGATTTAAACTAATAAAGAATGTTTCCCATTTTAATGTTCCTCTTAAAAATCTAAATTCAATTGTTTTTTCATTGCAAAGATTCAAACTATAATAACGGTCTGTAATATCATTTGAAGCTTCACCGATTCTTTCTTTATCAATAAATTTATGCCCATTTAAATCAATTAAATCTGTTCTTGAACTGCACCAATGTCTATAAGAATTTAAAGTTCTTCTTGAAAATTTAAACAATTCATTTTGATATCTTTCCATGATATAGTTTATATTTGTAATTACAGAATCCTGATTCAAAGAGCGATTATTATTATCAAAACCACATAAAGCTTCTCTTCCAATATGTACATGCAATCCACAAAGGTCACCAGTATGAGAGTCAAACCCTGATTCAACACATAGATTTAACAACTCTTTAAATGTATCTAAATGATTCATAAACCACTTCCAAGTCATTGGTTGTGAAATAATTTCTACACCATTTCCAATAGAGCCATCACGTTCACAAACAAATAATTTCCCAAATTTAGATTTGATTTTGTTTGATAACATTGTAGGTGTTACGCTATTTGAACCGTCAATTACGCTATTTGAATTGTCAATTAATGTAACTTCAAGCTCAAAACCAAATGTAAAACTACGTTTTAAATCCTCATTTTCATCCTTACGTACTGCCCAATCTCTGAATCCATGATAATTAAGAATAGTCATTTTTTATCTCCTTTAGGACTTATTTATCGCCTTTACAATTTCTTCGTATCGTACTTTTAGAGGAATACAACTGGCAAACAAAGTGAGACGCCGTAGGGCAACAGTTGTATGGATCAAAAAGTACGATATCCAAATAAAGAAAATAAAAACAATAAAGACAATAAAATTTGCAGTCTTTGCAGTATAGAAAAGAATGGCTATTTTGCCATTCCTTCGTTAAGAATCAATCATTTTATACCATGTAATCATCAATTTTAAATTCATGTTTATGATATAAGTCAATTATCTCATCAATAATTCTTGAATCTTCAAACTGGATGCCTTTAAACAAGTTATAAAGACATCCGTTCACTTTCACTTGAACACCTGTTCTTTCTAAATTTGCATTTCTTAGTTCAAAAACATTGAATAAACAGAATGAATAACCTACTTTGACCGCTACCATTTTCATACTCTCCTACATTTGTTTTTAACAAATTCGCTTGTGCCACGAACATGTGATTCCTTAACCATTTTATAAAAATCATCCAATAAATCAGAAGCTTTCCATTTTAGCGTTTGTTCGACAGATTCTACATAAGATGCAACATTTGTCTTTTTGATTTGACTTGGTGAACGCATATATTCTTCATCAGACACATCATTTCTCACTAACCACTTTTCTACATTGTAAATAAAATCATCTTTTTTCATAAGTTTTAATCTCCTTAAGGACTTACCCATCGCCTTTACAATTTCTTCGTATCGTACTTTCAGATCCACACAACTGGCAAGTGAAACGAGACGCCGTAGGGCAACGGTTGTGTGGATCTGAAAGTACGATATCCAAATAAAGAAAATAAAAACAATAAAGTAAAATAAAGAAGGTTTGCCCTTTTGATGAAAAAAAGGGACTTATTCTAGTCCCCCCTTGTATTAATTTTTACATTATATGCATCGCAATAAATTTGAATCATCAAATCATTGATTCTATTCCTATCAACCGTTTCACATAAAGCATTTGAACATTGATAAGCATCCTCCAAATCATTTTCAAGCTTTGTAATGTAGTCATAAAATGCTAAATCCAATTTATTGCCATAAGTATACTTGCCATTTCGAATAGCCATAAACTCAGAAATATTTTCAGTTTGATAAGTAGAAAAGCTTCCTGTTTTCAAAACTTCAATCCCCTCTCTATACAATCGAATCAAGTGCATAGCGTCTTTATTTGCTTTTTTTGGATTATTTAAAACATCTTTTTCTAAACGTCGCAATGAGTTTTTAGTAAAGCCACGAATCGTAGCGTAGATTCTTTTAGACACAAACAAATCCCGATTTTCTAAAAGTAATTTACCAACTGGCGAAACATAAATAATGTCTTCTGGTCTTGTATATAAGAGTTCCAACATGTTTGGTGCTCCTTTCATTGTAAGTTGCACAAACTTCTTTAATGAATAAATTACTGTATCTGTAGATTCATCATTATAAGATTCAAAATTATCGAGTCCAAATAGTGTTTCCGGTGTTTCGAGTGCTACTCCTCGAACATCAACATCGGAATCCGGTGTACTTAGCCCATATGCATGAGAACCTGCAACAACTAAAAATATGATATTATCTCCCAATTGCTTCTCTTTTCTCAAAAAATCATATTCTTTTTGTTTTACTAATTCATTTACATTAATAACAGCCATTAACGATACCTCCAACTTTCATATTATAATCTCTTTTTTAGGACTTACCTATCGCCTTTACAATTTCTTCGTATCGTACTTTTAGAGAAACACAACTGGCAAGTG